>Ga0115567_10000864_pt1 | contig 30143 bp, 38 predicted proteins | sample COGITO_mtgs_1204_2_FD_88679 | JGI IMG/M metagenome (GOLD analysis project Ga0115567, IMG submission 88679) | Pelagic marine microbial communities from North Sea - COGITO_mtgs_120412 | ecosystem: Environmental > Aquatic > Marine > Epipelagic | place: Germany:Helgoland, sampling site Kabeltonne... | reverse complement strand
CTCGTGCATCCGCTCATTCGTTCTATACACCACTCTCACGTGCGCACGCACGGGAGCACGCGCACACACAACACACACACACACACACACACACACACACACACACACACACACACACACACACACACACACACACACATACACACACGCAAACGTTCTCGCACCATCGCATGTCGATATGCCGAGCCTGCAAGCTTGCGATTGCGAGAAGTTGAATGGTAAGAACCTCAAATTCAGTGCGGGTGATCGAGCCCTCGAGGGCTGCGCCCCCAAAGAGCTCGTCGATGGAAAGTTCGCTGGTAGCAGCGCGGGAGAGGTCCACCTGCACCCCGCCGATGCCCCGATCATTCGATCAGCATCACCGGATCTTGTGCGTGGGACACGCTCACAGTGTGCGGGCAGCAACAAAAGGCAGGTACGGGAATCGAACCTTGAGCTCTGCAGACGCAGACCAGAGCTTCTTGAACGCCTTTGCGCGCTTTACAGAATCGCTGCAGGCCAAAATGCTCTCGCCCTGCAGGCAGCAAACAATGGAACCAGGTCAGCAGTGAACACGAGCGCTTGCTGCCTATGTAAGAAACGCCCAACGCATTCGCAGGCAGAGCTCCGAGCAACATGGCGCAGATGGGGGAGGCTGTGCACCGTCTGAACTTCGAAAAGTTTAGCGAGGTGCGAGACCTGCACTCGTGGTAGATAGAGTGAGTGTTGTCACCACATCAAGGACTGCAGTAGCGTGGTGATGGTGGAATCGTAGTGGCACGCCAGATTGCCTCAATCGAAGCCGCATCGATATCAATTCTTGACGCGTATGCCACATCACTCTTCCGCCTGTCTGTTTAATGCTTGGCAGGCGAGTTGAACAAACGCACCAGCAACGCGTCGATGTCTTCGCCACCAAGAGTAGTGTCACCGTCTGTTGACAACACCTGTTGAGGGAGAAAGTCAAAGTCTGCGAGCATCCTGTCCATGATGATCAGTACCCGCGGCCTGAGCGTAGCGTAAAACTTGGCTCCAGTATGAGTGTCACGTCGGAAAGTTCTGCATGCAGGACTGGTTGGAGGCAGCGCAGTTTCAGCAGCGCGCGAAAGGCAAAATTCCTACCTTGAAGGCTCCACCGCGTGCAGCCTGCATCACAGTGACATCGAGCGTACCGCCGCCAAAGTCGAAAACCAGCATCGTTGGCCCTTCGGCACCCACACCAAGGGCCTCAACTTCAGATAACAGACTCAGTCCAGCAGGATCCTCGCCTGGTCCTTTCGCGTCGTCAACACCGATGGAATGGTCTTTTTCGGCTTGCCCGTCTGTGCCCCCTTCACCAACACCACTGCCCCCATCTGCCGCAACTGCACACTGGAAATTCGGCTGAACCAACGATTGCAGGACCCCAAACGCCAGCGCGGCTGCAGTCGGTTCGTTTAGGATTCGTCGAATTTCCAATCCAGCGATCGCCCCTGTGACTCACAACCGGCTTAGATGCACTGGACCCGCATCTTGCATGCACGTATTTCGTCACCATCCATGCTGCTGCACATGCATGCTCTATGTCTGGGACGCACCGGCGTCGCGCGTGGCCTGGCGCTGCGAGTCGGAAAAATACGCGGGGACAGTGACGACCGCCTTGAGCACAGGACGACCTATATAGGCCTCCGCCATAGTCTGCCGTGGGCACCCAGAAGCAAGCAGCTAAGCACGGCTGAGATCGGCGCCGGGCGCAGGTCGGAGGGCTACTCTGTGCAAGCCAAGGGGAGCCGGGCCCAGCTGGGAAAAAGCCTTGTCGCTGCCAAGCAGTTCCATATTTAGGGAGATACCTTCAGATATGACAGTACTGCGGCCGCAACCTCCTCTGGAGAAACCACCTTCTTGTTGCCGTCAACGGACAATGAAATCGCAGCACTACCTTCTTGGTCGACAACTTCGAACGGCCAGTGCAAGGCCGCACGTTCTTGCTGCAGCCCGTCCGAATATGCGCGCCCAATGAGCCGCTTGGCATGGTATACGGTGCTCTGGATGTACTTGCCTGCTGCACGTTCAGCTGCCTGCACCATGATTTTCAGCTCGGCACCGCGCTTCTGATGGGTATAGGTGCAAGCATCAAAAGGACCAGTGCGCTAAATTCTGTCGCTAGAGGCGAGATGTGATGCGCGCCTGTATGCAAGGGAGTACGGACCAAGTTCAATGAAGTGGTATTGGAAATCACCTTGCCTACCCTTCTGGTGTTGGCATCGATGTAGCAAACCCATGAGGGGGTGGTGTTGTCGCCACTCTCGTTGGCGATTACATGCACCTGGAAAGAGCACGTTTTCGCTGAGACCCTGCACCCCTTGACGTTGCTGCAGCATCGACGCCCCGATAGCTGCAAGGGCTTTACGCTTCCAGGGCACGGACAGGGGCGCGGAATAAATCGTCATGTGCGCAGAAATAGGCATGCTGACCTGCGTGCCATCCCAGACAGCAATGGAAGAGCGCGTTGTGCCGAGATCGATTCCAACAACGTCGCAGTAGTGGGCCATTGCTGTAATCGAATGAGCGCAAACAAGTATGCCTCGAAAAATGGGCCTTGATCTCCCGTGCTTGGCAGGCTGAGGCCTATCTTTGACCGCCTTGGATTCGAGATTGAGAATACGAACCGCTACGGCGCACAATCTACGGCTGTGCTGAATGCCGTTCTTGCAGTCGAAGTCGTGTTTGACACTCAATTCACACCACGGAGAACCATGGCTAGGAGCTTCGCAAAGAATTGATACAGACCAATCCCAAACGGCAGCCGTAGAATCGGGTGGCGCGAGTTCCGAGAGGCAGCGCGCTGCCTGAGTCCCAGCAGCGGACAAGTTGTCAGCGGTCACCAAATGTCAACTCCCCACCGTACGACTTACGTACGGTGCGGCGATGGGTACAGCATCGACCCCGGCGCTGATGTTGCTCATATCGTCCATGATATGTTCATCTACGTGTTTGCATGGGGCTTTTGGCACCGAAGATGTGCCTCTCAGGACCTTTTTCTGTCACGGTTCCAGATTGCGTGGCACCGGGGACCTCCTCCCTGGGATCCCAGTCACAACAGGCAGCAGGGGCGGAGAGAAATCTCCCTCGAAGAGTGACATGTATATGCTTCAGTCCGAAGGGACAAATGTCAGGGACTGGGTCCAACTTACATCCTGTGTTGCAAAGGCTAGGATTCACCACGCAGCGCAGGTTCACTTGGTTCATGAAAGACATGGGATGCGTGGTGGTGCAATCGAGGACGTATACGACAGGGTGATCGAGGACAAAGGAAGTGAAGAAAACCTTGCGGACTGGAATCTACTGCGCCAGTGAGCTTGATAGCCAGCAATTCCTAGTCGTCTCACGCCTGGCAAAATTCGACAGCCGAAACTCACCACCGCGGCTTGCGCAGGTTGCTGCCGGATCAGCCCCCAGAGTGGTGGATCGAACCTCCGGACGGACTTGCTGCAGCCAGCGCCGCACCGCGCGGATGGAAACACATGAATGGAGAAGGCGGTGCTGTGCATCTTTCACCGCAGATTAGCAGTGTTCAGAATGCGAGTTACCCGGAAGTCGATCCGGGCAGTTCATCTGCACGGAGCGACAAAAAACCTGGGCGAATCAAGGCGGTACGAGAGGCAGGGCAATTCTCTGTGAGTTCACAAGTGGAGGGGGATATGCCAGGCCCCACTGATCACGCAACCTGTCGAACGAACGACCAGCAGTGCACAGAACGCATTCGCGGCGGCGCAGCGAGCGAGAGCGAGGAAAGCATCGATTTTGAGGAGGTGACAGATCATAGCGAAAGGGACACTGAAGGTGCAGAGTCAGAAGATACGTTTCTCGAGCGTCTTTCGGTAAGTGAGGTGCTTGCACCGAGCAGCAGGGCCGTGGCCAGAGCCATGAAAATGCGCGCCGGGGCTGGCAGCGCAAGATGAATCTCTCTGAGACTCGTGGCGTCCGTGCTGGCTGCATTTTTCCTGACTGCGACGGAGACTTAGACGCACGTTCAACTGTTCCATCGTCCGCTGGGTGTGCCACCCTGCAATCACGCTCGCATACTGGGTTTGCATCGTCCGCTGCGCAAGATGGGATCGCAAACCTTCTGAAACCCGGCGCATGATTCTTGCTGGTTTCTGCGGGGGCAATCATGCGGCCGTCCCGCACTGAGGACAGGGAAATCGATAGCTCCCATCTGAAAACGTGATTTTTTGCCTGATAGCAGAGAAGAGACTACCGATGTACCGGACGAGGAGCTTTGGGCGGTGCTCCTGCGTCACAACGCCGACTTGATGGAACACGAGCACGGTAAGAGCGAATGTGCAGAGGCATTTGCCTGCCTTGCAATTGTTTGCGGTGTGAGATCCAGCGCGGCGTGTGCAGGGAATATGCCCGACTTGTCGGATTTGTCTAAGCTTCCCCCGATTGCGCACGATGTACTCAATGTAGGGTGGTCTTTGTCCCTAAAGCATTTATTGCGCCGGCCTGATCGGTCTAGTGTGAAATACTCTGCTTGCAGAGCACACGCCGGCTGTTGAAAATGATGGTCGAGGACCTTGAGACGGGGAGTCATGGAGCTCGGGGACACACAAATGTTATGCACGAGGTCCGTAGAGCAGGGCACTGCCCACCGCCCACCGCCGACTCAACGGCGCCGAGACTCTGTTTTTTTCAAGTACCCGTGCCGACTATTTGGGCATCTTGAAATTGAGCCGCGGCGTGGCGACTTCAGGTGGAGGTGTCATCAGAAACCAGTGAGGCGTCGGGTCTTTCGACCCCAGACGAATTCCGGTCCAGTGGAGGCGACGCCTCAAACATGGGCAGTGGCGCAGTAGTCAGCGATCATGTTGCGGAACCGGCGTTCCGGGGAGCTAGCGTACAGCGGCGGGGGGCTGGGTGGAGAAGGAAACTGAAGAGGGTCAGGGGGGGCGGACAAAGGGAGAGAGATGGATTTGAGACAGTCATCGCACACGGTGCTGGTGATCTCCGTGGAGGGCAACGGCAAGGAGAGAGCCAGATTTCGCTGAGCGGCTGTCTTGATGTCCTTCGGGGGGGTGAGGGGGCGGTTCGTGATGGTCCCAGCAGAGACGAGCGCGTGCTGCTCGAGCAAGCGATCCAACGTGTTTTTGAGCGTTGGACGGCGCTAAGCTTGGCGGTTACCAACGGTTGGGGTGGTCCGCGCAGCGCGGCAAAGCGCGTGCAGTTACTGGAGGATGTGCTTGCCCTATTCCCTGCGTGCAGCCTTGGAGGTATCGATTGCTGCAGGGGTCCTCCGGATGCCGACGTGCTCATGAAGCTCCTCACAGACCGGCACGTGCTCCCTTCAGCAATTTCTCTGCTCGAACCGACGGCTTTGGCCACAGAGCGGCCGTCTGAGATGCTGTGCCGTTCCAGGCTCGAGGATGACTTTCACGTGGAGGCACAAGACGGAAGCTGCGCTCAAGTCGCTGCTCATATTATCCAACTCTGGGGCATGGTGAGATCTTGACCTCTCATGCGGCACATACGTGGCTACAACCGATCCCCACGATGTCGCAGGCGCACGCTGGCGAGCTGGACGGCTTGCGAGCAGTAGTTCAGCTTGCACCGGAAGCAGGTCGCCGGGCAGTCTCTGAGTCGAAGGTTTGTTCGTTCCTTTGTTTGGCGTTGCAAACTCCGAAATATGCGCTGACAGGCGCGGGAGCGGAATGAAAAGAACCGCACGAAGATGCACAAAATCACCCACCACACTAGCATGAACCTCTGAACAATCGACAGGCCGTGCCGTCGCCTACTGCAGAGTCGGACAGTGGTGTACTATGGGCTGATCTAGCGGAAGGTGACAAGGTACTGTGGCGAATTCTCGGTTGGACTGAAGCTGCGTGGTAATTGTCCTTCTTTCCTTCGGGGGCGCTTGTACTGCTCCAGCTTGCCCTCATTTTCTTACCTACCGCAGTCGATGCGTTTTTGCGTGTCTGCATGGATTCTTTATGCTGAGCTGTGGCCTGACCCTGCTGGCTGGGCTCAGGAATGCCGATGAACCAGAACCGCCTTCGCATTGGCAACGCTGGGGTGCACTTTCAGAGGGGGAGCGCTGCGCTGCTCGAGGATTGGGTTATGATGAAGAGGCCTGGGATGATGAGAGAATAGACCGATTGCGTGAGGATGGGCAGCACCATCACGAGGAATCAGCGTAGGGTACGGGAAGATGAGGCGACCACGAGAGGGCGTCATAGGAAGAATTTGCGGCATGGCGTCCTTGAAGATGAATTATTCTTTCTAACACCGGTTTTCCCCAGCACCCCAGCGGACGGCTTACCCCCCCAGTTCTGAAATTGAGTGAGCTAGCTGCTGTCTGTGGGTGCATCATCGCACTGGCTCTCCCCGGATCTGAAGAGCTCTTTCACGGCGATCCAAGCTGATTGCAAGCTACCTTGGAGTTCGACAGGCTCCCATGTGTCATGAGATTCCTCCAGCGTGTCCAAATTGTCGAGCAAAGCGCTCACGACACCACCCTCATGGTCCACCGCAAACGCAGTGTTATCAGGTTCACTGCGAGTAGAAAGCGCGCCCTCGATTGTTGCACCACCCGTCAGAAGTCAGAGGGTGTGGGCGGATTCGTTGAGCTCACGGTTCCACCTCCACTGCCACTTCTGCACACCGGCAAAGCCTCGAACCCCCTTGAGCGTAGTTGGGCAAAATCCCGCCCATTTTGCAGCCTTATTCACTTGTACTCGACAACCGAGCGCTATTCCATTGATCCATCCAGCCGGATTCCGCGATAAGTTTGGTTGTCTGAAAACTTGGCTTTGTGCGCCCTTCACGAGACGCGGGCACGTGGGCGGCCGGAGCTAGGGCGAGAGCGCGACAGGGAGGGGTTCGGGTCCGCACTCAGCTGCAGGTAGGTGTAAGATGGCTTGCCAGGGCCCAAGCCTCAGCATTGATGTGTGCACCCTCGATGGAATTGTGCTTTCTGTGCCCTCTTCTGTGGCATTGCGAATGGGCTACATCGCAGGGTTGATCGAAGACGATAGAGATGGGGAGATAATTACACTCAGGATTCCACTTCCATTCGCCTCAGACCATGTTAATTTGGTGCTTAGCCTTGCGGCGGGCAAACAGGTCGGTTCTGCGCTTGTTGACTACACTTTTTTCTCGGAGGCGCTTGAGGCCTTGGTCGGCGCCATGAACGTTGCCTCGTTCTTGCAAGCTGTTGAGGAGCAAGAGAAACTCATAAAACATTGTTCAGATTGGCTTCAAGGTTTGGAGAGCAGCAGCGAGGTCTGCAGGGTTTGCAGCATTGCCGAAGGCCCGGTTGCCCTCGAAGAGGCAGATCTCCTCGCCAGGCTGGCTGCGGAATGCAGCACGTTTGGCGCTGCGCTGCGAGACCCACAGTACTTGGCGGGCAGTGCAGTGCCACTGGCGAGCACAGAAATTTTGGCATCAGACGAATGGGGCAGAAGCATGGGCCCTGGTGGCCCTGGGGTTGGCATCACGGTGCCCCTGTCATCTTCAGATGCCAGGAAAGGGGACGCACTCAATATTTTTCGTGCGAGCGGTCGGCTTGCGCTGCACGAGGCAGTGCTGCTAGGCGCAGTAGAAAGCCTAAACCAAGCATCGCCGCTGCGCAGTCTCTCCGAAGATCTCCTGGTCCTGCTCGCGGGGCGTGTCGCCGTTCGCGTGGTTCCGGACGACGGCCACCTCTCAGACGTGCTGGCCTGCACGCCAGACTTTGAAGAAGCAGGCGTGCGCATTATACTTCGCCCGGGACGATACCGCTTGCAGAATGGCCTTCAATTTGCGTCTGGAACTGCGGTAATTGAGGCGCTCGGAGTTGCGGAACTTTGGAGCGACGGGGAGGCACCACTTGTCGAAGTTGGGCTTCCGGCAGTGGGGAGCTCAGGAGTCGAAAGGAACGTTGCCGACGGTGCCATGGGCTGGCAGGAAGCGGGGCATGGGGGTGAGATAGGGTGTGCTCCGCCTGTGGCGCGACTGCTGCTCGTAGGTGTATCGCTTGTGCATACGTCACCGTCATGTCACGCGAGCCCTGCGTCGCCCAAAGGTTACTGGGAAGGGGGGGCTGTAGTGGTGCGAGTGTGCCAGGGTGGCCACGCCACCCTCGTACAGTGTAAGGTCTCGAGCTCACGGGGCACAGGTCTCGTTTGTGAGGGTGCGACGCCGGGAACATTACCGTGCGCGCCCTTTGCCCACATGCCGCCCTGTGCATCACGTAGGCTCATGCCCATCTCGCTCGCGAGTGCAGGTATGTCGTACTAAGCGAGTTTGACTACGACGATCGGGAGGGCAGACAATCGATGCTGCTGCCGTACCGGAGAAACCAACTGGTGTGTGCACTCTTTGCAAAGCGCGCTCTGTGAAACCAAGTTGCCTGGCAGTGCTCTGACGTTATTGGCACCGGGCTTCTGCAGATTGTCCCGCGCCAAAAGAGCCGCTTGTCGCACCTAACGTGCGTAGACTGCTACTTGGGGCCATTCCCTGTAGAGTTCGGGTGTGCGGCTGTCGCAAGCATGTGTGCACGCCTCACTGCATTGCGATGCGTGGTGAGAGCCACGGCACTCGACGGAATAATTGCGGCAGTTGGAGGAGAGGCCCTCGTGGACGCATGCGACATTGAGCAGTGTGGAGAGAGTGCGGTGGTGGCAAGTGGCGTGTCAACGTACGAGACTACGGACACGGACGGTGGTGTGGTGGTCGAGCGATCTCTAATGCGGTGAGGCTCGGCTCTCTCGATATGCGGGGGCAGCATGCGCGAGCATGCGCTCTACTGATCGGAGACTGGGGTGCGGCAGCGTGACACGAACAAGAGTTGCACGCTGCCGGGAGGAGGCGCTATGGGCGTGTGAGAGTGTATGTGCACCCGGCCTTACGTGTTGGGAAGAAGCACGGGCGTCCGAGTTCACTGTGACATGCCAGCAGACCGATTATGTGTCAAAAGCCCTTCGAAGTGAACATAATCTTACGGGATGTGCGCTGCTTCCGCAGGGGCTGCTAATCCACGGAGAATGCAGCATTGTCGAGTGTGGCGGCGACACACAGGGTGTTACAGGTGGGGAAGTGGAAGCGCTGCGTCTTTGAGGAACGCAATTGAAGGCATGCTACCTTCACGCTAGACCTCCGCGCGTCGCCCACGCGTTACCAACCTCCGACTTCTCAGCATGAACCACACCTCGCAATGGAAGAATCATCGCCACTTGCCGTCGGGCCCCCCTGCGGAGAGCGCGCATGCGAGAGTTGTGACCAGAGCCGCGGTGACCTCGGCGATGGCTCCCTTATGATCAAGGTACTCTTGCACAGGTCCGCCGGGGTGCGTTGAGAGACCGTTTGCCGAGTTGTCGACCTGCGGAGCTTCATAAAATGACTTTCAGGGTGCCATGTTGTGCTGCATGGCGTAGCACAGGGACCCACAGGCAGTGCCAGTGCGGGCGCGGAAGCGACCGCGCACGTCAAGACGTACGGCAGCCCAAGCTCCTGAGCAAGGGTCCATTCCGATGAGCAGGTCATGCCGACGACGTGTCCGAGACGCTTGTATTGCTGCACAAGAGCAGTTATGTACAATGAGGGCCGGTTCGAGAATCCGCGGGCGGCAAAGTCTGTCGCACCTGAATTTCGCTGCGCGTCTCGAAGCGTGGTCCACTTGTCTGCACATATGCAACCTCGACCTCGTTGCCGACAGTGGTAGACAACAGGCACGGCCAGGTTGTTGATGTCTGCTCTGGGCAGAGCGCAATTTTTTCCTTCTGTGCCATCAGCACAGGTGCAAGTGCAGCCTGCACCCACCGGCGCATCTGCACCCAGTCGCCATCTGTTCCCGATGCGGGGGCGAAGTGGATCCGCCCCTCGTCACTATCGCCGGGCTCAAACGTCGCCATGGGAAGCTTCCCCCAAAACGTGATGGCTGCTGGAAGCACAAATGCGTAGTCGTCTGGCATCACGATCGAGCCGACCGGGATTGCCTCTGGGCGTAGAGTCCCAGTTGAGCCGATCGCGCAAATGGCCTTCACGTTGAGCTTTTTCAGCGCAAGAATCATCGCGTGATAGTTGACCTGTCCACGCATTGAATTGATTTTAGTATAAGGTAATTCTGATCGGTAGGCTTCGAACGGCGCAGAAACACAGCCGCGAATTCTGATTGGCAGCCTCATCCACAACAAATGCTTCCAGCCAAGCCTTGGGGCATGCCTCGTGCGGCGGAGCATAAGTGGCCTGTCCCTCTTTATCGATGTGGGTACACAGGTGACGGTTCACAAATACGACACGTTTGGCATCGTCGAGGAACGAGATATTCACAACCTGCATCTCGAATCAGAATTCGCGGCTGAGACGGGATCCGCTTATTTGCGGAGCATAGCTTGGGGTGGCTTTTTGCTGTCTGCAACATCATGTGAGGCACGCATCGACCTCGCCTAGCACGGTAGAGAAGCTAAAGCGCTCTTCGCCAGCGACAGTCACGCCAGAGCCTCCGATCACTGCTTGCATTCGCGCACACAGCCTGAACAGGTCAAGCCCACGCTTGCACAGCACAAGCGGACCGCATATTTCAAACATTGTTCGGTAGGAAGGGGTGTGGCACAGGACCAGCATATTTAGGCTGAGCCACGATGTCGGCAGGCACCGGAGGATACCCCATGAGAGGAGCTCACGGCCCCGGGGAGCGAAGTCCGACGATCTCCGTACTTCTGTGTGAACCGGGCCAAGAGTTTGAAAGGCACCCTTCAAACCGGAACGTGGAAGCGCTACTTTCAGGTCGAGGGAGATGAATGTCGACGAGGAGGAGGGACATGTTGAAGGGAGCAGTTCTTGTGTTGTGGAGGGCACGATGAGGACAGCGAACGATGTGGAACCAGGTGAGGTCACCCACACCGAGGGCGAGGCTATGCGGGACAACAGCGCGCAAGTGGCGAGCAACCCCGGGACGAGCCGGGTTGATGAAGAGAGCGACGAAGAGGGGGAGATCAAGGAATCGGAACCGCACGATCTTCGCCAGGAGATCCGAATTAAGGACGCCGAGCGTATATCGCACAGTGGGTCTGACCGCTATGAGCGTGAAAACTTTGTAGGCCATCTCGGCTATCCCGGGAGACAGCAGACGGGTAGGCGTGGTGGGTCTCGTGGGGGCATGTGGCACGGGATCAGAGGTTCTAGAGGTTTCGAAGGGGAAGAAGTTGTTCTAACTCGAGAAATGGTGCGTCGAGAGGCACAACAGCAGCGCGCCATGGACGGCGTTGGGCATTTTCTTGGAGAAGTGCGCCGCGGCGTCGAGATGGAAGCGGGGGGCACATTGCGGCACTCCCCTGTACCGGCATTCACCGGCGGGCACCAAATATCTCGACAAATTGATTCAGTCCCCCATGGCGGGCGGGGCTCCTCTTCTGGGGTACGAAGCATGCGTGGTGGCGAACTGCCGCGGGATTGCCCGGCCATGCATCGGCGTCCTCCGTCCCCGCCGGGGCTGCGACGGGGGCTCTTGGAAGAGCGTTGCGGGCACGAAGCGATGACTCCAGGACGCTTCGATGGGCGCGGAAGAGATGCACGGGGCGATTTAGCTTTCGAACGGTCGCGTGGTCTAGAGTGGCATCGTGGAGGCACGGGAGATATCTTCAACGACGTCCGGGGCGGCGGCGAGACATCACCCTGGGGCGCGCGTGGAAATTCACCGCCAGGTATTCGGCAAGGACATTTCAGTATGGAGCGCAGTCGAATGGGGCTGGAGGGCGTCAGATCGCTTCTGCGGGAAGATCGTGGCCAGCCAGGCAGCCGCGCCGTCCCTCGAGGGGGCGTGGAGCGCGTCCAACGTGGATCTGTTCCAGCGCTTGTGTCTGCCTCGGAGGTTGGAGAGAAGCGACGACCGCCAGAAGGCGACAGCACGGACTTTCCAGCACTGAAGAAACAACGTGGCGATGACGCGGCATTCTCTGCTCTGACGACGCCACCCACAGGGGATGTGGTGGGCGCCGCGCCCGCGTCGGGGGGGGACGAGGCGACTGCCATCTCGCTTGGACGCTTCCCTGTCGTGTGGGATGGGTCTGTGAAGCTCAAGTCCTCCGAGGTACCTCTTGGGCTGCGCCGTCTGGGTGGCAGTGTAGCACTCGTCCACGCTCTTCCATCTGATGGCGTCAAGGTCTGCCTCCCAAGAGGTGGCTCTGGTGCTGTCTATAGGGAATTTCGTGAAGACATGATGTCTGAACTAGATCAGAAGGTGCAGACTTTGATTCCCAATCGTGTGCAGATTTCACAACGAATGCCTCTCAAGCCTGAACAGATTACAGATTTCTCGGCACGCGTGCAAAAGGCGACGGCCGGAGGAGCTTCAGCGATGCTGCTTGCAATGCCGCCGAACCCTAGAGATCAGGAAAGTGGTGCTGCCCGCGACGCATTTCTCCAAAATCTCGTCAAATATCTCTCCGAGCGCAAAGTCGCAGGAGTGGTGCAGCTTGGTGAGATCGGTGAAGCGGGAAATGATGCTCACCCTCTTGTCATGTACCTGTTTCCTCCAGGTCATCTCGCCGAGGCGTATCTGCGGGTCTGTTCCGCTCCCGCCATAGCAGACGCACTGTTCCTTTGTCACAAGCCCAGTCAGCACTTCGTCATCAAGTTGCGCGAGCGCGAGCTATTGGGCGTCTAATGGGCTGCGCGCAGAGTGCCGCACCGGATCTGGACCTCTCTGCCGAAGAGGGGTACGTCTTCGTCGTTCTCATCCGGGAGTGAGCAAGGGCACATGACTATGTGATCGGCTTGAGCTAGTAAGGGGCGTCCAGGTCGTTGGTTCAAGCGTCAAGAGCCTTTGCACGGGGGGTCACCGGCTTTGACTCCAACGGAAACAGAGAGGCGGGGGGCACCAGCGTAATTAGTTGTGTCGGCAGGGGTCAAGTTGAGAGACTAGATAATGTTCCAGCGCAGCTCCACGCCGCACTGGGCGAGTGCCATCGGCATGCAAGCGTTCCACAGACGCCATCGGCTTGCTATTCCAGTGCACTACTTTCTACCGCGCTTTCGTTGTGGCTCGCACTCACTTCTACCTGAAGTGACCTGCCCTGTTTCGAGAGCTCTAGCGCCTTCTGCCCGCCCCTCGCTGTCTTCACGCCCTCGTTTCTCACAGGATGACTTCTGCTGTGCTGCCGCTGCCTCGCAACTATTTTCTACCGAGCACTCGCTCGCCGCGCGCCGCCCTCGCTGTGCATCTTCTAGCTTCTTGATCCGCCCATTTGCCTCGTGCAAGGTTTCGTGCAACTCACGGTTCTGTTCCAGCAGAAGCGCCTCATACCGCCCAAAGAGCTGCTGCACAAAGTCTGTTGACGTACACACTGCAGCACTCGCAGACAAAGTGTCGCCGTTTGCTTTCACGTTGTTCCCAGTACCATGCTTCGAGGGCGAGGAGTGCTCAGGGGCCTGCTGGTGCTGCGGGTACGCCGAGTGCAGCATAGCACCCCTGGGGTGTGCACCATAAGGGATCGCAGATGCCTGGGATAGTGCGGGCGCGGGATTAGAATGCGAGTTGTTGCCAGAATGAGTAAAGCTGGTCGGCATACGGCGGGCATAACCACAGCTTGAGCAGAAGCAGCAGCTGTGCGCTGAGCCATGCTGGTGATTTCAAAGCCAAAATCTGTCGTCTGAAATACTGCCGACGTTGCCAGCACCCAGCGCCACCAAGAAGGGCTTGTGCAGAGCCTGAAACAGTACCAACCCCCCGGGCGCAGATCGTGAGTGGCAAAGGCGACGCTGTGCTCTCCTCGTCCTAGTTGCCGCCGCTCGACCCATTTGCCGATGGTAGGATTTTCAAATTGGTGTAGATATACCCACAGCGTCTCGTTCGGGGGGGGGGCCTGGCTCCCAAATAAATTGAAGTAGGCCACTTCGGCCACCAGAGCGGATCCCCCGTCAGTGGAGAACCTGACGCTCCGCGGGGCTGTTTAGTCGGCTGCAGCCTTTGGCGTGTTTGGCATCAAAATGGGGAAACAGAGTTGCTGAGCGTTTCGAGAAAATGTTTCGCCAGCGGACACAAGGCGGTGTGCGACTCGAGAGCAGCTCTGCAGCGGGCAGCTGCTGCGTGTCCGCGCGGGTGGGCTGTCCGCACCGATTCTGTGGCCCAGTTACACAATAAGTCCCAAACAAATGCGAGATGATCGCACTCATCAAAGGCCACGAGAGTCACGCGCGCGACAAGCCCCCCGGTGCAGCGGAAAACCTTTTTACAGCCTGAAAGCCGCCGGAGCAACAAATTTTGCAGGATAATTCGGAGTTCCCCTGTACGCCGCCACGCTTGCCTCGCGCATCGTTCCCCCTCGAGAACGATGTGGCCCGCATGTTTGATCAGAACGGCGACATGAAACGATCCGCAGGACTATGTGGGGGAGAACTCGATGGTAGGCTATCGGTACCGCAACGACGCTCTCTCGAGGGCGCTACAGTCGCCACGCAGCGCCGAGGAAAGTGCAGGCACCAGTGCGGCAAAAGTTCCTCGTCTCGTGCGAAGGCGAGACGCCACTGGATGTCTAGGCACTTGACGGACACCGAAAGGGCTCATTATAACCTCATGGAGAAGCGCCATCGCTGCGACACATGCGACAAGGCATTCGCCAAGTCCGGGGACCTCACCAAGCACATGCGAACGCAAACGGGGGAGAAGCCCCATCGCTGCGACACATGCGGCAAGGCCTTCTCGACGTCCGGCAGCCTTACTACACACATGAGGACGCACACGGGGGAGAAGCCGCATCGCTGCGACAAGTGGGCAAGGCCTTCTCGCAGCTCGGCAACCTCACCGTACACATGCGGACGCACATCTGTACATTGAGGACCAAGAAGCAGTCAAACTGTATCAATCCAGGCAGGGGAGCGTAGTTGCGGGGACGTTTTATGAAGTATACTGGGCCTGGGACCTAGTTATTCTCCGGCTTCACTGCTGTGGTCTCCCGGCCCCCGCCCGTCGCCAGTTTTTCGCTCTGCGATTTGTGACTGTTTGTCATTGAACGTATCTATCTCTATACTTGCATTCAATTCGAAAATTCGCAAGCGCCATTATCGGGCCCTTTATCAATCGCTAGATAGAGCTCCTGATCGTCGGTTCACGGACTGGTCCTTTCTTCCCTCCTTTGGGGATTCCTTTTGTCCGCTCCCTGATTTTGTCTCTGGTCTGTTAGTTGGTCTTGTACGAGTTTATTCATTACATCTCTTCACGTTTACTATACTGGAATGCCCCCTCCCCGCGTGCTTCCCAGCCTTCATAGCTACCCAAAGGCCGACAGCAGCAAGCGAAGCACAAGCGCCAGCGCCAGCGCGGCTGCGACGAGAATCAAATGCAGCAGCTGGCGATCCGACACTCGTCCGTCGCGCTGCCAACCTCGCTGTCGTTGCCGATTCACCCACATTCGGCTGTGCTGCTCGCGAATCCAGTCACCCAGACGTTGCAGTCCGCTCTGCTTCCGCCATTTCTCCGATAGAACCTGCAACCCCTTCCATGTGTCCGCTGCGATCCCCGCCGAACCTTTGTTCCACACCACGGAGCTCCAAGCGCGTGCCTCCAAAGCCATGTGCAGAATCAGTGCGGGGTACATGGCCGCCGAACCGGCTCTCTGCGCGTCTGCAAAGAGCCCCGCCACTAGTTCGCGAGCTAGCGCCTCTCGGCCTGCAGCGTCCATACCGTCGCCGATCCCGGACTGCCACGCTCGCACACTGATCATCAGCAACGCCCAGCCCTGAATAGCTCACCGTTTTTGGGAGACGTGTTGGACGCACCTCCCCGACGAGCAGCAGCGCGACATGGTTAAAGCGCGATTGCATGTCTCCAGCAGCAGCGGCGGTAAGGTAGGCCCGGAAAGCTTCCTGGCGGTCCGCAATTGTACCCTCTCCATACCACAACGCATCTCCGACACGCCGCTGAGCTTCAGTGTTGCCGTTCGCCGCCGACATGCGCAAAAAGTGCAGCGCGCGAGTTTGCGCCTCCGCACGGGAAAGCTCGCAACCGGGTCCTGGACAGCGTTCTGCGTACAGCCAAGCTGCATTGGACTGCGCAACTTCGTAGCCCAGTTCCGCTGCTGCGCTATACGCCCCCAGCGCGCCAGCAACGTCTCCGGCGAGGAATGCGTCGAGTCCATCACGCAAAAGGGAACCTTGGGAGGGAAGACTTATCTCAGCAAGCGATTCCGCGAATAGTGTTGCCTCAAGACGGGGCAAGTAAAGCTCTTGCGATGCATAGAACATGCGGGCAGGATGGGTGCATGTACCCCATGGCCCACGTTCGGCAGCAGCTTTTAGAAGCAGAACAGCGTCCTGACAGGAATCGTCTTCGCCTTCGAGCAGCATCCATGCGAGCGCGACTCGTGCTGTCTGGTGGTCCGCCGCAACAGCCCGGCGAAGGTACACGAGTGCGAGGCCTTCATCCTTAGCCACCCCTGGACATCACACAGAGTGGCGTCAAGACCCCGCCTGGCCGGCGCAAGTCGGTACCGCAAAGCCTGGGATAAGAGAGACCACGTCCGTCGCGTAGCAACAATGCAGCGTTGTACAGCCCGTCTGAATTGCCAGATTGCGCCGAGCGGTTAAAGTGCATAAACGCCTCAGTAAAATTGTTGTCCATGGCCCCATCGGTGAGTGCCAGGGCTAGACCTGCTCAACGATGTATTAGATCCTCAGCATGCGAGTTCGAAGCATGCGAGTTCGAAGAAAGGAAAGAGCGCGGGTCGCATGGAGTGCGTGCAGAGTGGGCGACCATTATGTGCGGCTACATAGCCTTGCTCAGCTGCAGCGCGGAAAAGCCGCATGCTCTCGCCGCGGTCACGGGGCACGCCGTGGCCGTACGCGTGCATCACGCCGAGGTTGTACTGGGCCTCCACGTTGCCTTGCGCTGCCGCGCGACCAAGCAGATCGAGAGCTCGTGCCCGGTCCCGGGGAACTCCACCCGCACCCCAGTAGTACCTGCCTCCACGCAGACACGGTCACGTGATGGCATTTGACCATTCATTGCAGCGCACGGGCATTGGCCTGCAGCGTAAGCAGACGCGTTGGATTGGTGAGTGTAAAACGAGCGAGCAAGATGCCTGTGACCCAGCCATGCCTGTGCGGCGGGATCTCCGCTCTCCGCGAGGTTTTGCTGGTACTGCACCAGAGCATCATCCTCTCCCCTGCAGCGCGCTTCAGCGCTAAGCATGCTACGCCACCGCACCTCAAGCTTTGCCTCCTATCCTGCTGATCAACGAGAACAAACAGGCCTGTCGCCACACTGTCTGGCCTTAAGTACTCAACGTAAGGCCCTAACACCTGCAATATCATCAGGAAAGAAGTAGGAAGCCGCCAACGCACCTCTGACCAGTGAATGCTTCCCCGTTTGCCTTTTCCACCTCATCTGAAAGCCGAACAAACTCGACCGCGGACGCCTGTATAAGCCAGTGTAGACCAGGTTTAAATGGCGGGGCCGGTATCACCTGCCCCTCATCACAGGTGCGCGGGTACGGGACATCTTCGGTACCTGGGCATTTTCGACGGCCTTCAGCGCGAGCTCAGCAGCCGAGCGGTAGTATGCGGCTGCGACCTCGCAGCGTGGCGAAGTCACCCCCCCCACCCCGAGGCGGGCCCGATGTGCCATCCCTAGCAGAGCATGATCCTTGCCACCCAGAAACTCGTTCAACCAAAACTCATAGCCCGCCTCGTCTGATGGTAGCGTCACCCCGTGATTCGGCAAAGCCCTTTCTCTCGTCGCACCGTCGACCACCACTACCTCTTTGGACTCTGCACCAGCTACATCTGTGCCCATGCTGCCGTCGGGAGTGCTCACTGGTATCTTTTGGGCTGCCTCGTCATTGTCTACAGCAGAACCAAGTCGTGCTGCGTCTACAACGACACCAATCCGCTGTAACGACGTGATTGCGTTGGTATCCATCTTCGGATCTTGCGATGGCGTGTAGGTTGGCACTCTGCGCGCAAGAAAGCGGATCTCCGCAGCATCGAGGGCCTGACAGGCAGAGACTCAACATCTTACGACGGCTCAAAAACATGACTAATGTTCATGACCGTGCCGGTTGTGCCCCAAACCTAGCATGGCATGCCCACATAACATGCAGACGGTACACATCAGGACTGGTTTTGGCGAACTGCTCGATTCCCCGTGTTTGTGGTGAGCATACAGGAAGGGTTTCACCTGATGATGGTGCATCCGTACACGTGCGACGAGGGCAGGCGCAGCAACGTGGTATTGTGGCGACCCACCAATGAAGAGACGCGTGCGATTTTTTCGAGGGCGTGCTTGCAGCGTTCCACCAGGAACAGCCATCACAACCTGGTCCAGACGGCTCCGCCCACTTACGAAATTGCGATGGCACAAAGAAAGCGACGCCGCAAGAGAACGCGCCAAGGCAAAGGCAGGTCCGATGAGCAGGTCTGGCGGGCGCCTGCGGTTGTCCGTTGAAAAAAACCTCGAGCTTCTTGGCACGGTGGAAGACGATTGCGACGTGATGCCACCGGTGCAATGAAAGGGGCTGAGCCGACGAAACACGCGGTGTCACGCGCCGCAGCGAGCATGGCACGCCGAAGAAGCAGCAGCAGGAGCAATGGTCGTGCCAGCCGATGCAGCACGCGGGGTGTGGGCAGTGATGATTTCAGCCGATGCACGGCACGGGGCCTGGATGGGTTGCCCACCTGTGCAGAAAAAGCTCCGACCATCTGATTCTCGACGAGTGCATGGAGGCCGCAGAAGACATGGCCAGGAGACTGCGGCATGCCCCAGAGCAGGTGCGGTCCAACCGTGTGTGTACCTTCCTTGACTGTTAAGATGGCACTTTCAGGGCTCTGTGCGGCAGGGTCCGGCTCACGCAACCATAGGAAAAAGTCGAGTGTGCAGGACGCATCCAGTGAGAAGCAGTGTCTCGTTCGGACGCCGATGCGCCGCAGCAGCGCCAACGGCTGATCGAAGAGCGTCTCCGTGAAGGCGAGCTCCTGCCCGCGCGCACAGCCTCATCCGCTTACTGCACTTCCGATGGTTGTGCAGAGAGCCAAGTGGGTGTCGATGAGTGGACAGGGTGTGAATATCGCGGCAGTGAACTGCAACTCACCTCTTCACCCTGCAAGTCCGACCCAGGAATCTGTAGCTTTGCTTGCATCGTGTCGTTTGAGCCACTGGTCCAGCCCTCGATACTCCATCCTGCTAGTGCCGTCTCGTCTGGGTAGATTGCCGCTGTTGGCAAGAAGAGTGCTCAGTGGCTGCCCCTTTCTTCCGGTAGGGATCGAAAGCACGACAACAGCGAACTACTGCAGACGCGATTGTGCGGTGCTGAGACAGAAGCTCAGAGGGTGGGCGGCCGGGTGCTGACCAAGGGTGGGGACGTCGTGCACGTGAAGAACCCGAGAACGCTGATCAAGCGAGGGCAGAGCCGGGGTCGGCACCCACGACCGGCGCTCCTGAAAGAGTGCCTGCTCCGCACTGGTACACGCGAGGGGGGAGAGCAACGTGATGTGGTAGTGGCACGGGGACGGTTCCGAGACCCTCTCCAACCGCGTGTGCCCCAGCACGTCGGGCCCTGCGTCATGGACGAGGCACATGATGAAGACCTGTTGCCCAACAAGGCGTGCTACCATTAGCACCACCAGCGCCTCGGGCTGAAGTGTTTCTTTTGTAGCTGGGGACTCATGCTGCTCCGTAAGCCAATCGATGACATCAGAACACAAGATCAACGTTGAGGCTAGTGCCAGCGCACTGAGTCTGCGTGGAATCCCGGCCATGGGCGGTACCTCGGCCGTGCGTGGTCCAGCCTCGCCGCACGCCGTCCCACCGCGCAGCGACATCTTGAGGGAGGGCGTCCCCTCTCGATTTTGAACTACCTGCGCCCCACCGTTCGTGACTTTCAGCCAGATCCGAGACACCACTGCGAGTCAGCTGAGGTGATACAATGTCAGCAGGCACACCAAGTGCAAAAATGCGAGTGCGCTCGTGCGGGCCCAAAGCAGCGACGGTACCGCAACAGCCTCCTGATGCCCAAGCAGATGCTCCTTTGTTCGAATTTCACCATGTGAGCCAGCCCAAGGTCCTGCTTTCATCGCTCGGTGGAACTGCGTCGCGTTCCGACCGACGCAAACCTACGCCGACGCAAGTGTGTCGGTGACAGGGGCTGGCTGTTGCAATGCAGCAGCGCGCGTGTGTAGCAAGGGCGCCCGCGACAGGGCAAGCTGGCAAAGGGGGCGGGAAAGACACCTCGTATGACCACCAACCCTCTTCATGAGTGAAGCAACGGTCGATAAGGCCCTGAATCTTAGCCTCAACAACGCGGCGCAGAGCGGCACCGACATCCTCCGCTGGTCGCCGTTTCGCATCTGCGTCCGCTCCTGTGTTCCCCAGCGCTACATTGCCGCCAACTAGAACTTTCCCAGCTGCACTGTCGACTACCGAGGCTTGTTCACCAGAGGCACTGCCAGCGGCTTCCCTCTTTGCGCGCGCTGTGCGTCTACTTAGCTGTGCCTCCACCTCTTCTACCTTGCGTCCCATCGCTTCTGATATCGCGTCCACCTCAGCCCGCTCCTGTGCCAGGTCAGCTTCAATCAAATGCATCGCCGAACGTTGTTTTTCTAATTCTCGGAGCCGATCTTGCTCTGTCTGACGTTCTTCATCCATTGCTTCACGCATTTGTTTCTCTCGCTCGTTCTGCTCCACCCGCAGCACCAGGCGTCAGTGCAATGCACACTTGCCGACGTCACGAAGTGTAGCAATCCACGAGAAACCCTAATCCCTAACCGGCGGGAGCGCGATTTCATGCAAATCAGATCGTTCATCGGCCAAGATAGAAACCTTGAGTTGACGTTCCTCTTCTAACCGCGCACGATGCGCAGCCTCCTGCTCAGCACGAAGCTTCGCGCGCTGCGCTGCGCGATTTGCCTGCTCGCGCCGCTGAACATCTTCTGCCACCAACGACTTACGAAGCTCCAGTTCTTCTTCCGCCGCTCTGGAACAGACATACTAGCATGAGAATCTCGCCAGTTGAATCGCATGAGAGCAGAGCTGGGCAAATCGCCTAAACCATTATGCAAGGGTTGGGCAGGTCACCCGCTACGAGCATGCTCTTCCTGCGCACGGCGCACGGCGGCAGCCTCAACCAACTCCTTCGCATCGGTCAAAAGCGACTCTGTCTCCGTAGACGCAGTCGCATCGACAGCGTCGGGCGCGATACCTGTGTCCCCAGCATCCAGAGGGGCAATCACATTTGCCGATGCTGAAGGGACATCCTGCGACGATTTCCCCGCAGCTGCACCGCCACCCTCCCGTCCGTCTGTCCGATTTGGAATCTCTCTTTCGCCCCCCACATGTTGCTTGTCCTCCTGCCTTTGTGCCCTCCCTTCCCGAAACCCAACTGCTGTTCCCTCTTGCAATCTTGCTGCTTGGTCTTCAGGCTGACTCGAGTCTGCCGCCTTGCCCGCCCGGCGCCCAAATCGAACCTGCCGTCCTGCGCCGTTTTCTGCCGATCGAACACCGTTCACCGCTACCTCCATAGCAGCACGCTCGCGGTAATGCAGCTCCGCCCGACTAGTCCCTTCCTTTACTTGCGCGGGCCCATTCGCCGTGGTAGATGTAGTGGGTGCGGGGACTGGGCCAGGCGAAGCCGGGTGCAAGGCAGCATCAGGCTGTTCAACGGAGGCGGCCGCAGCGCGCCTCTGTAGTTCCTGCGCCTGTTCGGTGCGGGACCTACAAAACTCCGCGCCGGTTCAGGCCGCCGCACCTCTACTAGGCGCTGCGTCTTGCACTACGCCGGAATGCGTGCGATTAGTTTGTTGAACCTACCCTCGAGTGCATCCGATTGGTCGCAACGAACCTGGCCCCGACAACGTTGCTCACATGCTGCGGATGAGTCGCAGCGCCGAGCTTGCTTGAAGCTGTCAGCGCGTGCTCAAGGTGCTTCCAGGATGAGAGCGCCTCGAACTGCTGCCCTGCTGGCCACTGCGTCGGCCAGTCTGGCGGCCAAACACCACCACCGCCGTCTACTCCCACCGGCGCACGGCGCACCTCTTTGAAGTGGTGCAGAACCTATCAGGGGTAGCGAACGCGCCAGTTCTTAGTAATGTAGCATGTCGCCACACCTAGATGTGTCGGGTGAGGGGCAGAGATTGGACCTGCACGGGGAGGTTCCCGAGTGCACGCTCCAACGCAGCTGCATCCTTCTCGGAGCTGAAGCCCGCGACATGCAGTTGCTGATCCGCGTGCCAAACCTGGCCACCCGAAGTTTCCCAAGGAATCAGCTGCCCCTTCGTGCAATGCCCCAAAATTTCAGCACGCTGCACCTAAATATCTGGTGCTCGCGACAGGCGGGCACAGTGCGCGAGAAGGGATCCCTGACCACATGCCACTCGTCACCCGTTGAATCACGCGGGATGAGAGCGCTCTCGACAATTCTTCGGTTTTCTCTTGACACACTACCTCTTTTCTCCCCTGGCTGCGGCGCGCTGCCCGACCCTCCTGCCAGCTGTGTGCAGAGAAGCGATAGAAGAATCCACGGCAGCATCCTCAACGCATGATCTGGGCGCTTTGCCATCGTAGGCAGGACGTCTTGCGGTGCACCACTTGCTGTGTATGAAGCAACAATCAAGAAGCTATCTTGATTGTGCAGAAGACGTCCAGCAGTCGTTTCCGAAGGAAGCAACACGAACCCTTCAGTGGAACCTTCTCCGATCAAAAAGATCTACTTTTGGTCAAACGTCATCACATTCCAGCAACTGACTAAGTTCTGGTTAGCAGAGGGGGTTCCACGCGGGCCTTGCGGCGGGCACGCCGTTTGTCAAGCGCCACTTCCGTTGCTGTGGAAGCGGATACGCGAGACCCCCTCCATCTGCAATCATCTTCATCGCTAGCACCGAAGAAAAGTGCCACTTTTCTATCAGATTTGGGGTATTGCGGATCCAGCAGCCCGCCCGGCACAGCCCGCAATTGCTGCCCTCGCGAGGCTGCTGTGGACTCCGTAGGTGTGCTTGAGAAGAGTGCATGCGACGTGTGCTGCGATTCTAGCAGAGTGTTTCCGGGCGGGTGACGAGACCGCTACTGCTACTCGGGCATTGCTATGGGTGCTACAGTCGCCAAGGCCGTGAACGTTGTCCGGGGTGGGGGGGCACAAGATCCCGATGAGGCAGAAAATGCGGCAGATGAGACGACAGGTAGGGGCGACATGTTTAGTGCACTCAGAAGTTCCACCGCCGCCGCGGCTTCTCAGGTTGCTGCCGCGGTTCGGAGAACAAACGAACGGAAGGTGGCCAGCGACGGAAACGGCGATGACACAGAACAACCAGCACGTGCAAGCAGTGGCGAGGTGCCTCACGAGGCGGCTTCGGGAGCTTCGGAGCTGAACACATCTGGCGCGTCTGGGTCCGAAAGGTCCGACGCGCGTTCGCCACCTGTGCGCCGGCCCGCCGGTGGAACCTCGAGGCTCGACCTCTCCTCGAAACTGCTGGCCAACGCGCAAGACGCAATGGCGCGAGGTGATGCTTTGTCGCCTCGCATTTCACGGCTACCATCGCCGTCACAGTCGGAGCGCGGGCAGCTCCACGAAGAATCGGCACGACTGAACCCCGAACTAAGCGATGAGGGCGGCGCGGGGAAGCGGCGTGTGGACATCGACGAAGCGCTGCGTGGACGCGACGACCTTGCCGGCCCGCAGCGTTTCTTGATCTCGGTGGTCGCGGCACCCCGCGAACATAACGCCGACGGCACCGTGGTCGTCCGCGTCATGTACGGCTGCCCTCCATGACCGGGTAGCTGCCCGGAGCCAACGCGGGACATCAACTGGCTGTGCTGCGCAGGTGTGGCGCGCGCAGCAAGGTTGGCGAGGAAAAGCCTGCAGGTGACCAACTCGTGCAGGGAATCGTTCGGGCGTGGACAGGCGAGGTGCGTTATTCAGGCCGCATGACACCTTCACCCTGGCTCAGATACGGTGCGGAGTTTTCAGGGCTTATTGACCACTGATACCTGCTGGGAGTGTGCGGGCAGGTCGCGTTCAATGAGGAGTTCTACTTTGAAGTGGCCGACCCCGACGTGTATGTCACTGTCGAGATGCGACATCTCCACGAAGGGCATACCGGTGCGCTCGAGGCCAGACAGTCCATCCTTGCTGCTCGCGCTCAGCCGGCGGGCGGGTGCAGGAGGCGTGGCCCAGGCACGCGTACTCGGCGCCATAAATATCCATGGAAAGACTCTACGGGCGTTTGAATCAGAGGCCTGGTGCGCCTCAACAATCTCTGTCCGCCTCCATGTTCCCCAAACTGCCGCGCCAGCCCCGCCTGCCGTGCAAGCTCCACTTTGGCCAGTCGCCCCCGATGGTTGGCGCGCCGGATGAATTGACGCACGGCGCGATTGAGACGCCTGTGTTCACGATTTCAACGTCCTCATGTTTTTATGGTGTCAGGTACGATCTCGTCCCGCCAGTGCCTTATGGCACAAAGGTCAAAGAGAGTCAGGATCTCGAGCAGACTGGCCCGCGGCTGCGGCTGCGAATGTCGCGAGTTGAGCGCAGTGAGGACCCTGCAGATGATGGAGACCAGGCGACTGCCCCTTCCCTAACGTTTGCAGCAACGTTTCTGGACTGCATCCGCCCGAAGCAGCCGAAATTCAGTTGTGCTGTTCAGGGTTACTCGTCCGGGTCGCGATTGCTGCGCGCTTCTGTGGGTTGACTTGTTTCTGATGATCCCCCGGCGGTAAGGCACAGGCGGTCATGGCAGCTCTACAAAAACACTCTACGGCGCTACTCGTGATGTGCCGTCTGTCAGTACGGGTTATCCAGGCAGTCGGCATTCCGGCCATGGACGAGGGAGGGACGTCCGATCCGTACATCATCCTTACTTGTGGGCAAATGAAGAAGCGCACGGGCGTTCAGATGCGCACGCTACACCCACGGTGAGACCCATTGCAGCCATTTGCCACTAGGCGCACAACTACCATACGACTTCGATTCAATAGACATAGACGCTGACTAAATTCGGCATGCGGCGCCCCTTCACACGGACGCGCTTTGCCCCGAGTACACTGAAGAGGGGCGGGCGGGCCATCCCGATGGGATTTGGTAGTTGGAACGAGGACTTTGACTTTTTCTTCCCTGCGGGAGCAAGCGTCCCAGCCATGGAGCTCGAGATGTGGGACAAGGACACTGCTGCACGGGATGACTTCATGGGTGACCCACGCCTTGCGCAAGCCTGCGCCATTCCCCCAATCAGCGTCGAGCGCGCTGACGGTGCTGCAATGTACGGTTTTGCCGTCAGCAGCGAGCGTGCATATTGACGTCGGTGCGGTGGCGGCGGTGGCGCGCAGGCAAGGCGTCAGTGTCAGTGGCAGGCCTGGTCGATTTCCGGCCGCGGCAGGAGTGGGTGAGCTTTTCCAATGGGAAGCGCCCAGCAGGGAAGGCGCAGCTATACATGGCCATGATACCCAAGACAGGCCAGTCAGACTCGCCGCTAAATGATCTTATAGAGCAGGTCAGTCGCATTGCCCGCAGACACGTCAAGCTAAAAACAATCCTTTTCGAAATCGCACACGGTCGATGCCCTTGGCGAGAGCAGTACCCTCATGGACAGCGGGCACGTGTCGCAGTGGTTCGTTTCTGAGAGCGCCATGCTACGGTTGTACGAGGGTATCGCGGGTGCCGAGGTTGGGCGAGAACACGCGCACCACGACGGCGAAGGCGGAAATCAGGACGGTGCCTCTCCGGCTGTCGTTACAATCACGGTGATGCGAGGGCGTGACCTCCTTGCAAAGGACCGTGGCGGGACGTCCGATCCGTACGTTCGGGTTCACATTGGCGATGCAGTTGCAAGGGCGCGCAAGACGAAGGTGAAGAACAAAACGCTGAATCCGACATGGATGGAGGAATTTGAATTTGCTGTGTCTTCGGCGCAACGTCGTGAGAGCATCGTGGTGGAAGCATTCGATAAAGACACCTTTGGATCCGACGACACGCTCGGTCGCCTCGGTATACCTATCGAAACACTCGCGCCAGACAAGGGTACGGCGCCTTTACCCGTAAAACGGGAACGAAAGATTGTTCAATCTCACTCCGTGGTCCTGATCTGCCTCGCGCCACGTATTCAGAGTACCGCGACTGGTACGGGTTCGAACCCAATCCGGAGGAGGAAACAAATCTCGGGCAGCTTGAGTTGAAGATCATTCTCACAGAGCTCGTAATGATTCCCACTCAAACGGTCCCAGCGCTGCTCGCATACCACAACGAGTGGTCTGCTCGCCGTTGGTTTGTGCTGTAGCCAGCGCGCTGGCACCGATTCAACTGCACGAACTGCAAGCAAGTTGATTAATGACTGGGCACGTGATCAGCAGCAGCAGCAGCAGCAGCAGCAGCAGCAGCAGCAGCAGCAGCAGCAGGTAGCGAATGCCGAAATGATCAAGCGCGCAGGGAGCGGAGGTGCCAAAGCACAAATGCAAGCAATCACAGTGCTTGTCGTCGGGGGACGAGGCATGCCAAAAATGGACTCGGGCCTGCTCGGAAAATGTGACCCATTCGTAGTCTTGAAATGCGGAGAAGAAACAAAGCAGACCAAGGTGCTCGCACAGCCTAAACATAAATACTCGCTGTCTGACCCAAGTAATGTACATGGATCATTGCTTATAGCTTTTGCTCCGAAAGGTATGAATCTTATGGGTCCATTAATTAACCACTTCAGCTTCAACTGGTTCAGCTGTTTGATGAACCGCTGGCATCTGCTTAGGTGATAAAACGTACGCTCGCACCAACATGGAACGAGACCTTCACGCTCAACGTGCGCCAACCGTGACCTGTGCTGGCTGCGGATACCGGTTCTAGCCTTACGTTGGAGACACTAAGATGAAACTTTGTTTGTTCATACAGGTTGTTGCGGGAGTTTCGGAGCTGCGGGTTGAGTGCTATGACTATGACTTGATCGGCGAGAACGATTTTATCGGCGCTGTGTCAATTAATCCGCGTGAAATTACGGGGAAACGGTCGGACTGGTTCAAGCTTGTGCACCCTGATGAGCCGTCCTTCAACGCCGAAGTGTTTCTCACGCTCACACCGGCATACGAGTCTGCTGAGGAGGCACATGCTCGTGCCGTGGCTGCCAAGAGCGCAGTGGCGGCTGCAACGGCCTCGACTGTGCTTTCTATTGATGTCGCAGCAGCGCGAGGGCTTGCGGCCATGGATTCGGTCGGTACGAGTGACCCGTACACAGTCTTGCAGGTACGATCCGCAGGACCTAGATAATTGTATGATCGTGACCCTTTCTCTGCGCGAAGGCGAGCTCTTCATTGATGGAAAGGAGCGCTGAGTGCTCAGGAGAGTGTGAGGGGTGGCAGGTTGGGAACGAGAAGCGCAAAACCAAGGTGATTAAAAAGGAGCTCAACCCCGAGTGGCAGGAGAAGTTTGAGCTGCCAGTGGACGACTTGGATCAGATGCTCAAGGTGCAGGTCTGGGACAAGGATCTGATCGGTTCCGATGACCTCATCGGCGAAACAGCTCTCCCTCTCAGCACCCTTGTCGGCCAGCGTTCCGCGCAGAAATGGCACTCGCTTTACAAGGACTCACACATCCAGGCGCGCCCCTACCTATGCGCGTGCAGCAGCGTGTCGCTCTCGTGCTAGCCCTGCATAGCAGGGCTAGCACGGAAATAGCAGGGCTAGCACGGAAGTTCACTGCTTCGATGGCGCTGTCTCCTCCTCACGCCGTCTTGGCGCTTTCCTCATTCGTGATAGGGTGAAATACTGCTCGGAATCAATTTGCCGCGACCTGCTGGCTACGTGGACGAACCAGTCCAGGAAGGAGGGGCGGCAATGAGAGCAACGGGGCCTGGAGGCAGCTCACCTGACGCAGGAACTCTGAACTCCCTGCAAGGCCGCTGCTGTCCGCCGCACGTGCGCGTGTACATTGCTGGGACGCTGCCGGACATGGCGCAGGAGCGTCATATGCTGCACGGTCTGGTTATGCCGCAGCTGCGCAGTTTCTGCGAACCACGCAGGGTACTTTGCATTGCTGTCGACGTGCGCATGGGTATGCAGGTCCGACTTCCGCGCCCGCGTGCGGGGCTGTCTCGCTTGCCACACATTCTTTTCGGGATGGCTCACGGGGCGCGCGCGTGGTACGCCCTCCATCTTTGCGACAGGAGGACACGCCAGAAGCAGTGGAGGTAATGCTTATGGAGCTCGATCGCTCGACCATCTTTCTCGCCTTCATCGGGGAGAAGTACTGTCCACGCGTCCCGTATGTCTCGTCGCTCGTGGCAACACGCCCATGGATTGAGGCGCTCCAGGACAAGAGCATCGTCGAAATCGAGGTGGCGGCCGCGCTGCTCGTCAACCCTTCAAAGTTCGAGAGCCGTTCTTTCGTGTACATCCGCGAGGGCAGCTTCCTTGACTCGCTTGTGGGGCTCTCCACGGGCGACTACATCGAGAAGGACCCGGTCGACGAGCTCGCCATGCAGGCCTTCAAAAAGCGATTGCGCACGATCGAAAATGCCAAAATCGTCGACGGCTATCCCGGTCCTGATCAGGTTATCCTAGACCCGTCTCGCATCGCCCCGCAAGCTGCCACTGACTATATGTGGTATGCGAACGTATGTTCAGGTCCAAGCGACTGTGCTGCGCGATCTGCGGCGCTCCGTCACGCGCATGTACCCAAAGCCGACGCGCGAGCGCTTGCTCACACTACAGGCCCAGAACCGAGTCCCCCGCTGCTCGGCCCAGTGAGCAAGCTGCGTGATGCATGTTGCCGTGCGGCCTGTCCTGCTTGCACCAAGCATCCACGGCTGAGCCAGCTGCTCCTGCGCCTCTGCAGCGTGCGACAATGCTGCACGTATGTCGCGATCCCGTTCCATTCCTTCAACTCGATGCTGACGTCGCCCAGCGCCTCAACAGGCGCCCGCCCCCTCTGCGGCGGCGCTCGCGTTCTATAGCGCGCGGCAGCTAACACTTGGCGTGTGCAGCTACGTGGCGTTTGACGAGCGAGCTACACTGCTACTCGTTGGGGCGGAAGGCTCGGGCAAAACCGCGCTGCTCCGCACCTGGTGCGACCGATTCGAGCAGGCGCGCGCAAGAGATGTATTTTTTCTGCAGCATTTCGACACCGGCGCAGCGGGGGTTGAGTCTGCGCGCGGCATCCTTCGACGCTGTCTATTTGAGATGAAGCGACACTGCGGACTAGACGATGAGGTTCCGACTGACTACATCCAGATCAAGCGCACGTTCCTCGTCTGGTTACAGGCGTGCCCCTCTCCCCCAACGCGCCGCTCTCGTCCTGCCGACGCCAAGCCACTGCGCCCTGTGCCCAGCTGCGAAGCTTTGACCGTGTCTCTTGTTTGCAGATTGCGGCGGCTCGGGGCGGCGTGCTGCTTGTAGTGGACGGCGCGGACGGGCTGGACGACGAGGGAGAGGACGGCATCGAAGAGCTGCTCGCCTGCCTCCCGCGCGTCCTTCCGCTCCGCGTCCGGATCGTCTTCTCCATGCGCACCGGCGCTCCCGCATTTGACAAGGCGCGACCCAACACCGCCCAGACTGCGGCGGAACAAAGGCGTCTAACAAGAACGGAGCGCCTGCGCCATCTCACCCGATAGCATTCTTGCGAGCACCTCACGGCCCAGGCCGTGGTGATTCTCGCAGGTCCTCAAAAGACTCTCACTTGTCAAAACCCTCGCCGTCGGAATGTTGCCCCAGAAGGCACGTCGAGCTGTGTGCGAGGAGATGCTCGCTCACCACGGCCGCCCCAAGGCGTGCAACCCACCCACCTGTGCGCGCGCCTGCGCTGTCGAACCCCTGCCCGTCTCGCCTGGACTCGGCAGCCTCTGAGCGCCGCCATGGGTACCCGCGAGCGGCAGGAGGAGCTGGACGAGCGACTCGTCAACGACGTCGCCCTCCGCTCGCCGGTGCCTCTCGACCCACCCACGCACCTGAACCATGCCTCTCCGGGGCTCTGCTTTGAGGGCCAACGTTGGTGCGCGTGCGCGCACCGAGGCATGCCGGGCGGCGCAGGTTCTCTTGCGGGTGTGCATGTCCCTCTTCATCCGCTCCGGGCACTTCCTCGCCGGCACCTCCCTCGCCGAGGCAACTACCGGCATCCTCGCCATCGTCGAGCGCGACTGCGAGCCAATATCCCCCGGATGCGTGCGCGGCGTGCTCTGCGCGATCGCGCGCTCGCGCCGCGGGCTAACGGACGCCGAGATCATGGGGGCGTGCGCCTTGAACCGCTACACGT
>Ga0115567_10000856_pt1 | contig 30248 bp, 24 predicted proteins | sample COGITO_mtgs_1204_2_FD_88679 | JGI IMG/M metagenome (GOLD analysis project Ga0115567, IMG submission 88679) | Pelagic marine microbial communities from North Sea - COGITO_mtgs_120412 | ecosystem: Environmental > Aquatic > Marine > Epipelagic | place: Germany:Helgoland, sampling site Kabeltonne... | reverse complement strand
AGATAGTGTCTGCCATGGCTGAGGAGGAGGAGGGAAAACCGTTAACCAGATATGCGATAATTGCATGCCTTGTCTTGGAACCGCCACATACGCCTAATTTGGCGCTGGTTTAGAACCGGGTTTCCGCAACCTTGCGAAGCAGGAAATCGCGGAAAACGCCAATTCTTTGAGAGTTCCGCAGTTCTTCAGGATAGACGAAAAAGGCGTCGTTCCCGGGACCTTCGAGTTCGGGCAGGACCCGAACGAGGTTGTTGGCTTCACGCGCGAGAAAGTCGGGAAGGCCGGCCATACCGACGCCCGCTTCGACCGCGCGCAGGATGCCGTAAAGGTTATTCAGGGTCAGAACCTTGTGCGGTTCCTCATTGGTGGCGTCGCGCACCGCCTTGAGCAGCCAATTCAGGTTCGGCGCTGCCATCGTCTGGTCTTCGTCGTAGACAATGATCTTGTGCTGTGCGAGATCGCGGACCTTGTCGGGCATGCCCTTGTTTTGGAGATATTCGGGTGAGGCAAAAACATGGGTGTGGACCCGTGTCAGGCGACGCTGGATCAAATCGGCCTGAGTGGGAGGCGTGAGCCGAATCGCGCAATCAGCCTCCCGCATCGAAACATCGAGCTCTTCATCGGTGGTGATCAGGGTCACCTCGATATCAGGGTACATGTCGATGAATTCACTGATACGTGGTGTGAGCCAGAGCGAGCCGAGGCCCACCGTTGTTGAAATTTTCAACGGCCCTTGGGGTTGCTCATGGGAATCCGAAAGCCGGGCTTCGACCATGGTCAGTTTGGCGAAGACGTCATGGACCGTGCGGTATAGTAGTTCGCCCTGCTCGGTGAGGATCAGCCCGCGCGCATGACGATGGAACAGGCGCACACTCAGGCTGTCTTCCAGTGAGCTGATCTGACGGCTCACGGCGGACTGGCTCAGATGCAGCGTCTCACCGGCATGGGTGAAGCTGCCGGCGTCTGCGACGGCATGAAATATTCTGAGTTTGTCCCAGTCCATGGCCATGCAGCCGGACTCCCTAAAGGCATGTGTCGCCGAGTGGGCGGGGTGAGGCGGCTACTCGGCCGCGTCGCGTGTGGCTTCGTCTTCGCTTTCTGCGATGAACTTTTCGGCTTCCAGCGCGGCCATGCAACCCATGCCTGCGGCGGTGACCGCCTGACGATAGGTCTTGTCCTTGACGTCACCGGCGGCATACACGCCGACGATGTTGGTGGCTGTGCTGTCAGGCGCTGTGATCAGATAACCTTCGTCATCCATGTCCAGTTTGCCCTGGAAAATTTTCGTATTCGGATCATGTCCGATCGCAATGAAGACGCCGTCCGCTGTCAGGTCGGTGGTTTCGTTGGTCTTGATGTTCTTCATCCGCAGGCCGGTCACACCCGGTGGGTTCTCGGTTCCGACAACCTCATCGAGAACCGTATCCCAGACCACGTCGATCTTTTCATTGCGGAACAGACGATCCTGCATGATCCGTTCGGCGCGCAGTTCGCCACGTCGATGGATCAGCGTCACCTTGGACGCGAAATTGGTCAGGAACAGTGCCTCTTCGACCGCGGTGTTGCCGCCGCCGATCACAGCCACCGGCTTGTCCCGATAGAAGAAACCGTCACAGGTGGCGCAGGCCGAGACGCCGAAGCCGGAGAATTTCTGTTCGCTCTCCAGACCGAGCCAGCGTGCCGAGGCACCCGTGGCAACAATCACCGTGTCACCCGTGTAGATATCTCCGGAATCACCCGTGCATTTGAATGGCCGGGAACTGAAATCCACATCCACGATCAGGTCGCTGAATATCTGTGTGCCGACATTCTTGGCCTGTTCGACCATTTGTTCCATGAGCCATGGGCCCTGAATAGGTTCGGCGAACCCCGGATAGTTCTCGACATCCGTGGTGATGGTCAGCTGGCCGCCGGGCTGCATGCCCTCAACCATGATCGGCTTCAGGTTGGCGCGCGCAGCATAGACAGCTGCGGTGCAACCGGCAGCGCCGGATCCGAGGATCAGGACCTTGGAATGATAGGTTTCGGGCATTGGGCAATCCTTTGACGGGACCCCTCAACGGGGCTCTTCGTTCGAATTAGATAGTCGGCGGAAGCCGTCGAGGCAAGCGCGTGCTGTCACAAGCCTTTGTCATATTCGGGCAAAATCAACGAAATTGGTGGCCATTTTCCTGCTACGCGGCTCCAAGCTGGCGTGCCATCCAGTCTGCCATGAGCGGTCGCACAACCGCTGGCATGTTGTCACAGCAATGATTGCCGCCCTCAAAGACGATCAATTCGGCGTTGGGGGCTTCGGCTGCCATACGTTTGGCTTCGGGTAGCGGACAAATATCGTCCTTGTCGCTGTGCACGACGAGCAGTGGACATTCGATCTGTTCTGCGATGCCGACCAGTGAAAAGTCACCGGCCTTTTCGCGCGCTTCTTCGTAGTTGGCGGCGCCGAAGGCGAATTGCAGGATATCGAGCAGCACGTGGGAGGAGGTGTCCCAGAAGCCCTGTAGATCGAAATATCCGCCCAGCGCGATGGCCGCCTTGATGCGTCGGTCGTGGGCCGCGACCCGGGGGGCGGCATAGCCTCCCATGCTGCGTCCCCAGATGCCAAACCGCTCGGGGTCGATCTCGGGGCGTGATGCCAGGGCGTCAAGCACGGCACCCACAGGCGCTTCGAAGTCGCCCCGCAGCTTCATGATTTGCCATGTCATCCCCTGACCGGGACCGTCATAGGCACATGTCGCGATCCCGCGCTTCAGGAACTCGTTTTCCAGGGTGAAAAACTCTTCCTTGGTCGAGTCTGCACCGGCGTTGAGCAGAACGCAGGGGTAGGGCGCGCGACCACCCTCGGGCAGACGCAGATTCCCGGGAAATGTGATGTCTTCGAAGGGGATTTCGATCCGTTCGGTTGGCGGGCGCAGATGCGGCATCGCCTTGAGATAAGCTTCACGTTGGCGGCTTTGCACACGCAGTTTTTCGACCGGGTCCTCCACATTGCCGGCCTGCCCGGTGTGGAACGAAATCGCGGCCCGAAAAAACGCTTCGCCGGCTGTGACCGTGTTTCCAGCCTCCCGTGCTTCGTCACCGCGCGCTTCGTGGCGTGCGCCGGCGGCTTCCCAGCCTTGCGACCAGTCTGAAACGGCCTTCATGCCGGAGATGACCGCCATGGCGTCGTTATAATCGACGCCGGAGCCCAGCATCCTTGGGAGACGCCCGATCAGGTGTTCGCGTGTCTGGTCGTCGGTCATATGCCCCTCGAGCCTATCTAGAACGTGACGACGCTGCGGATTGATTCGCCCTTGTGCATCAGGTCGAAGGCATCGTTGATCTCTTCGAGTGGCAGAACATGGGTGATCAGGTCGTCGATGTTGATCTTGCCGTCCATGTACCAGTCGACAATTTTGGGAACGTCCGTCCGGCCTTTGGCACCCCCAAAGGCCGTGCCCTGCCAGACACGACCCGTGACCAACTGGAATGGCCGTGTGGCGATCTCGGCACCGGCCGGTGCCACACCGATGATCGTCGATTTGCCCCAGCCCTTGTGACAGCACTCGAGCGCCTGACGCATCAGCTCCACATTGCCGATGCATTCGAAGGAATGATCCGCACCACCATCGGTGAGGTCCACAAGGTACGGCACCAGGTCGCCTTCGACTTCGAGCGGATTGACGAAATGGGTTATGCCGAACTTCTCGGCGATCTCGCGCCGGGCCGGGTTGATATCGACGCCGACGATCTTGTCCGCACCGACAAGCCGTGCGCCCTGAATGACATTCAAGCCGATGCCGCCCAGACCAAAGACAACCACGTTGTCACCGGGTTCGACCTTGGCGGTGTTGATGACGGCACCAATGCCGGTCGTCACGCCGCAGCCGATGTAGCAAATCTTCTCAAACGGCGCGTCTTCGCGGACTTTGGCGACAGCAATTTCTGGCAATACGGTGTGATTGGCGAAAGTTGAGGTGCCCATGTAGTGGAACAGCTTCTCGCCGTTCAGGGAAAAGCGCGAAGAGCCGTCGGGCATGACGCCCTGACCCTGGGTCTCGCGGATCGCCTGACACAGATTGGTGCGGCCCGAGGTGCAGTAGCTGCACTCGCGACACTCGGGCGTGTAAAGCGGGATCACGTGGTCGCCTTTCTTCACGGACGTCACGCCCTTGCCCACATCGACGACAACGCCAGCACCTTCATGGCCCAGGATTGCAGGGAACAGGCCTTCAGGATCGGCGCCCGAGAGCGTGAATTCGTCGGTATGGCAAATGCCGGTGGATTTGATTTCGACCAGCACCTCGCCATCGCGCGGTCCCTCAAGGTCAACGGTTTCAATCGAAAGCGGCTTTCCGGCCTCAAGGGCAACGGCGGCGCGAGTTTCCATGGCAAATCCTCCCGGACATCTAGCTAGATAGACGATAAATGTATTTCATCATTTGTTTTATAGGACGACTACCCAGTCCAACGAATTAAATGCCCGTTTTTGGGTGTTCTCTCTCTCGGTCCGAGGCCTTGTATCTCGATAGTTCCTTGTCGAGCTAGTTCAGCGAGATATTCGTTTACATCTGTTTTCCATACCAGCGGGATTTCTAAGACGATACCAAGAAGCGACTCATATTTGATCTCTAGACACCCATGCAGTGTTTCTCGGATTAGATTTTTGCTGTCATTCAAATTTCCTGCTCGTTCTTCGCTGAAAGGGCGAGATATCTCGTTGGGTTTTTGTTCGATTGCAGCAAAGAGATCGGACGTACCGGTATCTTCTTCGCGCTTTGCAAGTCGGGCAGCATTACGCACTTGTTCTTGTTCATCTGCGGCTTGTCTCTCCACGTTGCGAAACTCGACCAACCCTTTCCAGTGTCTAGTTGTATAGATCAGATGAAAATAGGAGCGCTCATGTAAGGGCTTTTTGACACGCGTAGACGTGACGTATGGGATTGCGCCAGCTTCTTTGAGACATCGTCTATAGAGAGTTAAAACGGCGTTTTCTCTGGAAAGGCCGGTGTTCACCAGAGTCTGATAATCGACTAGCCAGCCTGCGTTGCCAAATAGGGGATCGAAAGTTGCAGCTGTTTCTGGTCTCGGGTCTTCAATGAACCGATTAATGTGGTCGAACATGAAGTTGATGATGACCTCACCTCGCAGTTTTAAGAGAGGTGTTATGCGGTTAAGTCCGTACCCGCTCCATCCTGTGGGGTCGATAAAAACTAATGAGAACGACCTATCAATGAATGCCACAATCTCCGGCACTAGGTTCTCAAATTCTCCGTGAATTGTTTTGATCTCAATGCCATCAATGGATTGAACTGCATTTTCGAGGTCGCGGTAAGCTGCTGCACTTTTCTCAATAAATAGGCATCGAATTTCGACGTTGCGACCACGCCCTAGAAAATCGGCTCGTATTTTCTTTAGCTTTTCAGTGGCGATAACAAACGAAGTGTCTTTGAAGTCTTCGTTCTCAGATCGCCATGGGCCTGAGAAGCCATCAACAAATACGAATTCATCACTGAACGAAAATACGTTGTAGGCAACTCGTTCTAGGTACTGCTCAAGGAAGAAGTGTTTAACGTAGGTTTGTTCTCGATTCCGATAGTGCTCATGAGATCTCATTTTTTGGTTGTCTACGAAATTTTTCTTAGATCGAATGAGCAATCGCGTGATCGGAAATTGGAAACTCGTTCCATTCGCGGCCATCGAGTTCACGTCCACCGGATTTTGGTCTGTACCCGCCCCATTGTTTGAAAAAGAAAGCAACGTTCGCCTCGACACATTGGTCACGAATATCACGCACCCACTCTTGGCTTATTGGCCGTGAGCGTGGCCCGCTTTCGCCACCAACAATGACCCAATGGATGCCGTCTAAATCAAGAGTTCCGATAGGTCCGATGAGCGGCTCAATGGATAAAAACCGAACAGTGGCCGCGGCAGACCGAAGATGATTGATCCGTGATTTACGTTGTGCGTCCTCAACCGAGACACCGAGCCAGATATGACGAGGGGCGCTGGTGGTCTGATATCGGCGATTAATGTAGTCCCGTAAACGAGAGCTTCGCTTGGTCAGCAGCTGGAAGGTATGATGGTTGGCGGTTTCCATCGTTTTGAAAACCCGATCGACAAATTCCAATGGAACATTTTTGTGGAATAAATCACTCATGGAGTTCACGAAAATCATGCGACGTTGTTTCCACTGAATCGGCTGCTTTAGCCGTTCAGGTCGCAAGGTCAGATCGAACCCAGACTCAAAAGGATGATCGGGAACATTTCGGAACCTCTCGGCAAACCGTTCTGCATAACAGTTGTCGCAACCGGGGCTGATCTTTGTACAGCCGGTCACCGGGTTCCATGTGGAATTCGTCCACTCGATTGATGATTTGTCGGCCATTGTTCGATATCATAGAACAAAACAAGAACATTTGTATCTTGATTCACTCTACTTTGTAAACCGAGAGGTTTGAAGTTCCTTCTGAGAGGGGACTAGTAGGGTTGGATTCTTACCCCAGCACCCGCGCATAGAGCTTGAACATCTTGTCCCAGACGATCTCGGCAGAGGGCTCGTGATAGACCTCGCGTTCGGGGAAGGCGAAGCCGTGTTCGGTGGTCGGGAAGACCTCGGTTTCGTGGGTGACTCCGTGCTCGTCGAGTTTCGCGCGCAGGGTGTCGATCAGCTCCATGGGCACCCAGCGGTCATGTTCGGCAAAGGCGTAGTACATCTCGCCCTCGATCTGGGGGGCCAGCAGATGGGGTGAATCGTCGTTCTCGGTGACGATATAGACGCCATAAAGCGAGACATTGGCGGCAAACCGGTCAGGCAGAGAGCCTGCGACGGCCGTCACAAAAGCGCCGCTCATGCAGTAGCCCACACATCCCATAGGGCCGTCAGAGGCCGCCGCGTCGTCTCCCAGCGCGTCCAGCAAGGCAACGGTGTCGTTGACCACATCCGCGTTGGACAGGCTGTGCCAGGCCGCGAAGATCATCTCGGTCATCTTCTCGGTGCGCTTGGCCAGATTGAAGCGATGCGTGCCAAGGCGATAGTAGAGATCCGGCAGCACGGCGTAGTAGCCCTGCGCGGCAATCCGGCGGGCGAAGTTGTAAAGCTCCTCCCGGATGCCCGGCGCGTCCATGTACATGACGATCACCGGATGGGGGCCGTCCTCATCGGGCCATGCGGCAAAGCACGGCATGGCGCCATCAGGCGTCGAGATGTCGAATTCGCGTTCCATGGGTTACTTCCTGTTCAGGATGACGGAATTGTTTTGTCGTCTCGACTTGTACTTCTCGACCGACTGGCTTCGAGCTGTATCGAAATCAACCTTGGGTTCGAAAGGGACCTTCGCGTTTGTTCGGAGTGCTCGGTAGAGCGGCACAAACAGAAAATGCAAACCAATCCCGATAACGATAAATGCGTCGATGTTCCAAAATATGCCGAGGGCGATAAGGACAAGGGTCGGGAGTATTAGAAGAGCGCTGCACAAAGTTGTTTTCGCCATGCTCCCGCCGCAGCGACGCGCTATATAGGCAATTGGTTTGTCGTAGATGCGATAGTAGAGAAGCGAAATCGAGTTTGGGTCCATTGGAATTAATCCCGCGGTGTTCAGGCGGAGGTCGCACTGTAAATCGCGATCGCTGCGACACAGGCAAGCGCTAGCAAAAATATTTTTAGCGTCATGGAATCCCCCCCGAAAGGCACCTTGTTCCCGGAAGCAGCCTAGCAGTGCGTGCGGGCGCAGGAAAAGACCGACACAATAGTCAATTTGACCCGCGTTTCGGTTGGGTGGCTATTGAGCCTTAGAATCCGGTGTGTCCCGTTTCTCGCGCTCGGTAACGCGTTGGTGGGCCTTTGAGGCCCGTTTTCCGCCCAGCCATCCCTTGCGGCGGAAATAGATCAGCATTCCGCCGGTTACCGAGGCCATCAGGGCGATCACGAATGGATAGCCATAGCGCCAGTCGAGCTCGGGCATGTTCCAGGGTGACTTCGATGGGTCGAAATTCATCCCGTACAGCGAGGCGATAAACGACAGGGGCATGAAGATCGTGGCGATGATTGTGAGGACCTTCATGACCTCGTTCATGCGATTGCTTGCGGCTGAGAGATGCATGTCGACCAGCCCAGAGATGATTTCACGGTTTGTATCGACCATGTCCATGAGCTGCACGGTGTGGTCGTAGCAATCGCGCAGGAACAGCTGTGTCTTTGTGTCGATGCTGGGATGGTCGTCGCGCAGCAGACTGTTGATCAGTTCGCGCATGGGCCAGACGGCCCGACGTACCATTAGCAGGTCTCGACGAAGCTGATGAATCAGTGGGATGTGCTCATGGCGCGGGTCTTCCATGATGTCCTGTTCGAGGTCCTCCAGCTGTTCGCCCAGATCTTCAAGGATCGGAAAGAACGCATCCACGACCGCATCAATCAGTGTGTAGGCGAGGAAGTCAGCGCCATTGACCCGCAAGCGGGACCGCGGATCACGAATTCTTTGGCGCACAGGTTCGAACCAGTCACCTGGGGTTTCCTGGAATGTCAGGACGAAGCCGTCGCCGATGAACATGCTCATTTGCTCGGTGCTGACGCGGTTGCCGATTTCGGGCATGCGGAGCACAACGAAAAGAGAGGAATCGTAGTCCTCTGCCTTTGGCCGTTGGTGCACGTTGACCACGTCCTCGAGAGCCAGACCGTGGAGATCAAACTCTTCGCCGAGCTCGCGAATTGCGCCGATGTCACTCAGTCCGTCCACGTCGACCCAGATGATGGGAAAACGCTTGCGGGCATCGACGACGGTGTCATGTGCGATCTCATTTCGCTCCAGAATTTCGTCTGGCCCGAACGCAAACAGTCGAAATTGTGACGGATGCGCGTCCGGGTTGGGCCGCATCATGCCGGGAGAACTGCCGGCCGGTGGCCGCCGGCGGGTGCGGGATTTTCGGGTCTTGTGTGGTGGGCGCTTCGCCACCCGGTCAGAACCCGAACATATGGTCGAGAGAGAAGGCCGAGCCATCGCGGGTTATCACCCCGTGATAACCAAACAGGCGGCAGGTCGTGTCTCTGATCAGGACATAGCCACTGCCCGCAGCGCCGGATTTTGCGGCTTCGGCGCGCGCCTGTGCGTCAAACAGCTCGCTCAGACGGAAGTGGAACGAACCCCCGCAATCGATTCCCACGGTCGTCTCGGCCACGATGTTGCCTGAACCGTCATGCAGCATCAGCTGGGTGTCAGATTTCGCATGCCATGGTGTCGAGGCCGGGTAAATCAGCTGACAGAAGGTGTCGTGATCTTCTGCGCCGACCGCCATGTCCGGATCGGTCCGCAGAAACAGACGTGTCGACAGGCCCGGCGCGTCACCGGAATAAGACTGCGGTTCGCCTTGCCAGGTGAGCGCGGTGTTGAAGATATGAGCGCCAAAACTGGTTTCCGCCGCGTGGCCGGAGCTGCGCGCTTCGTAGCGGAAAAGCGCGTGCAACCAGCCATCGACGCCGCGTGTGGCGACGCCGAAGTCATAGAGCAATTCCATATGCCCGGCCTCGTCACAGAGGACATCGGCGTCGTTCAGCAGATCATCAATATCCAGCGCGATACTGTCGCTGCGTTGCAATTCACCAAACGCATGGTGAGCAATCTCGCGGCCGGTCTTGTCATAGACGAGCGCGGCAACCGGAAGCGTTTCCTGAGTCGTCGCCATCGGGGTGGGCAGGGCAATCGAACGGAACTGCTCGCGTGGCAGGACCGGCGCAGGCAGCAGGAAGCCCTTGCCCATCAAATTGCCGATCTCGGCAATCTTCGGATTGGGCTGCAGGTCAACACGTTCGACGTTCACATGGGCGGTGCGGCGGCGATCCACCGCGCCATCGGTGTGGCTCTCGATCTCATAACGCGGGCGCACGAAGTGCTTGCCGGCGTGGACTTCCATCTGCGCGGGCCATGTGGCGTCGGGCATCAGGTCTGCGGCATCCAGTGCATAGGTTGCAAAAGGCGGAATGCTGCTGTCGAGCCAGGCGGTCTGGTCGTCACCCATCAGGTTCAGGCCCACCACACCCGCGGGGATCGGGCAGGGGTGGCTGTTCTGAATCCAGAGGACGACGCGTTCGTTTTCTTTCGGTGCGGGCAGGCCACCGTAAAAGTCTGCAGGCCAGGCATTTGCATCATGGGTGCAGGAAAGGTCGCGGGTGTCATCGCCATAGGTGTCGAGCGCATATTTGACGATGTCATGGCCCTTCACGCCGATGGCGTGCACGAATAATTGCCCGGTGATGTCCTTAAGCCCGAACCGCGCGCAGATTTCGTGGCTGTCGATGGTGATGCCGCCGGGCGAATCCGGCAGTGCCAGATCCCATTGGCGAATGGTCTCGCCATTGGTGTCGATCAGGCTCAGCCAGAGCGTGACATTCTCTGCCCCATAGCGGTGCCAGTAATTGGCAGTCGCGATCCGGGTGTGCAGTTTGCCGCCGCGTCCATCGGGTGCGTCGCGGAAAAAGGCGAAATTCGTCGCGAAATTCAGTGGGTCGAGATATCGCTTCTTGTTGGTCAGCCGGTCTGCTGGCAGCCGGATCTCGTCCAGGGTGACAATTTCGGTACCGGCCGGGACCAGATGTTCGATGTCGCGGACGGTTTTCCCGGCGTCGAAGGCCATGACAAGCAGCGCTGAAACCTTGGTTGACGCAAGGTCTGTAATGGGCTGGGTTGTCTGGCCGAGAACACGCTCACCCAGTGCGGCCAAGTCCTGTACGAACACGTTCGCGATCGAAAGCGCGTCGAAGGAATAGAGTTGTGCGAAGGCTGGCGCGAAACCCGCCGGATCATAGATCGCAACAGAATCCATCTCAGCAAGACGTGCGATCATCGCCGTCGCCTTCGGTGCAGCAGCGGGATGGCCCGCCGCCTTGAAGAACGGGAAGCCGCCTTTGACGTTGGAGAAGGTGTTGATGTCGAGCGCCATGCGCTGCGCCTTCCTTAAGACTTGGACTTAAAAGACTTGAAGAACGCCGAAATCGAATGGCGGATCTGTTCACGCTTCTTGTAGGCCCGGCTGTTGACCCAGTTCAACTGGATCGTGCGCCGTTCGCCATCGAAGGGGTGGTGTCCGTGCCATGCATTCTCGATGCAGGGGAAGGCAAGGAAGGTGCCTTCAGCGGGGGGAACCTCAACGGCATAATTGTCCAGATCGGTCGGACTGCGCAGCAGGCGCAATTGTCCGCCGGGCTCTTCCCAGGCCGGGTTCATGTAAAGCAGCACGGTGACCAGTTTGCCCGAGGAATCGATGTGGATCTGTCCGTCGGTGGGCCGGGCCCGGCCACGCACCGTCACCATGGTCGGTTTGCCGGTCAGATTGATCCCCATCTTTTCGCCAAGTGCAGCTGCCAGTTCGGGGCCTTCGAGCGCTTCCAGAAGCGCTTTGAAGCCGGGACCGTATTTCAATTGTCCGGTGGGAAAACTGCCGGGACGGTCAATTTCCGGAAAATCGGCATGCGCGGCGGCCAGCGCCTCTTTGGTGATCAGGCCTGGAACCAGCACATGGTCATAAGGGTCATGCGCGAGAGGCGTTGCCTCAAGCGCTGCGAAATTGATTACAGACATGCAAGTTTCTTAGATCGCGACTCAGGCAAATGCAATGCGTCGTCGTATCTCGGCCGCGACCATTGCCGTGTCGTCTAGGGGTTCGTAGTCCCAACTTTCGATGGTCCCCTTAAACGGCCGTGTGATCCCGCGGGCCTCCATGTTCTGGTGGAAACGTCGGAATTTCTCCGATCCACCCTCCAAATGCGCCACATGCACGGGTTTTCCTGTCGCCGTCGCTTCGCTGACCATGTTGACGGAATCCCCGGTCACGACAATGGCATCGGCATGGGCCAGAAACCCGAGATAAGGGTTGTCGCCGGTTTCGTCCCAGATGTCGGCGCCAGTTCCCTGAAGTGCGTGCGCGATGGCCTGTTGGGCATGTTGGGGCGTGCGACGTGAGGGCGTGATGGCCAGCCCCCAGCCGTGATTTTGGGCCAGTTCACGCAGCTGGGCTGCCAGCGTCTCTCCATAGGCCTCGGTCATCTTGTAGACCGCATTGTCCCCGCCCAGCAGAACAGCCAGAAGTGGCCGGGGAAGGCGAGATACGCGATCTGCAAAGCGAGCGCGGGCGGCGTCCAGAATGCTTTCGGTCAGACCATGCAGCGATCCTGTGGTGGAGATCACGTTGCCTCCCGTCATTTCGTCATGGGCCGGGGCGACGATCAGATCGAACGCTGTGGGGGAAACCCCGGGATCCTGTATCTGGACACAGAAGGTCCGGCCGCCACTCGCCTTGCGGATGGCACGGGCCGGCGCAACGGATTTGCGCCCGCTGGCAATCAACAGGTCGGGCCAGGGTGGTGTGAGCGGGTCTGAACCGCTGGTCGTGATGTTGAGGGTGTTCGGTGTGAGGATCGGCGGGAGCCATTGCCACGGCGCGCGCAGGTCGATGACTTTTGAGACAGGCGCCACACCGAGCACTTCGGCCAGACCCCGGCACTGGTTCACCATCCCGACTTTTCCATCGGTTAAAATCCAGCAGGATGAAAGGCTTTGTGCGGTTTCTGCGTTCACGGATATGCGACCATCGAATGAGGCGAAAACCGGCGGCCTTCGTTTGAAATATAATTTCAATCTGCTAGCATCGGCTCCGGCGAGACGACAACTATAGGGACGCGTCCCGATGATTCCTACGGGCCCCCTGCACACGGCGATAAACACGCCGACCTGGAGACACAACGACAATGTCCGATAGCAACACCGAGGGCGATGTCTCCCCAAAGACCGGCGAGAGCCGCAAGGTGAAGCTGGATGCGATTGATCGTCGTATCCTGCGCAACCTGCGTGATGAAGGCCGGATCACCAATGTTGAACTTGCGCGCCGCGCCGGAATTTCTGCACCACCGTGCCTGCGCCGTGTGCGCGCGTTAGAAGCCGCAGGCTATATCAAGGATTACCACGCTGAGCTCGATGCCGAACTGCTCGGTTATGAAGTGGCTTTTCACGCCCTGGTCGGCCTCGACAGCCAGTCTGAAGCCGTGTTGACCGAATTTGAGCGCCATCTGACCGCATGGCCCGAAGTGCGCCGTTGCGACATGATCCGTGGTGGTGGAGACTTCATGCTGCGTATTGTCGCGCGCAACACCGCGCATGAGAACGAGCTTACGTCACGTTTGACGGCAGCTCCGCACGTTTCAACCGTGCAGACCTTTCAGGTGATCCGGAGTTCGAAATACGCGTCCAGCGTGCCGGTTGACGACCCTGACGAATAAACCTGCCGCTACTTGAAGCGGACGTTTATGACCTCGAAATAACGCACACCGTTGGGTGTGGTCACTTCCACGCTATCACCGATTTCGCGTCCGATGAGGGCCCGGCCAAGCGGTGATCCGATAGAAATCTTGCGCTGCTGGATATCAGCCTCAAGCTCACCGACGAGCTGATAGGTGATTTCCTCGTCCGTCTCCTCATCGGCGACCTTTACCGTCGCGCCGAAGCGGACGACCTTGCCCTTGAGCTTGGATGTATCGATCACTTCAGCGCGCTTGATGGCGTCTTCGAGTTCGCCGATCCGGCCTTCAATGAAGCTCTGGCGTTCACGTGCGGCGTGATACTCGGCATTTTCCGACAAATCGCCGTGTTCGCGCGCGGCCGCAATCGCTTTCACGATATTGGGTCGTTCGACGGATTTGAGATTCCGCAGCTCTTCCTGGAGGGTCTGGTGACCCTCGGTCGTCATTGGGAGCTTATCCATGGTCAAACTGCTCGTTCAATTGCCGCCTGAAACGGCAGGCAGGGATTTCAATGGTTTGCACAGACTAAAAGACCCGCCGCTGGCCGTAACGGACTAATTATCGCCCGTTACGAACGTCCGGCGGGTTAAGCCGTTCAAAATTCAATACTAAAATACGACTGTAGGGGCGCAACTTCAAGACCGCCGCTTTGGACGGCTTCAATCGAGGCGATTGAGGCCCGCGCGCCAGCGACCGTTGTGTAATAGGGAATTTTAAGCGTGAGCGCCGAACGGCGCAGACTATAGCTGTCTGCGATCGAGCTGGAGCCCTCAGTGGTGTTGAAAACCAGCTGAATATCGCCGTTTTGCATGGCATCCACAATGTGGGGGCGGCCCTCGAGAACCTTGTTGATGGTCTCAACTTCCACACCGGCGGCTTCAAGGACGCGTGCCGTACCGCTTGTTGCGACGATGCCGAAACCCTTGTTGATCAGGTCCCGGGACATCTCGATCATGGCGGGCTTGTCGCGATCACGAACTGAAATAAAGACCTTGCCCGCCACGGGCACCATGGTGCCGCTGCCGATCTGCGACTTGGCAAAGGCGTGTCCGAAGTCCTTATCGAGCCCCATGACTTCGCCCGTGGACTTCATTTCCGGCCCAAGGATTGTGTCGACTCCCGGGAAACGGGCGAACGGGAAGACGGCTTCCTTCACGGCAACATGACCACTGGGGATCGAGATATCGGGCAGCGGGAAATCCGCGAGCATCTCGCCGGCCATGATGCGCGCTGCGATCTTTGCGATCGGCACGCCGGTGGCCTTGGCCACGAATGGTACGGTGCGACTGGCACGGGGGTTCACTTCGATCAGGTAAACGTCCCCATCTTTCACGGCAAACTGGATGTTCATCAGACCAAGCACATTCAATGCACGGGCGAGGATCTCTGTCTGGCGGCGGATTTCGGCGAGGACTTCGTCATCAAGTGAATAGGGCGGGAGCGAGCAGGCGCTGTCACCGGAATGAATCCCGGCTTCCTCGATGTGTTCCATGATCCCGGCGACATGAACATTGCCGGCCGTGTCGCATAGCGCGTCCACATCCACTTCAATCGCGTCTTGCAGATAGCGGTCCAGCAGCACCGGGCTTGTGCCCGAAACGCGCACGGCTTGGTTGATGTAGCGTGTCAGCTGGTCCATATCGTGGACCAGTTCCATGGCCCGACCGCCCAGCACATAGGATGGACGGATCAGCAATGGGAAACCAAGCTCCTCCGCAGCGGCCAGCGCTTCTTCGGAACTTTCGGCAATGGCGTTTTCGGGCTGGCGCAGCTCGAGGTCCTGCAGCAGGACCTGAAAACGTTTGCGGTCTTCAGCAAGATCAATGGCGTCAGGCGATGTGCCCAGAATGGGAACGCCCGCGGCTTCAAGTGAATGGGCGAGCTTCAATGGCGTCTGGCCACCGAACTGAACGATCACCCCGCGCAGGTCGCCGGATTCCATCTCCAGGCGACAGATTTCAATCACGTCTTCGGCGGTCAGCGGCTCGAAATAGAGACGGTCCGAGGTGTCGTAATCGGTTGAAACGGTCTCGGGGTTGCAGTTGATCATGATGGTTTCGTAGCCCGCTTCGCGCAGGGCGAAGACAGCGTGAACGCAGCAATAGTCGAACTCGATGCCCTGTCCGATCCGGTTGGGTCCGCCACCGAGAATAATGACCTTCTGGCGGTCCGTCGGTTCGGCCTCGCATTCCCCGCGCAGGGTCGAATCTCCCTCATAGGTCGAATACATATAGGGCGTCTGGCTCGGGAACTCGGCCGCGCAGGTGTCGATCCGTTTGAACACCGGGTGCAAGTCGAGCTTGGTGCGCAACGAAACGACAGTTGCTTCATCTGTGCCCGTCAGTTCGGCAAGACGTTCATCCGCGAAGCCCATCTTTTTGAGTTTCATCAGCTTGTCGTAATCGTCGGGCAGGCCCTTGTCGCGGATGCGTGCTTCAGCCTGCACGATCGAGGAAATCTGCTCGAGGAACCACGGATCGTATTTGGTGACCCGGTGGATGTCGGAAGCCGACAGGCCAAGGCGGAAAGCCTGCGCAATCACCAAAAGACGATCGGGCGTTGGCTGGCCCAGCGCGGCAAAGACCGCGTCTACATCGATGCCCTGTCCTTCGCCACGTGATCGCACACCGGGGATCGTGACCTCGTTCAGGCCCGTCAGGCCGGTTTCCATGGAGCGATAGGCCTTCTGAAGGCTTTCGGCAAAGGTGCGCCCGATGGACATGACTTCGCCGACAGATTTCATCGACGTGGTCAGGGTCGCGTCCGTGCCCGGGAACTTCTCGAAGGTGAAGCGCGGCATCTTGGTGACGACGTAGTCGATGGTCGGCTCGAAGCTGGCGGGCGTGACGCCGGTAATCTCGTTGTCCAGCTCGTCGAGGGTGTAGCCGACGGCCAGTTTCGCCGCGACCTTGGCGATCGGAAAGCCGGTGGCCTTGGAGGCCAGCGCCGAGGAACGGCTGACGCGCGGGTTCATCTCGATCACGACCATGCGGCCGTTCTTCGGGTTGATCGCGAACTGAACGTTCGACCCACCTGTTTCGACCCCGATCTCGCGCAGACACGCGATCGAGGCGTTGCGCATGATCTGGTATTCCTTGTCCGTCAGGGTCAGTGCCGGGGCGACCGTGATCGAATCCCCGGTGTGAACGCCCATCGGGTCGATGTTTTCGATCGCGCAGATGATGATGCAGTTGTCCGCCTTGTCGCGGACGACCTCCATCTCAAATTCCTTCCAGCCGAGAACAGATTCCTCGACGAGAACTTCACCGACGGGCGAGGCATCAATACCGCCCATGGCGATATCGAAAAATTCTTCGCGGTTATACGCGATGCCGCCGCCCAGTCCGCCCAGCGTGAAGGAGGGGCGGATGATCGCGGGCAGGCGCACAAACTCGAGAGCCTTTTCGGCATCCTCGCGATTGTTCACCTGCATCGAACGCGGTGATTCCAGCCCGATCTTGCTCATGGCTTCGCGGAACTGCAGGCGATCTTCGGCCTTGTCGATCACATCGGCCTTGGCGCCGATCATCTCGATCCCAAGGCGGTCGAGAGTGCCATCACGTGCCAGGGTCAGACAGGTGTTCAGCGCGGTCTGGCCGCCCATGGTTGGCAGGATCGCATCGGGACGTTCGGCCTCGAGAATCTTGGTTACCATCTCTGGGGTGATCGGCTCGATATAGGTCGCATCCGCAAATGCCGGATCGGTCATGATCGTGGCGGGGTTCGAGTTCACAAGAACAACCCGGTAGCCTTCGTCTTTGAGTGCCTTTACGGCCTGAGTGCCCGAATAATCGAACTCGCAGGCCTGACCAATGATGATCGGGCCGGCGCCGACGATCATGATGGATTTAATGTCGGTGCGTTTTGGCATTTCAGCTTTGTCCGTCGATCATTTCGACGAACCGCTCGAACAAATAGTGGCTGTCATGGGGTCCGGGGGAGGCCTCGGGATGGTACTGGACCGAGAAGACCGGCGCGTCCTTGACGCGGATGCCTTCGAGCGAGCCGTCAAACAGGGACTGGTGGCTCATTTCCACATTGGCGGGAAGTGAGCTTTCCATCACCACAAAGCCGTGGTTCTGGCTCGTGATCTCGACCTTGCCCGTGGCGAGGTCCTTGACCGGATGGTTCGCGCCGCGATGGCCGTGATGCATCTTTTCGGTCTTGGCGCCGAGCGCGAGGCAAAGCATCTGATGGCCAAGACAAATTCCGAACGTCGGCGTACCGGACTTCAGAACACCCTGGATCATGGGCACAGCGTATTGGCCGGTGGCCGCCGGATCGCCCGGACCATTGGAGAGAAACACGCCGTCGGGCTTGTGGCGCAGGACATCCGCCGCGCTTGTGGATGCGGGCACGACCGTGACCTTGCAATCCAGACCGGCGAGCGAACGCAGGATGTTGCGCTTGGCCCCGAAATCGACCGCGACCACATGGCGCTTGGGCTTTTTCAGTTCGCCAAAGCCCTTGCCCAACGTCCACGGTGTCTCGCTCCACTCGTAGGTCTGGGTGCAGGAAACTTCTTTGGCAAGATCGGTGCCTTCCAATCCGCGCCAATCGCTGCCCGCGGCACGAAGGGTGGCTGTGTTGATGGGGCTGTCGGGCTGATGAACGATCGCGCCATTGGGTGCGCCGGTGTCCCGGATGTGTCGTGTCAGGCGGCGGGTGTCGACTCCCGCGATGCCGACAAGGCCCATGGATTTGAGCCAGGCGTCGAGATGCTGGACGGCGCGCCAGTTCGAAGGATCGGTGATATCGGCGCGCAACACGCAGCCGCGTGCGGCCGGCGTGATCGTTTCGATGTCTTCGTCGTTGGCACCGACATTGCCGATATGGGGGAAGGTGAAGTTGATGATCTGCCCGGCATAGGACGGGTCGGTCATGATTTCCTGGTAGCCGGTGAGCGAGGTGTTGAAACATACCTCACCGACCGAGGCACCGGTGGCGCCGATCCCGCGTCCCCAGAATACTGCGCCATCGGGCAGCACCAATGCGCCGGTGGCCCATTCAGGCTGGCTCCGGTCTTGTGGCGCGGAAGCGGGCATATCGCTCCGATCCTCGGGATGGTGGCCAGGCGCAGAGCGCGGGACACCGGGGCAAGATTGATTTCAAGCCGACTGTTTCGCAGCCGGAGCATGTCAGCACGGACACGCAAATTGCCGCGTTGTTTACGGCACAGGGTCAGAGTCGTCAAGCTGGGCTGGGGATGAAAAGTTACAGTAAAAACAGATGCTTAACAGTTTGGCGGTTTGATTGCGCTCAAACATCAAATCCGCTACCTTCCCCGACTTCCAAATAGGGCCCGAAACTATGATCCGCGAACAGCTTCCCGACGCGCTGAAATCTGCGTTGAAAGAGAAAGACCAACGTGCCGTTTCCACGTTCCGGCTGATTATGGCCGCGCTCAAAGATCGCGATATCGCCGCGCGCAGCAAGGGCAATGCCGATGGCATTGGCGACGATGAAATTCTGCAGATGCTGCAAACCATGGTGAAGCAGCGCCGGGAATCGATCACCATGTATGAAAAGGGCGGTCGCCTTGAGCTTGCCGAGCAGGAGGCCGAGGAAATCAAAATCATTCAGCGGTTTCTGCCCGAACAACTTGATGCGGCGGCCACTGAAGCTGCCGTGGAAAAGACCATTGCCGATCTTGGGGCGACCGGCCTCAAGGATATGGGTGGTGTGATGGGGGCCCTGCGTGACAATTACGCCGGGCAGATGGATTTCGGGCGTGCCAGCGGCATTGTGAAGGCGCGTTTGGGCGGCTAGTTCAGCCCCACCGCTTTATCCCCGTTATTCAGGCATCGCCGCCGACTCCGCGACGCGGTAGTCTTCGGATTGTCATCAGTCCTTACAAAGAAGTGTCATGGCCTTTCCGCCGCAATTTCTCGATGAGTTGCGTGCGCGCCTTCCGGTATCGGAGGTCGTCGGGCGAAAGGTGCGTCTGGTCCGCAAGGGGCGAGAGCATTCCGGATTGTGTCCCTTCCACAATGAGAAGACGCCGTCCTTCACGGTCAATGACGAGAAGGCCTTCTATCATTGCTTTGGCTGTGGCCAGCATGGCGATGTGATCACCTTTGTTATGGAGACCGAAGGCCTGAGCTTTCCTGAGGCCGTCGAGCGACTGGCGTCCCAGGCGGGTCTGCAGGTGCCTCAGTCCTCGCCGGAAGAACGCGAGCGGGCAAAGGTTCGCAACACGCTCTATGACGTCGTTGAACAGGTTTGTGCCTGGTACGAGGACAATCTGCGCCAGACCGGCGGCCGCGAGGCGCTTGATTATCTGCGGGGGCGTGGATTTACCGAAGAAACCATTCGGACGTTTCGGCTGGGCTATTCACCCGATGGTCGTGGGCGATTGCTGCAGGCCATGGAGGCCAAGGGCATTCGGAAAGACCAATTGGTTGAAGCCGGGTTGATCAAGCTGCCCGAGGGGGGCGGGGATCCGCGGGACTATTTTTTCAATCGGGTGATGTTCCCGATTTCTGATGGCCGCGGCCGGGTGATCGCGTTTGGCGGGCGCATTCTCGGCGATGGTCAGCCCAAATATCTGAACTCGCCTGAGACGCCGCTCTTCCACAAGGGACGCAATCTCTACAATTTCGCTATGGCCCGGGAAGCTTCACGTGATCTGGGGACGGTCATTGTGGCGGAAGGTTATACCGATGTGATCGCGCTGGCTCAGGCCGGGTTGCCCAACGCCGTCGCACCGCTGGGAACAGCGGTCACGGAAGAGCAGATTGGTTTGCTGTGGCGCGTCGCCGACGAACCGGTGTTGTGTTTTGATGGGGATACGGCTGGCGAGCGCGCGGCCCTGCGGGCTGCCGAACGAGCCCTGCCATTGCTCAAGCCGGGCAAAACCTTGCGCTTTATGGGCTTGCCCGCTGGCGAAGACCCGGATTCACTTGTGCAGTCCCGGGGCGCCGACGGATTTCGTCATATCATGGGCAGTGCCCGTCAGCTCGCCGATGTGATCTGGCAAACAGAATCTTCGGCGTCTCCCCACGATACCCCGGAACGTCGCGCCGACCTCGAGCGTCGGATAAACGGCCGGATCGCCGTGATTGCGGATGAGGGCGTGAAATATCATTATCAGCAAAGTTTCCGGCAGCGACTGCGGGACTTGTTTTTCCAGCCGCGCGGTGGCCCGGGCGGATCAGGTGGTCAAAAGGGCGGCAAATGGGCCCCCAAAAAGCCGGTTTTGGCTCCCGGATTGGGCGCGCGCGGCGATATCGGGGCCATGAAAGCGATGCAGGAGAGGGCTCTGATCGCCACTTTGATCAACCATCCGGACCTGATTCATGACTCAATTGAGGCCCTGAACGAAATTTCCCTGCAAAGCAGGGAACTTGACAGTTTGCTTCAGGTGATTTTAAACCTCGCCTTTACCGCGCCAGTGCTTGACACTCGGGACCTTCAGCGCCATTTGATCGAAGATGGATACGATAGGCTGTTGGCGGGTGTGCTGCATGCGCAAGTGTATCGTCAGGCTTCGTTTGCGGGGCCGGAAGCAACAGTTACGGATGCACGCGCAGCATTGAATGAGATGCTGCTGCGTTATGGGCGTGGACGGATGGTTGCCGATCGCGCGGAAGCAAAAAGGGAGCTTGCAGACGACATGAGCGAACCGAAGAGCAACAAATTGTTGAATCTGGTACGCGAAGAGTCGGGTGCAGGCGGACTCTAAGACAAGAATTTTGATCGAGCGAATGCGCGCTCACGATTGAGCGCCGCGGCGAGGGATACTTATGGCACGAAACGAAGCTCAGGAAGCAGAGACCGAAGAGAGCGAAGACACGCCTGACGGTCCGTTGATGGATGGTTCGGTTCAGGGCGTGAAGAAGATGATCGCGCGCGGCAAAGAGCGCGGGTTCATCACTTATGACGAGCTGAACGAAACCCTGCCACAGGAACAGGTCTCCTCCGAGCAGATCGAGGACGTTCTGGCCCAGCTTTCCGAGATGGGTATCAACGTCGTCGAGGAAGAAGAAAAAGACGACGCGGGCGACAAGGGTGCCAAGGGCGCAACCGCGAAGGGTGATGCTGCAGAAAAGCAGGAAGTTGCCACAACGGTTCCGACCAAGACGCGCACCACGCGTGAAGAAGATCTGGGCCGCACCGATGACCCTGTGCGCATGTATCTGCGTGAAATGGGTTCTGTGGAATTGCTCTCCCGCGAGGGTGAGATCGCGATCGCCAAGCGTATTGAAGCCGGCCGCGAAAAGATGATCGGCTCGATTTGTGAATCGCCGCTGACCATTCGCGCGATCATCGCCTGGCGCGATGCGCTGGAGAAGGAGCAGATTCTGCTCCGCGACGTGATCGATCTGGATGCCACCCATAGCGGTGGACCGGGCGAGGACAATTCCGCCAATGGCGGCGCCAACGCGCGGAAAGCGGAAGAAGAAAAGAAAAAGGCCGAGGAGTCCAAAAACAAGACCGGCGCTGACAACGACAACACCGATGACGACGAAGACGATGAGGATGAAGGCGCAAACCTCTCCCTCGCGGCGATGGAAGCCAAGCTCAAGCCCGAAGTTCTTGAGCTCTTCGATACGATCGACAAGACCTACAAGAAGCTCCGCAAGCTTCAGGAGCAACGCCTCGCCGGGCTGAAGAACAAGTCGGACCAACTCTCGAATCCGCAGGAGAAGCGCTACGCCAAGCTGCAGCATGAGCTGGTCGAGTACATGGAGCAGGTGCGGCTGAACAATGGCCGGATCGAAGCCCTTGTGGATGAGCTTTATGGTCTCAACCGTCGTCTGACGAGCTTTGAAGGCAAGTTGCTGCGTATGGCGCTGGATGCCGGCGTGGCGCGGACCGATTTCCTTGAAGAGTATATGGCCAATGAGCTTGATCCGCGTTGGGTCAGCCGTGTGGGACGTCTGAAACGCAAGGGCTGGAAAAAGTTCGCCGACAAGAACGGCGATGAAATCCGGGCCATCCGCAAGGAGATCATGGAGATTTCCATTCGCGTCGGCCTGCCCATCACCGAACTGCGCCGGATCGTTCAGACGGTCCAGCAGGGTGAGAAGGAAGCCAGCCGCGCTAAGAAGGAGATGGTCGAGGCCAATTTGCGTCTCGTGATCTCGATTGCCAAGAAATACACCAACCGTGGCCTGCAGTTCCTCGATCTCATTCAGGAAGGCAATATCGGCCTGATGAAGGCGGTCGACAAATTCGAGTATCGCCGCGGTTACAAGTTCTCGACCTATGCCACCTGGTGGATTCGTCAGGCGATCACCCGCTCGATTGCCGATCAGGCCCGTACGATCCGTATCCCGGTCCACATGATCGAGACGATCAACAAGCTGGTGCGCACTTCACGTCAGATGCTTCATGAGATTGGTCGCGAGCCGACCCCCGAAGAGTTGTCGGGCCGCCTGCACATGCCACTTGAGAAAGTGCGCAAGGTTCTCAAGATCGCCAAGGAGCCGATCTCGCTGGAAACCCCGATTGGTGATGAGGAAGATTCTCATCTGGGTGATTTCATCGAGGACAAAAACGCGGTTCTGCCGGTGGACGCTGCAATCCAGTCAAACCTGCGCGAGACGACAACCCGTGTGCTGGCTTCACTCACCCCACGTGAGGAACGTGTGCTTCGCATGCGCTTCGGGATCGGCATGAACACCGATCACACGCTGGAAGAGGTCGGGCAGCAATTCTCGGTCACCCGCGAACGTATTCGTCAGATCGAAGCCAAGGCCCTGCGCAAGCTCAAGCATCCGTCACGCTCGCGCAAGCTGCGGAGCTTCCTGGACCACTAGGTTTTTGTTCTGATAAGAATTTGGAGGTCGGTTTTTAAACCGGCCTCTTTTCTTTTGTGCTGTGTGCTATAGAAAACTCTCCCAACTTGGTGCAACGGGCCCGTAGTTCAGTTGGTTAGAACGGACCGCTCATAACGGTTATGTCGCAGGTTCGAATCCTGCCGGGCCTACCAATTTTCTCCACAGGGAAGTGTTCTCCCCGTTAGGGAGTTGTTTACTCTGCGCGTGCTTTGATACCCGTGATATCAGAAGGGTTTTTCCATGGATTTTTGGTCGCGTTCGCGCGTCATTGCTGTCGTGGCGATGATGCCTGTTGCACTTGTCGTCATCGTTATCTCTGGAGCTTTCATCCTCAGCCATGCCTCCAATCGCATTGTGGCCGACAATGCGGAAAGCATTTCGATGGGATGGGCAAATTATTTGGGCGGCGAACTGGACCGTATTGAGGAGATCGCCGCGGGCGCGTCTATTCGGCCGGACGAAGAGGCCTTTCTGGACCGTGCACGGCAATTCGGAGACGTCTTTCGCTTCAAACTTTTTGATTCCGAAGGTCACCTTCGGCTCGTCTCTGATGATCTCAATACGGAGTCTGCCAATAGCAAGACACTTAGTGAACACAATTCCATGGCGGTGTCGGTTCTTTCGAGCGGAAAACCCTTCACGGTGGTCGCGGATGGCCGGGCGAACGAAAACCGACCCGATGTGTATGCCGAAAGTTACGCCCCAGTGATTCGCGACGGCAAGACGATTGCCATTGTTGAGGTTTATGTAGACCAGACAGCGAATGCAGCTGCGATCAATCAGGAATTTGAGATATTTGGTCTGGAGATCGGAGCACTTGTTCTTCTGGCGCTGTTGTTACCGGGATTGGCGTTGCTCGCGATGGTCCGTACGGTCCGTACGCGAAACCAGATGCTGTCAGAGGAACGCGACCGCGCGGTAGCCGCGGAGCAGGCGAAATCCGAATTCCTTGCCAATATGAGTCATGAAATCCGCACGCCACTCAACGGCGTTCTCGGGACAGCCGGGCTGTTGATTGATACGGATCTCGATGAAGAGCAGGCTTCCTATGTCAGCACCATTTCGATGTCGGGTGAATCGCTGCTGCGGGTTCTGAACGACATACTTGATTTCTCAAAAATTGAGGCGGGAAGCCTGGAGATCGAGGCGGTCGAATTTGATGTCATTGACCTTCTGGATGGCACTGTTGACCTCTTGGCGGCTTCGGCGCAGGCCAAGTCTCTGGATCTTTCCGTGTTTGTTGATCCGTCGATTTCAAAGACCTTTGTCGGCGATGATGGCCGGTTGCGTCAGATCCTGCTGAACCTCATTCACAATGCGATCAAGTTTACCGAACGCGGTGGTGTCATGGTCGAGGTGACCGGACAGCCCGATTTGGATAATGACAACGTCACGTTGCGGTTTCAGGTCTCGGATACCGGGATGGGCATTCCCGAGGAGGCCCGTGAGCGTATTTTCGGACAGTTTGCCTAGGCCGATGGCTCTGTGACCCGCGCGCATGGCGGAACCGGGTTGGGTCTTACGATCTGCAGGCGTTTGATCGAATTGATGGGAGGGGCGATAGGTGTTGATGCGCGACCGGAAGGTGGTTCTGTCTTTTGGTTTACGCTGACATTGCCACTGAGCCACCCGCAGCAACGCTGGGCTGGTGAGGTTGAAGCCTCGCTCGCGGGGTGTCGTGTCTTGATTGTCGATGACAACGAGATCAACCGTATGATCTTCGAACGGCAACTGCTTTCGCTGGGTGCCGAGGTCACGACTGCGATGAGCGCACAGTCCGCGTTGTCGAGAATTGAAGTGGCCCTGGAATGTGGTCAGCCTTTTGAACTCGCGATTCTGGACCACATGATGCCCGGCACGGACGGTATCGATCTTTGCGCCATGATTCGTGACCGGGGATGGGATGCCGGTATGACACTGGTGTTGTCCTCCTCATCCGGCGTGGTGAATACCGATGGAAAAGCACGCCAGAGCGGGTTTGATCATGCGTTGCCAAAACCGCTCCGCCCGGGAGCCTTGCGCGAAGCCCTGTGCTGGTGGGGCGAAGGCACTGAATTGCAGCAAGTCCCCGTTACGCAGACGGCTGAAGTGACAACGATTGGTGCGGCTCAACAGACTGCTCCGGTCGAGGCTTCTTCAACTTCAACCAGAGTGCTGGTGGCCGAGGACAATGCGACAAATCAGTTGATCATCAGCACCGTACTCAAGAAACGGGGTTATCGCGTCGAACTTGTGGCCAACGGTCAGGAGGCACTCCGCGCGTTGCGAGACCTGCCCTTTGATATCGTCCTGATGGATGTGCAGATGCCCGTGATGGATGGCATTGAGGCCACAGGGCGTGTGCGTGAGTTCGCGGGATCGGTGGCGAATATTCCGATTATCGGCGTCACGGCCCATGCCCTGAAGGGAGACCGGGAACGTTTCATCGCTGCGGGGATGAACGATTATATTGAAAAGCCAATCCGCTCGGACGACATGTTTGCCAAGATTGAACAATGGGTTGCCGAGGCCGAAAAACCGTCGGCCAGAGCGACAAACGCAGTCTGAGAATTCGCCACTTCTTCCACACGACCTGCAAACCCCTATTGTATGTCGTCTGCGGTCGTCATGTTGAGCCACAGGACCATGCTGCGAGGGGCCGGTGCCGCTAAACGGCCTCACGGCCCCCTGGCAGGTTACCCCTCCAGCAGGTCGAACATTGTATTGCCGAACTGTGCCCGAGCTTCATCGTACATCGGAGCGACAGCGGCCCGGAATGCCGAACGTTCTTCGTCAGAAAGTTCTGTGATTTCACAGTTTTCCGCAACCAGTGCCTGCTGCGAGATTTCTTCTTCTGCAACGGCCAGTCCACGCTGGTAGGCGGTCGCCTCCTGCACGGCAGCCCGCATGGCGGTGCGAAGTTCTTCGGGCCAGCCATCCACGCTCTCACGATGCCCATAGACCCCGCGGGAGAGATAGAAATGACCACTGAGCGTGTGGAAGTGATGATATTTGTGCACGCCATAGGTGACAGTGTTGGCGAGCGGGTTTTCCTGTGCATCCAGCGAACCGTCGATGACGCCCTCGATGGCTTCGGTCAGATCCATGCGCAGGGGCACGGCACCTAGCAAGTCGAAGGTCCGGACATGGGTGTCGCTGGGCAGCATCCGGATTTTCAGGCCGTCGAGGTCCTCTGGAAGGTGGATCGCCCGTTCCTTGTTGGAGATATGGCGGAAGCCGTTCTCGAAATAACCGAGCATGCGGTAGTTGTATTCGCGCTCAATGCAGGTATCGAGATAGCGGCCGAGATCACCATCAAAGGCGGCACGTGCATGATCCAGATTGGGAAACAGGAACGGCAGGTCCACAAAGCCGAGTTCGGGCACCCGGTCGGTCAGATAGGCCGTCGACTGATAGGACATGGTCAGGATGCCACATTCGGTCAGCCAGAGGATTTCATCGGCGCGATAGCCGAAATCCATGATGTTCCAGATGTATTTGATGTCGACGCCGTCGCCGAACTGGGCTTCGAGCTTGTCGCCGATGAACTTCAGGGCGCGGCTGTGGGTGGTGGTTTCGGGTCCGTAGCCGCCCATGCGAATCTGGATCGGGTCGCTCATGTCTTTTCCTCGGATACTGAATTTCAACTGGGTTAAAGGACTTGTGCCGGAAAATGCCATCGCAATGGTGGCCGTTCACCGGGATCAAGCTTAGCTTATAGGTGCTTTTTTATCGTAACCAAAACAGGAGGCCTATATGAGCCTGCAGGAACAACTCGCGGAGATTAGCGCCGCGGGTGCCAAGCGGATGCCGGAGGAGGTGCGCGCCACGATGGGGCGTGCCACCAACGAACTTCGCGAATCCGGAATTATGGACCGGACCATCAAGGTCGGCGACAAGCTGCCGTCTTTCACTCTCAAGAATGCCAACGGTGAAGACGTCAGTTCGGCTGACCTGCTCGCCAAAGGGACGCTGGTTCTCACAGTTTTCCGCGGCCATTGGTGACCCTATTGCAATGCAGAGCTGTACGCTATGCAAGCAACGAACGACCAATTTAAAGCCGCCGGCGCAATTGTTGTCGCGCTGACACCCCAACTGGCTTCCTTCAGCCAGGGTATGATCGAGAAGCACGGTATCGAGTTCGATATGTTGAGTGACCCGGACAACGAATATGCAGCCGAACTTGGCCTGCGTTTCGAGGTTCCGGCCGAAGTGAAGAAAATCTACCAGGGCTTCAAGCTGCCCATGGAAGAGACGAATGGTGACGACAGCTGGACCCTTCCGATGCCTGCGCGCATCGTGGTCAGCAGTGACGGCATCGTTCGGGCCACGGATATCGACCCGAACTACACCTCGCGCCCCGAGCCCGAGAAGACACTCGCAGACGTGAAGGCCATCGGTTAAACCCGAACCGCCTTGATGGATGTAGCGGAGCCCCATCCCCGGTAACGGGGGTGGGGTTTTCGTTTGTGGTGTATTCGCGCTGCGTTGTCAGGCGGGTTCTGGTTTCGGCTTCCGGGCAACACACAATGTGTGAAGATAAATCAACTCACCGCGCGCCAGTGCGCGTTCCAGACGAACCCAATAGGTTGCTTCGCGCATCATGGTGTCCACGAAGGCTCGGGAGAGCTCAGGGCGTTCGAGCCCGCCGACCAGGCGCGCCCAGCCCCGCAGTATCAACGCACGATACTGTGCACTCTCGTCCTGAAATATGCTGGGTTTGAAATCGAGTTCGGAGAGGGCCTGTTTGTAATCTTCGGTCGTCCAGAGGGTGATCGGGTCATTTTGCAGGTCCAACCAAGAGGTCACCGATTTGGCCGTGCGTGCGGATTCATTGGGCAGCGCGAAATCGGTCAGCACAAAGTAGCCGTCGGCTTTGAGGGATGCCTGGATCGTTTTAAGCATATCTGCCTTGCTTGCGACCCGGTGAAGGCGCTCGCGCATAATCACGGCGTGATACTTGTTTTTCGGAAGGTCAAGTTTCGCGGGGTCATAGTTGGAAACCGGTGCTTTCTTGGCGAGCTTCTGTTTCACCGAGAGAGCCATGGCACGTTTGGCGAGCTCGGGGTCGGCTTCCATTCCTGTCATCCACAAGTTCAGTTTGTCTGCCATGTGGCGCAGACCGCCGCCAAGGCTGGCAGACAGGTCGAGCGTGACTTTGGAGGAACTGATGGCCGCGGCCTGAAGCAGTTCTCGATAGTAGGCACTGCCGCCCGGCTCAATGGATGTGTCTTCGGCGTCGTCGCCCCACAACCGCCTGCAGAACGCGATGCGGTCGTCGCTCCAGGTCAGGGCCGGCGTGTCGGCGCTTCCGTTTCCGGGGATTGCACTGTCACCCGTTCCACGCACGTCCTGAATGCTATGAGTCCGCGAATCCCCATCTGTCGCGGGATCGCGCCGGGACCATAATGGCCGCCGTCGTTTGAGGTATCGGATCGGGCCGCCAAGGGAGTTTCCGAGGCGACGAAGGGCAAGCGGCATAGAAATATTCCGCTATGAGGGGCGGTCCTTTACGGCATAATTCAATTGTTGTTTTGTGACAGAGTCGCGTTAACAGGTGATGAACCTTTTGGGGGAGGCCGCGCGGGTTTCCGGGGATACAGGTTCGAGGTTGGGAGCAGGGGAAGCGGAATGAAGTTGCAACAAAGCTACGTTCATGGCGCCTCAGACGTGCCGCTGCTCGGCGATACGATCGGCCAGCATTTTGACGCTGCCTGCACCCGTTGGGGCGACAGCGATGCTTTGATCTCCCGGCACCAGGGGATTGCATGGACCTGGAATGACCTCAAGGCACGCGTCGATGACTTTGCCGCCGGATTGCTGACACTGGGGCTCGCGCCGGGGTCACGCATCGGTATCTGGTCTCCCAATTGTGCGGAATGGACGATCACCCAGTTCGCCACGGCCAAGGCCGGCCTGGTGCTGGTCAATATCAACCCGGCCTATCGCCTGTCCGAACTCGAATATGCCCTGAACAAGGTCGAATGCGCGGCGCTGGTGACGGCGGTGCGGTTCAAGACCAGTGACTATCTCGGCATGCTGCGCGAGCTTGCGCCTGAGATCGACAGCGCCGCGCCGGGAGAACTTTCGGCGAAAGCCCTGCCGCATCTGAAGACCGTTGTTCAGATTGGTGAATCTGACATCCCCGGCACCTATGCCTTTGCGGATGTGATGGCGATGGGGACAAAGGCGGGTCACGCGGCCATCGAAGCGCTGGCCCCGACGCTCCAGTTCGATGACCCGATCAACATCCAGTTTACTTCGGGCACCACCGGCGCCCCCAAGGGTGCAACGCTCACCCACCACAACATTCTCAACAACGGCCTCTTTCTGGGCGAGACGCTGGAATACAGCGAGGCTGACCGCATCTGTATTCCGGTGCCGCTCTACCACTGTTTCGGCATGGTGATCGGCAATCTGGCAGCTGTGACCCACGGTTCGGCCATGGTCTATCCGTCCGATGCGTTCGACCCGCTGGCCACCCTCGAGACGATCGCCGCGGAACGCTGCACCTCGCTTTATGGTGTGCCGACGATGTTCATCGCCCAGCTCGACCACCCCGAATTTGAAAGCTTCGATCTGACCAGTCTGCGCACCGGCGTGATGGCGGGCTCGCCCTGTCCGGTCGAAGTCATGCGCCGGGTGATCGACAAGATGCATATGGAGCAGGTGACGATTGCCTATGGCATGACCGAAACCAGCCCGGGTTCGACCCAAACAAGTGTCCATGACGAGCTCGAACGCCGCGTCTCCACGGTGGGCCGTGCGCTGCCCCATGTGGAGGTAAAGATTGTCGACGAGGCCGGCCGTATTGTTCCGGTCGGGGCGACTGGCGAGTTCTGCACCCGCGGCTATCTGGTGATGCGCGGCTACTGGAACAATGACGAGAAAACCGCGGAAGCCATCGACGATGCCGGCTGGATGCACACCGGCGACCTCGCGACCATGGACGAAGACGGCTATTTCAACATCGTCGGCCGGATCAAGGATTTGGTGATCCGGGGCGGGGAGAACCTGTATCCGCGCGAGATCGAGGAGTATCTCTACCGCCATCCCAAGATCGCAGACGTGCAGGTGATCGGCGTGCCGGACGCCAAATACGGCGAGGAACTTTGCGCCTGGGTTAAACTCGTGGATGGCGAAACCGCCACGGATGAGGATATCCGCGATTTCTGCCAGGGCCAGATCGCCCACCAGAAAATCCCGCGCTACGTAAAGTTCGT
>Ga0115567_10000855_pt1 | contig 30248 bp, 20 predicted proteins | sample COGITO_mtgs_1204_2_FD_88679 | JGI IMG/M metagenome (GOLD analysis project Ga0115567, IMG submission 88679) | Pelagic marine microbial communities from North Sea - COGITO_mtgs_120412 | ecosystem: Environmental > Aquatic > Marine > Epipelagic | place: Germany:Helgoland, sampling site Kabeltonne... | reverse complement strand
GGGGTGCCAGATGCGCCTAAACATTGCTGCCAATCAAAGCATAGAAACGTGTCTTTATGCGCGGCTAAAATATCCATGGCGGCTTGATAGGCATTGTTAAAATTAGCTTCGCTTAGTTCTCGTTTCGGGAAGTAACGTTCCATAAAGGTGACGCAGCCCATATCGAGACTTGTTAGATGCACGGGCTCTAAGTCTCTGCCAATAATCACTTCTGTGCTAGCACCACCAATATCAATAACCAAACTGTTACCTTGATTAGCCGAGGTGTAAGCAACGCCTAGGAATATTTGCCTAGCTTCTTCTTCGCCGCTAATAACATTGAGTTTGTGCTTCAATATTTTCTCAGCACGCTGTACGAAGTCATTTGCGTTTGTGGCTAAGCGCAATGTGGCTGTTGCAACAATTTTGATATTTGCAGATGGGATGTCTTGTAGTTTTTCGGCGAAGTTTGTCAGGCAGTTCAAGCCACGCTCTATGGCTTCTTCGTGCAAAAAATTATGCTCATCTAAACCAGATGCTAAACGCACTTTGTGCTTATTTTTCCCCACAATTTGTACGCTGCCAGCCAGAACCCTAACAATCACCATGTGAAAACTGTTGGAGCCTAAGTCAATAGCGGCATAGTATTCATCTTGATGGGTAATAGTATTCAGTTGACCCAATTTGGCTGATTCTACAAGCATATAATGTCTCTACTTCTTGTTGCTAATAGCCTTTAAATGAAAAGGCTATTTTTACGCTATGTCATCGTTTCATAATTGCGTATTATTTACGCTTCGGGCCTCGAGAAGGTCCTTTGCTTTGACGATTGTCTTTACGTGGACCGCTACGCGAATTGGTGCGCCCGCGTGCGGGTCTACGCTGAATTTTCGGCGGCGTAACATCGTCTAGTAAATTTAACGGGTTGTAATCGGTAACAGGTACATCGTGTCCGATGTAGGTTTCAATTGCCGGTAAATTTTGTGCATAGCGCTCACAAGCGAAACTTATCGCTTTGCCTGTTTCGCCTGCACGACCTGTTCTACCAATTCTATGTACGTAATCTTCCGCGTCATCGGGTAAATCGTAGTTAAAGACATGGGTGACTTTCTCAATATGTAGACCACGAGCTGCAACGTCGGTGGCTACCAAAATGTCTAATACACCACTGGTGAAATCTTCCAAAATCGTCAAACGTTTCTTTTGCTGCACATCACCGCTGAGCAAACCCACTCTGTGGCCATCGGCTTGCAGCCAAGCTGAAATCTTTTCGCAGTCATGTTTGGTATTTGCAAACACAATGGCTTTGTCAGGCCACTCTTCCTCAAACAAGGTAAGCAATAGTAATGCTTTGTCTTCATTGCTGGGGTAAAACAATTCTTCGCTAATACCTACACCGGTTTTGGTTTCGGGGGCGACTTGAACATGTATGGGATTGTTCATATGTTCGTAGGCTAATTCTTGCACTCTAAAGCTAAGCGTTGCTGAAAAAAGCATACTAAGACGCTTGCTCGGCTCAGGCATACGATTAAACATGTAGCGGATATCTTTTATAAAGCCTAAATCGAACATTCTGTCGGCTTCGTCGAGTACCGCAACTTGAATATGTTTAAGGTTAAACACGTCTTGTTTGTAGTAATCGATAATGCGCCCACAGGTGCCAATTAAAATATCTACGCCTTTTTCGAGTCGTTGGCGTTGACTTTCATAACCTTCGCCTCCATAAATAGCAGCAACAGACAATCCAGTATGCTTACTGAGAAGCTCTGCATCGTTAAATATTTGAACTGCCAACTCTCTTGTTGGTGCCATAATAATAGCGCGCGGACTGCTACCTTGGTCGGTTTTTGGGTTAGTTAGCAGGTAGTGAAAGGTTGCGACCAAAAAGGTAATGGTTTTACCCGTGCCAGTTTGGGCTTGGCCTGCAATATCACTGCCAGCAAGTAGTTGAGGTAAACTCATCGATTGAATAGGCGTACACTGGGTAAATCCAGCCTCGTCTAAACCCGCTTGAACTTGCGGATGGATCGAAAGTGATGAAAATAGCGTATCGGTTAAATGTGTTTGTGGCATAGCTTATAGCTTTTCGATGCTTGCATTAAAAACGACTTCTGTATGACACTACTAGGCACTGCTGAACGTGTCAGCAATAATTCCTAAATTGGAGATAAAGAATGAGCGACAAAATTCTCGTATTATCAGACGAAAAATTCGAAGCCGATGTAATAAACGCATCAGGTCCTGTGTTAGTTGATTTCTGGGCAGAATGGTGCGGCCCCTGTAAAATGATCGCTCCTATTCTAGAGGAAATAGCGAACGACTACGAGGGCAAGTTAACAGTTGGCAAGCTAAATGTCGAAGAAAATAATGAAACACCGCCGAAATATAATATACGCAGTATTCCTGCGCTGCTTCTTTTTAAAGACGGCGCATTAGCAGCGACTAAGGTTGGGGCACTTTCTAAGTCACAACTTAAAGAATTTATTGAAGAGCACGTGTAACTTTGAGAAAAAAGGGAGCTGCTTCGCCTTCTCCCTTTTCTTGTCCTTATTTGTTAGTTTTTACTCATGCTTACAAAAAACTGGACGATATTTAAATTAAGTGGTACTTTTACCTTACTCACCAGCGGTATATGTCTAGCATCGTGCAATAGCACGTAGACGAATCACCTATTTTGGCTTAGCGTTTTACGTAATCTTATAAATATTACAATAACTTAGTATATTAGTATGTGTATATTACCCCATAAGAATTAGTAATTCAGTTATCCAAGAAGGCGTAAGCCAGACACATATCAATTTACGCAAACTAAATAAAGTTGGTTTCTACATTATTTCTTCAATTATACGTATGGACACGAAATTCTAAATGAAGATGTGACGACGATTCAATTTTACAAAGTTGACAATTCCTACTAAATAAACAGACCCCCCAAATATGAATTTAACTGATCTAAAAAGTAAACCTATCAGCGAACTAGTAGCATTAGCTGAAACCATGGGTTTAGAAAATCTAGCCCGTGCACGCAAACAAGACATCATTTTTTCCATTTTAAAATCTCATGCTAAAGGCGGCGAAGATATATTCGGGTTTGGCGTGCTCGAAATTTTGCAAGATGGCTTTGGGTTTTTACGATCAAGTGATTCCTCGTATTTGGCAGGCCCCGACGACATTTACGTGTCGCCCAGTCAAATTAGGCGCTTTAACTTGCGTACCGGCGACACAATCTCAGGCAAAATTAGACCTCCTAAAGACAGTGAACGCTATTTTGCCCTGTTAAAAATTCGCGAAGTTAACTTTGACAAACCAGAGAACTCGCGTAATAAAATCTTGTTTGAAAACTTGACACCTCTACATGCGAACGAAAGGCTTCGTATGCAGCGCGGCAACGGCAGCACCGAGGATATTACTGCCCGTGTGCTAGACTTAGCATCACCCATAGGGCGTGGACAGCGCGGACTAATCGTAGCGCCGCCTAAAGCCGGTAAAACGCTTTTACTGCAAAACATTGCGCAGTCTATTGCGGCTAATCATCCTGAATGTTTACTAATTGTGCTTCTGATAGACGAACGCCCGGAAGAAGTTACCGAGATGCAGCGCTTGGTTCAAGGCGAAGTAGTCGCCTCAACATTTGATGAGCCTGCTAGTCGTCATGTGCAAGTTGCCGAAATGGTGATTGAGAAGGCCAAGCGTTTGGTTGAGCATAAAAAAGATGTGGTAATTTTGCTTGACTCTATTACACGCTTAGCCCGTGCCTACAACACAATCATTCCATCGTCGGGCAAAGTATTAACCGGTGGTGTCGATGCAAACGCATTACATAAACCCAAGAGATTCTTTGGCGCAGCAAGAAACGTTGAAGAAGGCGGTAGCTTAACCATTATTGCGACAGCTCTTATTGATACCGGCTCTAAAATGGATGAAGTTATTTACGAAGAATTTAAAGGTACCGGTAATATGGAGCTTCACCTTAATCGTAAAATTGCTGAAAAACGTGTTTTCCCTGCCATTGATATTAATCGCTCAGGTACACGTCGTGAAGAGTTGCTAACGACACAAGAAGAATTACAGAAGATGTGGATACTGCGCAAAATAGTCCACGAAATGTCTGAAATAGACTGTATGGAATTTTTGATTAGTCGTTTATCAATGACCAAGACCAATGATGAATTCTTCGATAGTATGAAACGTCAGAAAGGTTAATTTGCGTAAAAATCGCATTTTAGTAATAAAAGAGAGAGCTAAAAGCTCTCTCTTGTCGGCGGCGACAGTAAATACATAGCTATTGCCATGAGAATTGATAAAGCGAAAGCTGTTATAAAAAACATGTTCATTTTATATAAGCAATATCAAGCCTAATTATTCTAATTTTGCACATCGTTCGCAGGCTCTTGGACCGGCCCAAATTTATCGGGTGTTAAGAGAATTACAGGTGCGTCAGCAATCTTTTTTGACAGAAGTGTTAGTGCAGTCTCAAGTTGCGCGTCGTTGCCAAGATATGTGGCATGAGGTAAATTGTTAACTTCAACATCAGGCGCGATTCCTTTCCCCTCAGTTAACCATTTACCCTCTAACGAAAATACTGGAAACTCTGCCACTCTTGCAATGCCCCTGTCGACAAGCCTATTTCTGCCGCTTAACCATACACCTGCTCCCGCCGTTTGCTTACCGACTACGGTGCCTAATTCTAGCGCTTTGATACCTGCGGTAAAGGTTTCACCATCGGAATACGTAAATTGATCAGCAAGCACCACTAGATGTCCTCTGAAGGCTTGCTGCATATTAGTGCCAGTATAGCCATTTGCATATTGCCAGAACGACCAAGCCCGCCTAAGTAGTTTTTCAATAATGATACTGTCAACATTGCCACCTCTGTTTCGGCGCACATCTATTATTAATCCTTGTTTTCTATACTGTGCATAAAAATCACGGGCAAAAGAAGCTATGTCACTGCGACCCATTGCGTAAAGATGCAAATAACCGATGTTGTCGTTTGTTGCCTGCACGCGAGCTAGATTTTTCGAGACCCAATGTTGATAACGCAGCCGCGATTCGCGATTCACATTCACAGGTTCTACTACCGTCTGTATAACTTCACTATTACGCTTCAATGAGAGCAGGGTTTGTTGTTTTTGAGTATTTAATAGTGCCTTGTGTAATTCAGCCGTAGAATTAATTGGCCTGTGGTTAATGGCAGTAATAATGTCACCAATTTGCGCATTGACGCCGGGCTTTGCCAATGGGGGTGCTTGCGATATTAGGTCAGTGTCGTATTGATATATAGTGGTGATTTTTACGCCTTTAGCTGTGTCAGCATAGCTTGCGCCCAATACCGCTTGAGTGGGGGCGTCTGGGTCATCATTTAAATCGCCTCCGCGTACTTGCGAATGCAAAGAATTAAGTTCTCCCATCATTTGTTGGAAAATATCATTTAGTTCTGAGCGCTCGGTGATCCTATTGACTAAGGGTAAATACTTTTGTTTTACACCAGCCCAATCTACACCTCGCATGTTGGGATCAAAAAACGAATCTCTATGCATTAGCCATGCGTCTTTAAACAACTGCTGCCATTCCTGTTGCGGTGTAATCTCAATCATCCATGGGCTTAGTTGCACTTGGTTATCGCTGGTATCCTCTGGGTACTTAGCTTGCGCCGGCACAATGAATAGTTCTGTTTTTTCTGAGTCGCCCTTAATGACCAATAAATACTGTTTGTCACTTGAGATACTGAAGGCTTTTACATCGGCGGTCATTTGTTTCAATTTCGCTTTGTACTCAAAAGCGAGGCTTTTCAAGTTTGCGTCCTCTTGCAAAAACAACGACTTATCATTTGCCAGTAGCTTACTGTAATTACCTGCGGGTAAGTCTACCTGCCAAAGGCGCTTTTCAATGCCGTCGAACAATATATTTATTGATGGTTTTTCAACTTCTTCATCTGATTTCTCATTCTCCGTTGTATTTTCTGTTGATTTCTCAGTTTCGCTATCAATATTTAACTCAGTAGGCGGTGCAAATGGGAACTTAGCTTCCTTATTTAACGCAATGGCAAAAAGCTTTGTGCGTTTATCAAAGGCAGGACCCATGTTTCTATCGCCCCATGGACTGGCCGGCAATGGAGTGAATGAGCGGTCTGACAGAAAGTAAAGCCAATTGAGGTCTGCGCTAAATGCTGGCGAGAAAGAAGCATATTTCGCACTTGTCAGTAAGGCAGATTCACCTGTTGATAACGATTGCAAGTAGATTCGAGAACGATCTTCTTGGGTATAAGAGAATGTTGCGCCTAAATAGCGGCTGTCATGCGAAAATTCGATGGATTGAAAATCACCCTCATGATCAGTGTTTAATTTTTTGGTCTTTTTAGACGCTATGTCAAGCAGCCAAAGATTGCCTAATTTCTGGGTATATACAATAGATTTGCCGTCGGGTGAAAGCCACAATTCTGTTTTAACACCTTTTCCATCGGTGGTTAGCTGAGTCGCTTTCTCGCCCCCGTTGGCGTCAAATTCCCAAATTTCATAATTACCGCTTATATCACTAATGGCATATATTGATTTACCGTCATTGCTTAGAATGGCACTGCGGTTTCGTGATGTTGGATCTGTGGCCACATTGACTAAGCGAGTGACAGAAGCGCTTGCTACAGCAATTTTGCCTCTGGTGACGAGGGTTGCTTTGTCGCCTTGTGCGTTTATGCTTGCACTTTCAAAGTACGTAAGCGGTTTTTTAAGATAACGCGTGCGTAAATCAACAAAGTCTGAGCGCAGCTGAATAGGGATATTAGCTACACGACCTGACTCAATATTAAACGTTTTGATATCCCCACCGTGCTGAAAGGTAATTTGACTGCCCTGAATACTGGCATGGCGTACCGCCCAATCTGTAAATTCAGTATGTTGCTTAAGGTTTTTGCCGTCTATGTCCATCGACCAGATATTATCGAGATTGTTTTGATTACTAACAAAGTAGATACGCGTGGCATTAGCCTTGGTGTATAACATTGGCGTGCGCACCGATCCTTCATGATTGCCTGTTAATAATTGGGCTTCGTTATCAGTGTTAAGTGAAAAACGCCACATTTCGCCCGCAGCCCCGCCCTTGTAATGGTTCGCGTTGTCTGTAGAAACCTGCATGCCATGCTGGACAAAGATAAGCAATTTGCCGTTTTGTGTTATTGTGCCCTCAACTGCATCAGATACCGGTAGGGTTTGGGTGGCTAATGAGTTTATATCAATGGTTTTTAATACCCAACTGCTGTGCATGCCAGTGTCGCTTGCAGTGCTAATCAATAAGGTGTTCTCATTCACCCAGCCATGCAGCTTACTGCGCGCGAGCTCGTAACTGACCTGTTTCGCCACACCGCCTTGAACGTTTATTACGTAAACTGCGGGCAGGTTATTATAGCTAGCCACAAACGCTATTTTGTTGCCAGTGGGTGAAAACGTCGCTCTTCTTTCTAGATTTGGATGAGTCGTTAAGCGTTTTGCAGAGTCGTCACTCCCAATTGTTTTTAACCATAAGTCACCTTGAGACGTAAACACAAGCTGTTGGTTATGGATGTTTGGATCGCGGAAGTACCCAAGTTCTTGCGCGTTAACGGCAACGCCACTAAAAAACAATAATATTAGAAAGAAATACTGGTATAGGGACTTATATGAGTTGAACATTAAGAGCTTCTTATCAGGTGTGATGCGAGAAATAAATACAGCATAACGCTAAGAGATCTAAATGCCAATAATAGAGCGGTTATGGTTACGACTTTCGGTTAAGCTTTACCATGTTGTTGTTTTTACTGTAAAGTAAGAAGAAATATAAGGAGTCTTACCATGCGCACAACTTTTTCAGCTTTACTTTCCATTGTTTTACTAACGAGTGGCGGCTGTCTAGCCTATGCAGTAGATAATGATAACCATCAAGACCAACAAAACACTCAAGAGGCAATCCCAAAAGATAACCAAGAGCAAAGTACCGTGGCACAAAAGGCCACCGACATTGAAGCTCAAGTTATTAAGTGGCGACATCATCTACATCAATATCCTGAGCTTTCTAATCGCGAATTTGAGACCGCAAAATATATCGAGAATCACTTGCGTTCTTTAGGCCTTGAAGTGCAAACGGGTGTGGCTATCACAGGAGTGGTTGCTATATTGGACTCGGGTAAACCTGGCCCAACGGTTGCTTTGCGCGCCGATATGGACGGATTACCGGTAAAAGAAGAAAATAATTTACCTTTTAAATCTAACGCTACCGGCATGCTAGAAGGCAACGAAGTTCCTGTTATGCATGCATGTGGACATGACACCCATGTGGCGATGTTAATGGGTGCGGCAACTATCCTTACTGAAATGAAAAGTGAGCTCACCGGCAAGGTGAAGTTTATTTTCCAGCCTGCTGAAGAGGGTGCTCCCGCTGGTGAGAAAGGCGGCGCAGAGGTGATGGTAAAAGAGGGCGTATTGAAAAACCCAGATGTTGACGTAATTTTTGGTTTGCACATCAGCGCAAATAACGATGTTGGCACAGTACTTTATCGCCACGGCGGTATTATGGCAGCGGTTGACCCTTTTAAAATTGTTGTGAAGGGCAAGCAAGCGCATGGCGCATACCCATGGAAAAGTGTAGATCCCATCACCACCTCCGCACAAATCATCATGGCATTACAAACAGTGGTAAGTCGCGAAATCAAAGTTATCGACGACGCCGCAGTTGTCACAATCGGCTCTATTCATGGGGGCAATCGTTCAAATATAATTCCCTCAGAAGTGACCATGGTAGGCACTATACGTACGCTAAATAAAGCAGCACGTGAACATATGTATGAAGCGATTCCTCGAAAAGTAAAAGGTATTGCCGACAGCATGCGCGCAGAAGCAGAAGTAACTTTGCCATTAGATTATAATTACCCTATTACCTTTAACGACCATGCATTAATGGACAAAATGCTGCCTACTTTAGTGCGCACAGCGGGTAACGAAAACGTGATTAATTCAAAACCGGTTACCGGAGCTGAAGACTTTTCGTTCTTTCAAGAAGAAGTGCCAGGGGTATACTTATGGGTTGGAGGAAAGCCGCTTGATGTTAGCGAGGCCGATTCGCCAGCGCATCATACGCCAGAGTTTTTCGTTGATGATTCAGGTATGAAACTTGGCGTTAAATTACTCACCAACCTTACTGTAGATTACTTGGCGTCAGCCAAATAAAGAGGCGGCGTCAATCTAATAAGCGAAAGTTTTGTCACTACCGCAATCTAGGTGAACAAAAATTGTGTAGAAAAAGGGCGGTAAAGAGCGGCAAAGGTCGCTCTTTTTTTTTCTTTCTCGTATAATAACCGACTTTCTTATTTTAGATACATGTGCGAGAAAACCGCGTTGGATGTATCTTACTATTTTATTAAAGAGAGTAGCGAATGGCGCAAGTAGCAATTGTAATGGGTTCACAGTCTGATTGGCCCACTATGCAAAAAGCAGCTCTAATGCTAAAAGAACTTGGCGTGTCGTTTACAGCGCAAGTGGTGTCTGCCCACAGAACCCCCGATTTATTAGTCGAGTTTTCAAAGCGTGCTGACGAAAATGGCTATCAAGTGATTATTGCAGGTGCCGGCGGCGCGGCGCATTTGCCGGGTATGATCGCTGCACACACGCATTTGCCTGTGTTAGGATGTCCCGTTCGTTCAAGTCAGTTAAATGGCTTAGATTCGCTACTATCTATAGTTCAAATGCCTAAAGGCGTTGCTGTTGGCACGCTCGCCATTGGTGAAGCTGGGGCAGCAAACGCTGGCTTACTGGCAGCACAAATTGTTGGCTTGCACGATAAAAAAGTGCGCGATAGCATTATTGCCTTCAGATCAAAACAAACAGAAACGGTTCTTGCTAATCAAACTTTGGAGCTTGAATGAAGGTACTCGTTCTTGGTGCCGGTCAACTAGCGCAAATGATGCACCTAGCGGCTGCACACCTTGGTGTAGAAGTACTTGCGGTCGATGTAAAAGACAATTCAGTGGTCAACCCGGTCACTAAACAAGCGTATGAGTTCGATTTAGCTTTTGCCATTGAAGAAGCAAGCGTAATTACTGTTGAGTTTGAGCATATACCTGAAGTTTTGCTTGGCATTGTCGAAAAAAGCGGTAAATTGGCGCCTAACGTTCAGTCTATTATGGCGGGCGCAGACCGTGTTCGCGAAAAGCAATTGTTAGAAAAATACGCGGTAAGCAATTGTCAGCATCTCATTATTGATAATCTTGACCAGTTAGCCAATATTGATAAAAAGCTGGGCGAGCAAATCATCTTCAAAGCGAGTCGCGATGGCTACGACGGATATGGCCAGTGGCGAATGAAATCGGCGTCAGACATAGCGCCATTAAAAGAGATTTTTACCAGCCTCGATTTACAAAAAGTACCGCTTATAGCTGAATCGATGTCAAAGTTTGAACGCGAAATTTCTGTTGTTGGAGCGCGTGACTTACAGGGCAATATACGCTGTTTTCAAATAGCCGAAAATCTGCATTTCGAAGGTCAATTGCATGTTTCGGTGGCCCCCGCACCGAGTTTAAGTGAATCGCACATTGCGCAAGCAACTGATATTTTCGCGACCATCGTTAACGGCCTAAATTACACTGGCGTGCTGGCTGTTGAAATCTTTCAAGTGGATGAGCAATTGCTGGTGAATGAAATAGCCCCAAGAGTGCATAATTCAGGACACTGGACACAAGACGGTGCCGATACATGTCAATTTGAACAACATATCCGTGCTATATTGGGTTTTCCGCTAGGCAGCGTGAAAGCCAAGGGTGTTACGGCTATGGTAAACATTATCGGCTGCACCAGCTTTAGCCAAAATTTGATTGGCATAGAAGGCTGCCATTTACATTGGTATGGAAAAACCTTACGCGAAAAGCGTAAAATGGGACATATAAATGTAGTTGCCGACAATTATGCAGCACTTGGTGATAAGTTAACGGCGCTGCTTGATTATTTGCCAAGTGAGTATTTCCCTTTATTGGCAGATGAAGCCGCGCGTCTAAGTACAATGAAATAAAACGCTTTAAGTTGACCGTCTTGGCAATTTATTTTGTAAACATTAACTCAAGGTATTTATGTCTAGAAAAATGATTCTTGTAATGCTTACTGCGTTTGTTGCAAACTTATTTAGCATGAATGCCTACGCCCATAATCATGCAAAAACGGTCAACAGCAAAGCTGACGGCAGCATGGCGGCATCAGCGCTTATTTCCGACACATGGGCGCGAGCAACCTTTGCCCTTGCCAAAACCGGAGCAGCTTATTTCATTATTAGTAATTCGGGCGACAAGGCAATACTAATAAAGTCTATATCGATATCTCCCAAATTTGCTATGAGCGCTGAACTTCATCACACTGTAATGAAGAACGATATGATGCAAATGCGGGAATTAGACGACGGCGTGCGAATAGAGCCAGAAGAAACTGTTGAATTCTCTCCTGGCGCAAAGCACATCATGATAATGGGACTTCGCGGCCCTTTAATAAAAGGTAAAGAGCTGGCATTGACCATACATTTCGAGGACGGCTCCCGTGCTGAACATCTGTTCTCAATTCTCGACAAACGAGATTAGCATTTATAGCTTGTAGTAATCCATCTGGCTCTTCAAGAAAGCTTTTTTCATTAACATTCAATTTATATGCATACCAATCGTTATGACCAAAGTGTGAAATTGGTATTGCAACAAAGTCTTTGACCCCTTAGTATTAAACCTACAGCTTATTAACATATTGTATTCGCCAAAATGGAGATTGAAAAATGGGTCGTTATCATAAAAACGTGTTTAAGCGCAGTGTTGGTGCAGTCATTCCTACATTACTGTTAGCGCTTATTGCAACTAACGCAGCGAGCAGCGAGCAAGTGGCAACGAAAAACCACGCACATAGCTCACTTGCACAAGGCGTGCTTTTAGGTGATATGAGTAAATTAGATCCCAGTAAAACACCGGGTGAAAACTTTGATTTACTTGACTGGCAGTTGACCCTTCCCACCGATCTTAACAAAGATAAAAAGGCAGACACAGTAAATGAAGTTGCCATGAGTAAAGGGTTTGAGCTTAATCCATTTTTTTACACAGCTGACGACGGCGGTATGGTGTTTGCGTGTCCGAATGAGGGTGCACAAACATCGAAGAACACTAAATACGCTCGTACCGAACTTAGGGAAATGTTAAGGCGAGGTAATGCAAGATATAAAACCCAAGGCGTAAATAAGAATAATTGGGTGTTCGGCTCTTCTCACTCGTCTGCAAAACGAAGTGCAGGTGGTGTAAATGGAAGCTTAGAGGCTACGCTAGCGGTCAATAGGGTGTCTACCACAGGCGATGAAAAGATGGTGGGTCGCGTTATTATTGGTCAAATCCACGCCACCGACGACGAACCTATTCGCATTTACTACCGCAAATTACCGAATAATGAAAAAGGGGCAATATATTTTGCACACGAGATAGAGGGTGCCGACGATATTTGGATTCCTATGATTGGCACGCGCTCTCACCGACTACCTAATCCAGAAGATGGTATTGCCCTTAATGAAAAATTTAGCTATAAAATTACGGTGGTAGACGACTTATTGACCGTTACAATTATAAGGCTGAATAAACCTAACATTACTAAAGTTTTTGATATGTCAGATAGTGGTTATAGTAGAACAAATCAATACATGTACTTCAAAGCTGGTGTCTACAACCAAAACAATGGCGGCGCCGACAAAGACTATGTGCAGGCCACTTTTTATCATGTAGACAACAAACATGATGGTTATGACGGCTAAAAATTAGCTATGCAAACGTCAATGTCCCAAGTTGGATGTTGACTTTCTGCCGGTTTGAATCTGTTGAATTCGCAGTGTTTGGAGGCGTAATTCACTTTTAATGAGGGTAAAACTAATTCCGATAATTGCACTGGTTAAAAATACGCGCAGAGCTCGGTTTCAACTAATAAACATCAACCTACAATCTTCAGAAGTAAACTCCTACCTATCCGAACCACCTCTAACTATCTGACAGCTCAATATTGTTCAGAATCATTGGTAATATCATTATTAACAATTGGTTGATAAATTGGTTTTGATTGCGTATATTGACAATAACAATCGTGTAACACAAACATAACAAGTGAATTGCAATCAAACACTCGCTTAAAAAACATCGGAGAACTCGATATGTCGTTGATATCAACGAAAAATACATACTCAAATACGCAGGAAGGGCAATTCACGCTTTCACCTGTTGCAAAATGGATAAAAGTTGCAGTCTTTGCTTCTGTCGCTAGTTCATTTGCATTTTCTGCCACCGCGCAAGAAACACAAACGGCAAATGAAGATGAAGCAGGTAAAGAAGTTGAAGTCATAGATGTTGTGGGTACCCGCAAAACTATTCAAGACCAAATTGCGATAAAACGTGAAGCTACCACCGTAGTTGACGGTTTGTCTGCAGAAGACATCGGTGATTTACCAGCGCTGTCAATTGGCGAAGCTTTAGAATCAATTACAGGCGCAACGTCTCACCGTGAAAACGGCGGTGCTACTGAAATCTCTATCCGTGGCTTAGGCCCGTTTCTAAGTGCAACGCACATAAACGGACGTGAAGCGACAAACGGCGGCGGTGACCGCTCAGTAAACTTCTCTCAGTTTCCTTCTGAGTTAATGAAAAAAGTTGCGATTTATAAAACGCAAGACGCCTCAATGATTGAAGGTGGTGTTGCGGGTGTAATTACCCTCGAAACGCTCAAACCATTAGAGTTTGGCAAACAACGTTTTCAAGCAGAAATGAAGCTCAATTACAATCCTGATGAATCAAACATCGATAACAGTGTACACGACGGTCTTCGCTATCGTGGTACCTTGAGTTACGTTGACCAGTTCGAATTTGATAACGGCCAAGCACTTGGCATAACGGTAGGTTTCCAACGTCAATCCATCAGCCAACCCGAAGCGGAATCACGTGGTTCAAGTCCTACTGGTTCATCGTTATGGGCTTGTTTAAATGACCCAACAAATACAACTACGGGTTTCTTTCGCAATGACGCTGACGATTGTGAAGATGTCAATACTGGTGTTCCTGCCACTAGCCTAGACAACCAAGGTTTTAATACTGAAATCGACCCCGAAACTGGTCAAGCAATAGACGCAGGTACACCTTACGCTTGGGCTGGATCAAGCCGCGCCTTCCGTCAAAACGAAACATCTGATGAAAGAGATGCATTGTTTATTGGCTTGCAATTCCGTCCTTCTGACGCGTGGGACATAAATTTTGATGCCCAACTTTCTGACCGAAATCAAAAAGAAGCTCGTCATGACTTTGTTTACTTACAAAAACGAGTCACGCCGGGTATCACCGGTCAAAATCTCATTACTAATAGCGACGGTGGTGTTCTACATTGGGAAGGTGAAGAACGTTTCGAGTCTGCGGGTGAGCAGTTTGCTCGTGAAGAAAACTATCGTGGATACGGCTTAAATGTTGAACATTTTGTGAATGACAATCTGGTAATCAATGCAGATATTTCGTACTCGAAAACAAACCGTGGCGAATTGCAAATATCTAACCGCGGCAGAACGCCTGGCCGCCCTTTCTTCTCGTGGGATTTAGGCGAAAACATTCCTAATCTAACGATTACCGACTTTGATGTTAACGACATTTCAAACTACACCGACAGCCTTCGCACACGTTTGGACCGTGAAAACGAGCGCGAAAATGAAATTATGTCTGGCCGTATTGATTTTGACTATGCATTAAATGACGGCGGCGCTTTCACCAGTATCCAAGGTGGCGTGCGTAAGTCTGAGCTCACTTTTGTTCAGCTTGGTGGTAATAATGGGGCGGGTGCAAGAGCTGAGTTCGCGATAAGTGGAGACGACACCGCAGCAATCGATATACTCCAGTCGTGTCAAATTGACTTTCCTGAAACTGATTTCTTATCAAGCGTTTCTGACGGTGAGTTATTCACTCAAGTAGATGGTGCAGGTAATGTAGTCAATAGTGGTTCAGCTTGGGCGACCTACGACAACGTATGTTTCTCTGAGGGCGTAGTGGGTCTGCTGGGCGGCGAATCTAGCTTTCCAGATCTTGTTTATGAGAACTCGGGTACTATTGATGTAACTGAAGAGACAATATCTGCTTACGTAATGGCGAATTACGATACTGAAATGTTTGGTAAATTTATCCGCGGTAATTTTGGCGTACGTGTTGTTAATACTGAGGTGACTTCCGTTGGTTTCCGAGAAGGTTTCGATATTCTCACCAGTGAACTGGGTGTGCTTAGTCTAGAGACTAATGGCGAAATTGACCGTCTTGTAGCAGGTAGTGATTACACCGAAGTATTGCCTAGTTTCAATTTGGTCGTCGATTATAGCGACGATATCTTGTTAAGAGCCGGTATTTATCGCGGAATGTCTCGGGCAGACCCAGGCGATCTTGGCTACAGTCGCAGGTTCTCGTCTAGTGAAGACGAAGACGACATTACCGACCTTGCTGACCTCTTAGTCGTTAATGGCTCAGGTAATCCTGCCACTGAACCTCTGATGTCTTGGAACTATGACGTTGCCTTTGAGTGGTATCCTAACGAGGATTCAATTGTTGCCGTAGGCTTGTACTACAAACAGTTCAACGGTGGTTTCCAGCAGCGAACGGTAATAGAGAGTTACGACATTGACGGTATTCAATATGATCTGCCGGTTACCAACTCGGTGACAACTGACGAAAGCAGCGACCTCTTGGGCTTAGAAGCTTCATTTGCGTATCGTTGGGACAGCGGTATAGGTGTGAAACTAGGCTATAACTTCGCAGACACCGACTTTGAATTCGAAGATAGTTTGTATGGCGATACTTTCATAACCGATCTTGATGGTGTAACTACGCAGCTTAAAGATGGCATTATCGAACCCGCTGCAGTACCTGGATTCTCTGAACATGTATTTAATGGGCAGGTGTATTACCAAATTGGTGGCTTTGATGCAGCTTTAATCTACAAACATCGCAGTGAGTACTTTCAGCCTTACACAAACAATGGAACAAGAATACGTTATGTAGACGATGTAGGTGTTTGGGAAGCTCGTGCTTCATACAAAATCAACAAAAATATACGTATTAAAATTGAAGCGATTAACCTGTTTAGTGAGCCTAAGAAAACCTATTACTTCGCGCGTGGAAACGCGGGTGAAGTAAACGATTATGGCCCTCGTTTATTCGCAGGCATCAGCTTTAAGTATTAGCCAGAAACAGTGTTTTGTTAATGCACAGAATAAAAATGAAAGCCCGCGCGTGAACGCTGCGGGCGAACGTTACGCGCATTTATTTATTAGAAAGCGTGCAACACAGCAAAAAAATTAGAAGTAAAACTTTCAGGAGTAGAAAGCATGTTCAAAAAATCACTTATACCCATCGTTATTGCGACAGCCCTAGTAGGTTGTGGTAGCGACGATGTTGAGCTTGACGGTAACAGTCGCGGCAGTATCGAAATTGTGGGTAGTAACTTTGTAGCCGGAACTGTACTAACAGCGTCGGCTTCCGACCCAGACGGGATTGCCCAAGATACCATTAGTTATGCTTGGTCACCCGGAACAACAGGCTCATCTTATACTATTACCGAAGATGATGAAGGCTCAATCATTTCGGTTTCCGCAAGATATACCGATAACGCAGGATTCTCGGAAGGCGTTGGTGCATCCACAACGATTGTATTACCTACTTTATCTGTCGCTGCTAAGGTTATAAAAGGGCCCGTAAGTGGCGCAAGCTGCGATATTTTTGAAGTTAGTGATGCTGGGGCTGCTATATCGCCTGCTAATGCGTCTGCAACTTCTACAGACACAGGCGCTGTTACTTTTGCCAACGTCAATTTTGAGGGCGCGGGGCTAATATCATGTACTGGCGGAACGTACCTTGATGAATCAACAAACGAAATTATTGACGCGCCCTTGCTAAGAGCCGTAGTTGACGTTTTTGAAGAAATACCACCAACGCCAGAAACGCCAACAACACCGGCAGATCCTGGAAGACCAGCAATTTCCTATATTGTTACACCTTTGACCGAAATAGCGGTTCAAAACGCCGATGCTGATTTAAATGGTTTTGCGGCAGCAGCCGAAGCCTTAACTCGTCGTTTTGGCATTCGTTTTAATATCACTGAAGTCTCACCCACCGCTGTGGGCATTGATGCCCTTGGTGCAGATGGTGCTGAAGATGCTGACAGATACGGTTCTGTATTAGCTCTTTTATCGCAGTTAGATGCAGACGATGCAGATAAAGATATAGCTACACAGTTAGCAGAACTTGCAACTGATATAGCCGATGGATCGTTTTCTGATGCAACATTAGACTTATTAGAAACGGCACAAAGCAATTTGCAAACTACTTCCCAAGTGGCTGGCGATGTTGACGAGGCACTGCTTGACGTCATTGGTTCTGCCATTGGTTATAACAATGATCCCGTCTCCGCATTTATAGAGGGTGTGTTAAGCGCCACCGTGCAAAATACAGCAACACAGCCTTTCATGGCAGCTGTAATTGTCATTGACCCTAACTTTGAAGAAGATGCTGTTATTGCGCAAACAGATGTAGTGCTTGATTTCGGTACATTCAATATAAACACTAATGGAAACTGGTCGTATAAAGTTGACGTAGCAAACGATACCGTTGCAAATCTTGATGTAGGTGACTCGGTCAACGATGTGGTTACCATTACATCAGTTGATGGCACTACAGCTGACATTATTATTCGTGTAGCTGCACTAACTCAAGTCGTTAAAATTTCTGACATTGCTGGCGACACGGGCGAAATTCGATTTAGTGTGGATAATTTACGTAAAGGTAAGCTATCAGCATCCTTTTCTAAAACCGTAGCCCTTGGTAGCGACGGTGCCAGCAAAGATGCGTATATCGCACTTTATGGTACATCTGGCAGCAACAGTGAGTCCCTCATGGATTTACGTATTCAAGGTGAAGCAATTGACAGTGAAGGCAATATCATAGCCCCACGTTTTCTAGTGAGAAATACTGAAAACGACGCATACCCTGGCGATATCGTGACCGAGCCGTTTATAGAAGACCAGTTTTATGATATTGAAATTACTTGGGACTTAGACGCAACGGAGCAACTTACGCTTACCCTAAATGGCGAAGTTATTGGCGGTGGTTCTTTCTCTACGGCTGCGGTTGTTGATTCTGACTTTACTGATTTGGACCAATGGTTTGCTGACGGTGTAAGAGCTATTCAGTTCAGATTTGGTGACAACGATAGGACGATCCCTTTTGGAAACTTCTTTGTAGACAACATTAACGTATTTTCAGATACAGCCGGCACAGTCAATGTATTTACAGACGATTTTGAAAGTTATGAGGTAGGTAACACCTTGGACGGTTCTACAAGCCTTTACAATAATGCTATCTACTCAGAAGTCGCAATATTTGATGCAGGCGATGGAACTGAAGAAGATGTACCAGCCGCTTTCTTTAATTTGACTGGTGCAGTGCCAAGTAATACCACAGAGGCACTTACAGGAATGGTAAGTGTTGTCGACCCGAATGAAGGTGAAAACGTCATTGTTGCAGCAGTGACTAACGGCACATATGGAACCCTCTCAATTCTAGTCGACGGCTCTTGGACTTACAATCTTGATACAACTAACGCAACGATTGCTGCGCTAATTGTAGGTGAACGTGAGACCGACACCTTTATTGTTGAATCATTTGACGGCACTACTGCCGAGTTAGTTATTACTATAACTGGCACTACTGCCGAGTTAGTTATTACTATAACTGGCACTATAGTGGTTAATAGTGGTGCGAACAATGTAGCGGTAATTATCGATACCAACGACAGTGACACTGGCGAATTGCGTTATGCACTTGGTGATGATGGTCCACTTGCTGCTGGTAGAGTGACAGCATCTATCAAACGCTTGGACGATAGCCTTGGTGATGGTGATGCATTTATATCACTGTTTAACTCAGCCACAAATAATGACGGAGCAATTCTAGATCTTCGGATAAGAGATAACAGCTTTGGTGTGCGCAGTCCCTCTGACGTAGATGTATCAGCGGGTACGGTTGTTCTCGACGCGTTTATGGATGTGGTTATCACTTGGGAATACCCAAGCGGCGACTTAACGGTTAATCCACTTGTAAATGTTGAAGTTGATGGCGTGTTACTGACTCCCAATGGCTTTACCCCTGACAATAATTCGATTGGAGGTGTTACGCACATATCCTTTAGATTCGGCGACAACGGTGGTGTTAGAGCAGCAACGGGCAAATTCACTGTTGATGACTTGTTCATATTTTCTGATGTAGCTGGCACAACTGAAGTGTTCTCTGATGATTTTGAGTCTTATGCTGACGGTGACTCATTAGATACAGACAACGCAGCTTCACCATACAATTCTAGTTCGTCTGAGGCTTCGGTTGAAGCTATTGGCGGTGGTGATGTAGGGGGTCCTGGAACAGCGGGTAATAAAATTGGCGAAATTCGCGATACTCTTGATTCCGACACCAGTGAACTACGATATGCCTTGGACGATGATGGTCCCTTAGCACAAGGCCGTTTTGAAGTAGCCTTGAAGCGCTTAGACGACGACTTTGGTAATGGCGACGCTTTCATAACACTGTTCAACTCTGCTACTAACAACGATGGTGCTATTATAGACCTTCGTATTAAAGACGACAGTTTTAGCCTGCGTAGTCCTAGTGATGTTGATGCGTCATCGGGAGTAGTTGTTCTTGACCAATTTATGAATATTGTCATTACATGGGAATATCCAAACGCTGACTTAACCGTAAATCCATTGGTTACCGTTACAGTTGACGGTGTTCGTTTAACTACAACGGGTTTTACACCAGACAATAATTCAATTGGCGGTGTGACTCATGTTTCTGTTAGGTTTGGCGACAACGGCGGCACTAGAGATGCAACTGGTGTCGTATCGGTAGACAACTTTACAGTCTATTCTGATACCGCAGGGACAACGTCAGTATTCACCGATGACTTTGAGGCTTATGTCGAGGGCGACTCGCTTGATACAGACAATTCTGTTTCACCGTATAACTCATCAACATCTGAGGCTACAGTAGGAGTAGAATAACGGTTAGACATCTTTAGGTAAGTGATAAGTGAATCACAGACTATGTAATGAAGTTTAACATCATGTAGGCCTAATAAATTTACATGAAAAAAAGCCCCGCAAGCGTAAAGCTGGCGGGGCTTTTTTAATGCCCCGCATAAGTAATGAAATTTAGCGGGACCGTCATTCAATGCTTCGTACGTTGTTTGTTCAAGCCGATGCAAATTTTTATGCAGGCACATTCGAGGCGAAGCACAATTGAATTAACCTGGTGGCTGCAACACAACGCGTTTATCTTAGCTAGTATGGCTACTTTTAGACAATGACACTCTTCCGATTAAAATATCTTTAAACATCACCCAGTCACCCATCAAACTATATAAGGGATGCTTAAAAGTCGCTGGCCGATTATGCTCATAAAAAAAGTGCCCCACCCAAGCAAAGCCATAGCCAATAACAGGTATTCCTAGCAAATAAATGTAGCGCCCGCTAATAAGCGAATATGCGATGAGGACAAGTACTAACCATGATCCGATAAAATGCATCAAGCGGCACGTTGGGTTTTTATGCTCTTGCAAATAATAAGGATAAAAGGCTGTAAAATTAGAGAAGCGTTGAGTCGCCATTGTGGGTGCCTAGTATGTTGTTTCTATCTACTATTATAGTATAAGCAGCTAGCATCGCATGCAAATTAAAATATCTCACAACTGTTGCAAATCATTGAATTGACGCCATACTTTACGTAAGTTTCAGCTATCGAAAAGTAAATACGCATATGAATCAAAATACCGTTGTTCTTACCCTTGAAAATTTCCGCCCAGTAATGACTGAAGAATCGACTCAAAAACTTGTGGTCGTTTACTTTTGGGCACAATGGGACGAGCCCTCTGTAGCCCAATTAGATGTTATCAACCGTTTTGCAAGTCAATATCCTGAGCAAATTTTACTGGCCACAGTTAATTGCGATGAGCAAGCTGAAATTGTGCAGCAGTTTGGTGTGAAAGGTTTACCCACGACAATTTTGGTCAAAGACGGTCAGCCCGTTGATGGATTTTCAGGCCCACAAGACGAGCAGCAGCTTAGCGCAACATTTGCCAGTCATTTACCTAAACCCGAAGACGAACTTTTTGCAAAAGCAAAAGAACATATTGCACAAGCAGATTATTTATTGGCGTTTAGCTTATTGAAACAAGCTTACGATATTGATGAAAGTCGCAGTGATATCAAAATTGCTTATGCAGACGCCAGCGTTGAAACGGGTAACTTAGCACAGGCTAAGACCTTAATAGAATCCATTGGTTTGGTCGACCAGCAGGGCGAATATCAAGCGGTAATGGGTAAAATTGAGCTTGCCGAAAAGGCATCAGAGTCACCTGAGCTAATTGAGCTTCAAGAAAAGCACAAGCAAAACCCAGACGACATGACGGTAAAGGTGGAATTAGCCGTGCAATTACAGCAAGCGCACAAGCCCGATGAAGCTTTATCCTTACTCTTTGAAGTTGTACAAAAAGATTTGAATTTTGGCGACGCGAAGAAAACCATGTTAGATATGATTAATGCCTTAGCCGACGGCGATCCCTTAAAGTCGACGTACAGACGCAAAATGTACAGCCTTTTGTATTAATCGAAAGTATATAAGGCTTAAATATAGATGCCAGCCAATTCTTTTTTTGCTAAAATCCTCGTCTAACTTAATAACTATTCGTATTCATGGCTAAAAACGTTGTTGTGCTTGGCACCCAATGGGGTGACGAAGGCAAAGGAAAAGTAGTTGACCTGTTAACAGAGCAAGTCTCTTATGTAGTAAGGTACCAAGGGGGTCACAATGCTGGCCATACCTTAGTGATTGACGGCGAGAAAACAGTTTTACATCTCATTCCCTCGGGTATTTTGCGCAGTAAGGTAACCTGCGTAATAGGTAATGGTGTAGTGCTTAGCCCTGAAGCTTTGCTTAAAGAAATGAAAATGCTCGAAGACAAAGGTGTACCCGTAAAGGAACGCCTTAAAATAAGCGAGGCATGCCCGCTTATTTTACCCTTTCATGTTGCGCTTGATGTTGCTCGTGAAAATGCCCGCGGCGACAAACCTATTGGCACAACAGGACGCGGCATAGGCCCTGCTTATGAAGATAAAGTGTCACGTAGAGGGTTGCGGGTCGGAGATTTGTTTAACGCAGAATTATTCGCGTTAAAACTTAAAGAAGTAATGCAATATCACAACTTCATGCTGAGCGAATACTACAAAGCAGAGCCCCTTGATTATGATACCGTATTAGCCGATGCTTTGTCGGTTGCCGATTTGCTAAAGTCGATGGTAGTAGATGTAACTGACTTACTAGAAACTGCTCGTCTAAAGGGCCAAACCATTATGTTTGAGGGCGCGCAAGGCACGCTACTCGATATTGACCATGGGACCTATCCATACGTAACTTCATCCAATACAACTGTTGGCGGCGTTGCCACTGGCGCGGGCTTTGGTCCGCTGCACTTAGATTATGTGTTGGGTATTGTGAAAGCATACACCACAAGAGTTGGCTCGGGTCCGTTCCCCACTGAACTCGATTGTGAAGTAGGTCAGCACCTAGGTGTTAAAGGCAACGAGTTTGGCGCGACTACCGGTCGCAAACGCCGTACTGGCTGGTTCGATGCTGTAGCTATAAAACGCGCGGTTCAATTAAACTCTATCACGGGTTTTTGCCTGACAAAATTAGATGTTTTAGACGGTTTAGAAACCTTAAAAATTTGTACGAGCTATAAAGATGCGAACGGAAACGTAAGTAGCGTACCTCCTCTCGCTGCAGAAGGTTATGAAGCTATTACTCCTGTGTACGAAGAAATGCAAGGTTGGACTGAAGACACTTATGGCGTGACCACACTAGAGGGATTACCTCAGGCGGCTAAAGACTACATTAAGCGTATAGAAACCTTGGCTGGAGTGCCTATCGATATAATATCGACAGGCCCAGATCGTGCTCACACGATGGTGCTTCGCGACCCATATTCAGTATAACTAACCTAGTTTGGGAAGGAGCTGGCTAGATTGGCTTAACTATCTGAAAATTTGATAAAAGTCTGCATACCGTTAAGCGGCTAATAGCAGGCTTTTTTTTGGTCGAATGAGTACCATATTACTGTTATCATCATACACAATAATTACCTGGCGAAAGAGTCAAATAATGACCCAAAATACAGCGCAAAACACAGCACAAAACGACAACCAAGAGAACGTGCAGGCTTCTGCCGCTGTCGTCAACCTTAAGCACGATAAAGACATCACCACGCAAGTAGTTGAAGACGCAAGCGAGTCAGACATCGCTGGAGTTAAAATAAAACTCGATAATTACTTCGACTCTGGTGCAACAAAGTCTTTGGCATGGCGCTTACGTCAGCTAAATGGATTTTTGCAGTTACTTCAAACTGAAGAGAAGTTGATAGCTGAAGCACTCAAAACAGACCTACACAAGTCTCCTGAAGAGTCGTTTATTACGGAAACAGGCTATTTAATTAAAGACGTTAAACATTTACGTAAAAATGTAGAGCAATGGATGAAGCCGCAAAAAGTAGGTACTCCAGTTATGGCTATGCCTGCCAAAAGCTTAATACAAGCCGAACCCTTGGGAACATGTTTAGTTATTGGCGCGTGGAACTATCCTTTTCAGCTTTCTTTAAGCCCCATGCTAGCGGCAATTTCAGCAGGTAACTGCGTGGTGGTTAAGCCATCTGAGTTAGCGCCTGCAACGTCAAGCCTTATAGCTAAACTATTACCTAAATATTTAGATATGAACGCTATTGCTGTAATAGAAGGCGGAAAAGAACCGACTACGGAGCTTTTGTCACTTCCTTTTGATAAAATATTTTATACGGGAGGCGAAAAAGTAGCTAAAATTGTTATGCAAGCTGCGGCAAAGCATCTAACGCCAGTTACCCTAGAACTTGGCGGTAAAAGCCCTTGTATTATAGATAAAAACATCGATTTAAACACGGCGCTTAACCGCATTGTGTGGGGCAAGCTGATGAATGCCGGGCAAACCTGTATTGCTCCCGATTATCTACTCGTGCACCAGAGTAATTTAGATACCGTGGTAAACACCCTTAAAAAAGTGATTCTTGAACAGTATAAAAAGGACATTGCGAAAAATCGTTTTTACGGCCGAATTATTAGCGAGCAACACTGTGAACGCTTAATTGGGTATCTTGAGGGACAAAACGTTGTGTTTGGTGGTCAAAGTGATATTTCTCAAAAATTTATTGAGCCTACCATTGTACTTAATCCAAGTCCTGACAGCTCGCTTATGACAAATGAGATATTTGGTCCCATTATTCCCATTATTAGTTTTAGCGGACGAAGCGACATGCTTGCATTTATACGCAGCCGCGCGAAGCCTTTGGCCGCTTATATTTTCACAGAGGATAAAGAGTTTGAAGGGCGCTGCATACAAGGTATCAGCGCAGGAAGCATGTGTATTAACGATACCAGCATGTTTATGTTGAACCCCGAGCTCCCGTTTGGGGGAGTAGGTATTAGTGGCATGGGACGTTACCATGGTAAATTTGGCTTCGAGTGCTTTTCTCATCAAAAATCGGTGCTGCGGCGAAGTTTTAGTTTTGAAAACTCACTGAGATATGTGCCGTTTAACGGATTTAAGATGTGGGTTCTGCGTAAGTTTTTAAAATAAATGCGTAAGGCTTTCACCTCGTATCATTTAGGTTGAAATTAGTGCAATGAAGGAATTAGATTGATGATTACACCTTTTCATTTAGCGATTGCGGTAAACGATTTAGCCGCGGCTGCTCATTTTTACGGAAATGTATTAGCGTGTCAAAAAGGTCGAAGTGATGCTCATTGGATTGACTGGAATTTTTTTGGACATCAGCTAGTTACGCACTTGGTAGATACAATGCCTAAATCTATTATACCAAACGAGGTCGACAACAAAGCCGTTCCGCTTCCTCATTTTGGCCTTGTGTTACATGAGCAACAATGGCTTAACACGATTGATAAAATTAAGGCTAATAAGATTGCTTTTGAAATTGATCCATACATACGATTCAAGGGAAAAACCGGTGAACAAGGCACTTTTTTCTTATACGACCCAGCGGGTAACGCGCTCGAATTTAAATATTTCAATGATATGAAACAAGTTTTCGCGGTCTAAAGTGCATTAATTTGCTTTTTTTTGACAATTTTGCAACTTATCAGGCTGCTAGATATTGATCTTATCGTCTAAATACCATCTAATAACGACAGCTGCGAGGATGTGCAGTTACTTAAACTCATAAAGAAGAGAAAAAATAACTATGAATAAACAACAATTAATATCATCTATTGCTGAACAAGCAGACTTATCAAAAGCAGCTGCGGGAAATGCACTTAATGCAGTTACCGATGCCATTACTGCTGCACTGGCAAAAGGCGATTCAGTTACTTTCGTTGGCTTCGGAACATTCTCTGTTAAAGACCGAGCTGCTCGTTCTGGCAGAAACCCACAAACTGGCGCAACTATTCAAATAGCAGCCGCTAAAGTTCCTGGCTTTAAAGCCGGTAAAGCGCTTAAAGACGCAGTAAATTAATACACCTTGTTAAAGGGTATACCTTTAAATAAGCGGCTAGCATTTTTGCTGGCCGTTTTTGTATCTATTGTTTGAAACCTCTTCAATATAACTTTATTAATGAATGAAGCCCACACATTCTCGGTCACTCTCATAAAAGTATAATTTAGGTGCAAAAGCACCCTAAGGTCTTTACTGCGAAGGCATAATACTGTTGGCTTAGGAGAATAAATCACACACTGTCTTTACAGCGGAGGCTGTAATCTCCAAAAATATCCTCATTGTGCACTAGTACAGGGGGTTGTTGGGGGAGATCTTCGCCTTCGCTAAGATGACGATGGGGTGCACAATCTTAATAAAATCCTTTACCGAACTGCATTAAACGAAAGTGGGGTCCTCCAGCCTTACAATTAAAGCTGAAACTTAAATCATCACCAAACTCAAGCCTATATACCCCAAAATTGTGACTACACCCGTTACTAGCGCATAAGGTAGTTGAGTCTTTACGTGCGTAAGCAGATCGCAGCCTGCTGCCAGAGATGAAACAGCGGTGGTGTCAGATATAGGCGAACAATGATCGCCAAATATGCCGCCTCCAAGTATAGCGGCTAATACCAGCTCAGGCGGCAGGCCTAAGCTTTGCACTAAAGGCATGCCTATAGGAATAAGGATCGCGAAAGTGCCCCACGATGTACCTGTAGTAAATGAAATTATGCCGCCAGCTACAAATAACATCGGCACTACCAATACTAAGGGTAAAAACTCGCCCACAATGCCGGATATGAAAATACCTGTTCCAAGAACTTTGAGACTGGCGCCTAAGCCAATTGACAGCATGACAATGGTGACCAAAGGTAACAATTCACTCATTCCGGAAAATCCGAGTTTAAAAGCACCTTGGTGAGTTGTTTGCTTGCTAAACACAATGAGCGAATAGCCAACGATGCAGGCTAGAAATGTAGCGTATAGTACAGACTTGCTGCCGCTACCTTCCGTTAAATCACCGTTGCCCGTCCAAAACATGAAGCCAATCATGCCTAAGATCATGACGCTTAGTGGCAGTATCATATAGCGAGATTTTGTAGGTGCTGCTACTTCAACCTTGGTATCTATTCGCTCTAAGTCTTTTTCAGCCTGCTTCATAGGGCCATGGACCTTATCAGCAATAATAGTATAAGCCACTACAACTAAGGTAAGCCAAGCGTACAGGTTGTATGGCAGTGTGCTCCACAATACAACCAGAGGATTACTAGGCAGGTCGTAAGTACTGAGTAGAATTAGAATGTAGGCGCCCCAACCATTAAGTAAAATAAGAATACATACCGGCGCGCTCGTGGAGTCGATAACGTACGCTAACCTAGCACGACTCATTTTAAACTTGTCGTAAAGCCCGCGCGCCATAATGCCTGCGGTGAGTACACTTAAATTCGATTCTATAAATACAATAATTCCGGTCAGCATTGTTACGCCACCGGCTCGGCGTTTTGTTTTGGCTATGCCAGACGACACTAACTTATTCACAAAGGCCGAAACACCACCTGAATCACGCATAAACGCTAATAGCGCACCCACCAGCAAGCTGAAAAGAAGTATACGTGCATTTCCCGCATCACCGATTGTTGAAACAATGCGCTCGATGGTGTTGATAGGCGTTAAGAAGAGGCTGTTTTGCGCCTGCTTCAATAGCAGCAAAAACTCTGATGTAACAATAGATAGAAGTAGCGCAAGAATAACTTCTTTTTTCCACAACACCACGCTTATAGCGACTAATGGCGGTAATATACTCAACCAATCCAAAGGCCTAACTCCTTAATTATTATTGTTGTTTGCTGTACGGGCCAATATCGCTTCATATACCAATGTCATAATATTACCATAGCGAGCGCTAGGGTATTGATCGCCTGCAAACCCGATACGGCCGTTTTTGTCACTTGTTTCTGAATGTTTTTTATTGGTTAAATAAATTATTGCCAAATCGAGTTCGGGATCTATTACTGTGGCGGTCCCTGTCCATCCGGTGTGACCAAAAGCCGAAGCGCTAGCGTAAGGGCCAAAATGCCACTGTGTATCGGGAGAAGCTAAACGCCAGCCCAAGCCAATAGAGTCTATCGTAAATTCCGGATGCACGAAGCGCTTGAGGGTGTGGCTAGAGAATAATTGTACATCATCGTATCCACCGCCGTTTAAGAGTAACTGTGCAAGCACGGCTAAATCTTGCGTGTTAGAAAACAGACCTGCGTGACCCGCCACTCCTTGCATTGAATAAAATGCTTTCTCGTCGTGAACTTCTCCACGCAGCACGTAGCGCCTTATATTGTCGAACTCGACAGTTCCGCCTCGGCTGTTGCCTTGAATCTCGGTAGCGGCAATTTGCGAAGCTTGCTTTCCCTTTAACAGCGGTGTGAATAGCGTATTATTAAGCCCTAGAGGCGTATAAATTTGAGTTTCTACGTATTGGTCGAGCGGCATTTTAGTGATGCGTTCAATCAACAAGCCTAATATCATAAAGTTCGTGTCGCTATAATTTTGCGTGCTGCGACGTGCGTTTGTAAACGGTACCTGATTTAATAAAAATTCGGTAGTAAGTGCCTTGTCTTGAGAATATAAGAATTCGCCAAAAGGATTGTCACTTTTGAAAAACTGCACTTCACTATTATAGCCTGAGCTATGTGACAGTAAGTCGGCTACCGTACGTGTATCGCGTCCGTCTCCCTTGTATTCGGGCAAATAGCTAGCGATAGGCGTATTTAGCGAGAGCTTTCTTTCATCAACCAGCTTCATAATAGCCAAGGTGGTGGCAAATACCTTGGTGTTAGACGCTAGGTCAAAGAGTGTATCGACTGCCATAGGCAGCGGCTGAGCAAGTGGATAACCGTAATCGTCATATTTAAGTGCGAAGCCATATGCCTTTTGCTTAACAACTTTGCCCTTGTGTAGCACCACAATACTGGCGCCGGGAAAACCATTATTTACGTCGTTTTGAATAAGCTTATCCAAAGCACTAAAGTCGATTTTTGCATCATCAATGGCTTGGCTATTAATGCTCAGTTGAGGATAGGGCACACTCAGCGTCATACTGCCAATTTCTGCTGCGTTGACTGAACGAATATTGCTCACGCGAATAGAGTTCAAACCGGCCTGCGTACGTTTTGCAATTGAAAATGATTTAGCTAATTCGTTGTCACTACTGCGAGTTAAAAAAGCATCACCTATGTTTAGTTTTTGTTCATTTACATAAATATCTGCTGACATAACATTAGTACTTTGTAAGTGCAAAGAACCTTGACCTTCTAACGCTAAAAACTGGCCGCGATTATTGTTGTACAAACGATTATCTGACAACGACGCATCGTTAGAAAAAGTCATATTTACCTGGCTAGCGCGAGGAGCAATGTCATCAACAATCACTAATTCAGTTTGGTACTGAGTGAGTAAACCTTCAAGCTGAGGTGCAAAATATTTCTCTAGCAACGCAAATAAAGTAGCAGAACTATTGTGGTCTGCTTGATTTGTTACCTGCCACGGCACAAAGTGCATCTGAAACGCACCCAGTACATCTTGGGTTTGTCTGTCTAGCACGCCAGTTTGAATAATGTTGTATCCGTATATGTTCAATGCTTGTTGCAGTAAGCCAATGCTAGGAGTTTGATGATTAAACATCTGCCAATACTTCGCTACGTCATCGTTTTCGTACCACGCACCTACACCGGCTTCATAAAGTTTTTGCCATGGGAATCTTGGACCCGGATCATTTTTACGCGAAGGTGCGATGTCTGAGTGGCCTATTATAGCAGTGGGTGTAATATCGGGGTTACGCGCTAAAATGTCTTTTGAAAGCGCAATAAGTAAATCTATTTGCTTGCTTTCAAACTCCGGAAAAATGCACATTGCTCTTGGCTTCAAAAAACCCGCAGGCATGTCGCGCTCTATACATTCGGGTACGTTAACAATTTCAATCCCTATTGAAGAATCGTTCAAGCCTGTTCGACCTTGCCAATAGCTGACGCCCGCATGCCATGCACGCTCGTTTTCATCTACTAGTTGCAGTACCTCTATTTGGCGCTTGGCATAAGTGTTGTCATTCAGTTGGGGAATTAGGTAATGTGAGCTAACGCCACCACCTTCATTAACCAAGTATTTTACCGAATCTTGGTAGTTCACGGCGGTAAAATGCATTACCAGCGATTTTACGCGGTAGCTATAATTGCTAGACTTGAGTTGGGTAATGTTATTGGTGTTGCTGCAACTGACGAGCAAGCCCAATACAGTTGCCGTTAATAACAACATTTTGCAAAAGTGTTGAGTTTGTGCGTGAGTGTAAGCAGCGAAAGAGAAGAGGCGGCGATTCATATTATTCCTGTCGACATGTTTGTTGCCCATCCGAGAAATGATTCTATTGTTTAGCATTGGCGATATAACTTTTAAGATAGGCACCATGTTGCTGCATTTGCGTACTGGCTTCTTTCATCGCGCCGTTGATGGTTTTAAAATACTGATGGCGTTTCTCTTCAGATAAGTTATTTACCATTGGATGGTAATGAATTGGCTTTATTCCTTGACCATTGAGCACTGAAAACCAGCTTATTTCGTTAAATAATTCATTGTTATCTCTGAATATATTACCACTGGTTTGATAAAGCGCTATTTTATTCT
>Ga0115567_10000852_pt1 | contig 30278 bp, 28 predicted proteins | sample COGITO_mtgs_1204_2_FD_88679 | JGI IMG/M metagenome (GOLD analysis project Ga0115567, IMG submission 88679) | Pelagic marine microbial communities from North Sea - COGITO_mtgs_120412 | ecosystem: Environmental > Aquatic > Marine > Epipelagic | place: Germany:Helgoland, sampling site Kabeltonne... | reverse complement strand
CGACTAAGGTTTTAGGATCATCTAATTGAGGAATGGGGTGTAGATTTTCAGATGAAACGCTCAGTACCGCTAAATCTGTTATCTGGTCATAACCGACAATTTGTGCTTCCTCATATCGCCCATCTTGAAGCCCCACCAAAATGAGCTTGGCATTGGCGATAACGTGATAGCAAGTCAGGATATAGCCATTGGAAGTCATAATTACGCCAGAACCAAGGTTGGTTCGTTCGATTGGCTGTCGACGATTATATCCGCTTCTTTCGATGCTTTGGCTATAGATGTTAACTACCGCTGGACCTGCTGCGTTCACTGCAGGATTAAAACTGAGTTTTTTTGAGGAGCTCTCTTGCTCAGTAAATAACGTCAGTGGCAGACCGCTACCTTGACGCAAATCAGGCACAAGCAATAAAATGATCGAAGAAATGATCACGCCTATAATGATGGATTTTAGCAAAAAAGATAAGGTTTTTAGCACAAGCGATATTAAATATTTTTTACGTTAAGTGTTACAAATAATAACATTGAAATCAGTGAGTTGATAGCGATACTAAGGCCTAGTACCGCTATCAATAGTTAGATTTTATTGGCGGATCACCAAATATACAGAGGAAGTACCACGTTTAACATTAAGTGCAATAACTCCTTTAGCATCTTCTAGTTCTGCGCGTAATTGCATAACAGTATCCACTTTTTTGCGGTTAACACCGATGATTACATCATCATTTTGCAAACCAATACGAGCCGCTGGGGAGCGTGATTCAAGTTCCGAAATAGCAATCCCATCATCGCCTTGTTTGGTTTTACCATTAGTCAACTTAGCACCTTCTAAAGCAGGGTGTATTTCTTTAGCAATCACCTCATTTTGCGTTGCGTCGCCTAGCACAACATTTAATTTTTCACGTTTGCCTTTGCGTAATACTGTTAGCTCAAGCTTCGCGCCTGCGCCTCTACTGGCCACTTTTGCTCTTAATTCTTGGAAGCTCACAACCGATCGACCATTAATTTCTGTAATGATATCACCGGCTTGAATGCCGCCTTTATCCGCTGCTGAGTCTGTCGTAACTTCGCTTACAAATGCGCCTTGGTTGACGTCTAGGTTCATAGCTTCTGACAAGCCAGAATCGATGTCTTGACCCATAATACCCAGTAAACCACGACGTACTTCACCAAACTCTATAATTTGGTCAACTAAACTTTTCATCATATTGCTGGGTATAGCAAAACCAATGCCGACGTTTCCACCATTAGGACCAAAAATAGCGGTGTTAATCCCGACTAACTCACCACGTAAACTAACCAACGCCCCTCCGGAATTACCTCGGTTAATCGCTGCATCAGTTTGAATAAAGTTTTCATATCCACCTATGTTTAAGCCAGAGCGTCCAAGTGCACTAACAATGCCTGAGGTGACAGTTTGATTCAGACCAAAAGGGTTACCAATAGCCACTACAAAATCGCCGACTCGCAATTCGTCTGAATCAGCCAGAGGCATTGCAGCCAATGCATCAGGTTCTATTTTTAATAGCGCAATATCGCTTTGCTCATCTGCACCTAATTTTTTAGCCGTAAATTCACGCCCATCTGTTAGCTTTACGATAATTTCATCAGCATTATCCACCACATGATTATTTGTCACCACATAGCCTTTTTTTGCATCGATAATGACGCCCGAACCCAACCCTCTAAAAGGCCTTTCTTGCACTTGTTCATCTGTACCGCCAAAAAAATGCTTAAACATTTCTGGTACGCGTTGACGAGATACTTGAGTACCTTCGACAGCAATGCTGACAATGGCTGGTTTAGCCTGGTCTATCATCGGAGCTAAACTAGGTATCTCACCTTTGGCGGTCGAAAACAAAGGTAATGCAGCGTTAGACACTAAATTGACCGACATGCTTGCAACTACAATACAACAAGTCACAAAAAAACGATTTACTACTTTTTTATTCATCGACTATTATCTCCAACATCTAATTTTAATAACAACACAGACTGCCTAAGGCATAAAAAGCGTATAGGGCACCTAGAACACAAAGAGTGTCATGTACGCCAGAAAGTTCATTATTTAGTTTCTTTAGCAGGCACTTCTTCATGGCCTGAAAACAACCCTGAACCTTGGGAAGAAAAATCTAATGGTTGTATATCTGCACTAGATTTTTCTCGTGCTGCTTTAGGGCTTTTGTTACGTAGATAAGCCGTTGTATGTTCACCAAAATAATTCAGCGAGCTGCCTTCTGGCCCAGCCTGTTGGTTAATTAATAGCTGCTCATAATTTTCAACCTGCTGTCTTAATGTAGTTGATTGGGCGACTAATTTTTCTGCAATTTGTTTGGTTTCTTGCACATGCATAGCCGCTTGCTGGTGCATTAATTCTTGAATAGTATGCTCACTTGCTGCCTTTTTCGAGGCACTGTGCTTTTTTGTGTTGAAAAATTTTGCAACAAAAAATCCAATTATTCCGCCAACAAGCAACAACAATAACCCTACTAACCAATCCATACCCACTCCTATTTCTCTACTTATTTCTGCTCATATGATGCATTACAAATTAATAATTTATAGCGTAATGACCATGAGCAAGCTTGCAATATGCGTTATTATACGCCCAGCATTTTCAATGCGGTCATTTTATTTGTATTCAAGTGTTAAAACACCCATAAGTGAAAGGAAAAACGCCTAAGAATGATTGAGTTTACACCATGGCAAAAATATCAAAGTGATCTACAAGATCCCGAGTTTAAATATGATGCCGCTCAGGAAAATGCGGTAAAAGAATTACAACGCTTGTATGACGAATTAACTCACCCTGAGCAAAAACTAACGTGGCGAATAAAGTTACAGAGCCAATTTGGTATGGGAATGCGTAAGCCTAGTATTCAGGGGCTATATTTTTGGGGTGGGGTAGGACGTGGCAAAACCTACCTAGTTGATACTTTCTACGAATGTTTGCCTTTTGAAAGAAAGATGCGTATTCACTTTCACCGCTTTATGCATAGAGTGCATCAAGAATTAAAAAAACTTGAAGGTCAATCTGATCCATTAAAAACAATAGCTGAAGTTTTTTCCAAAGAAACAAGGGTGATTTGTTTTGACGAGTTTTTTGTCTCTGATATTACTGATGCCATGATTTTAGGTACCTTGATGGAAGAGTTGTTTGGCCATGGCATAGTGTTAGTAGCGACGTCAAACATAGTGCCAGACGATCTTTATCGAAATGGTCTGCAGCGCGCTAGATTCTTGCCAGCAATTGAGTTAATTAATCAAAATACTCGTATTGTGAATGTGGACAGTGGCGTAGATTACCGCTTGCGTACCTTAGAACAGGCAGAAATTTTTCATTATCCATTAGACAATCAAGCCACCCAAAATTTACATAAATATTTTGTACAACTGGCACCCGAGCTAGGTACCGAAAATCAAAAAATTGAAGTAGAGGGTCGGATGATTTCAACTCTACATTATGCTGATGGGGTGGTGATGTTTGAGTTTCGGACCATTTGTGATGGGCCGCGCAGCCAGACGGACTATATGGAAATAAGTCGTTTATATCACACGGTATTGATTGCTAATGTAGAACAGATGGGGCAAGCAACCGATGACATTGCTAGGCGTTTTATAGCTATGGTGGACGAGTTTTATGAACGCAACGTAAAGTTGATTATGTCAGCAGCGGTATCTATGGAAACCCTTTATGTAGATGGCCAACTTGGTTTTGAATTTAAACGTTGCTTAAGTAGGCTAAAAGAAATGCAGTCTCATGATTACCTAGCATCGCAGCATGTTCCTTAATAGAAATAGAGGTTGCTGAATGGGTTTTGTTATCTGCCTTGAATATCGGTAAAATCCCTCACATTAAATTTAATCGAGCTAGTGGCTCGACATTTTTAGCAGTGAATAACATGAGAAGAGAACAACTAAATGGGTAGAAAGTTTGAAGTGCGTAAGATCTCCATGGCTAAAACGGCTGGAGCGAAAACCAAAGTTTATTCTAAGTACGGCAAAGAAATTTATGTTATCGCCAAAAATGGTGGCATAGATCCTCAGGCAAACTTAGCTCTGCGTAGATTGATTGAAAAAGCCAAAAAAGACCAAGTCCCCAGTCATGTAATTGACAAAGCCATTGATAAAGCAGCAGGTGGCGCTGGCGAAGATTATGTGCCTGCTAGATATGAAGGGTTTGGCCCAGGTGGTTGCATGGTGATTGTTGACTGTCTAACCGATAACAATAATCGCACTATCACTGATGTACGCAATTGTTTTACTAAAACAGGCTCCAAGTTAGGGGTTGAAGGTACAGTTGGACACATGTTTGATCACCAAGCCGTGTTTGCGTTTAAAGGTGATGATGAAGATGCTGTCTTAGAAACCTTGATGGAAGCTGATGTTGATGTCACAGAAGTAGAATGCGAAGAAGGAGTGGTAACGGTTTATGCTCCTCACACCGAATACAACAATACCCGCACTGCGCTAACTGAAGACAGCCCAGACATTGATTTTGAAGCAGAAGAAATTACTTTTATCCCGCAGACAGAGTCTGTTGTTAGTGGCGAAGATGTAGCGACCTTCGACAAATTTATGGACATGTTAGAAGACTGCGACGATGTGCAGCATGTTTATCATAATGCCGTGGTTGAACGCGAATAATGTTTTCAGTAAATAAGTCATTAACTGTGATCAAATAAGACATTTAAAGTAAATGAGATGTTTCATGCCCTCTTAATCGGAGGGCATTTTTGTATGCGCTTTTTGTTGGTATGAAGCGATTTGCTGCCGAAGGGTTAGGCACAGGCATGTGACTAATGAACATCCTTTGGTGATCCAAAAGATATTTAATCACCTGAATACAAAAAATGACGAAGTCGTCGAATTATTTCCCCACAAAGTAGAGCACCGCCTCAGATAAGCCTGTTTGAATAAAAGAAATATTCAAAACTGGTTTGCACAACAGTGGGCGGCGCTTGTTTTGAATTCTGAATTATGTGAAAACGGTTGATTAATAGACAAAAAATAGCCGACTTTCACTCCATCAAGGATATAAACAGGTACAGCAATTAGCTGCCGAATATCAGGTAAGTAAATAAGCCATCGTACTGGGTTGGCTAATACGCCACCCCGCGCATATTCAGCCGGTGATAGGTACCACCAATATTTAGCGGATTAAGGCCTGTGCAGTGGCCACTGAAGTGAAGTTAAGCCGCGAGCACTGGTACGCTTTATACGTTAGTGACCGTGGCGCGGCCTTACCTTAAATTAATCGGTTTTAAAGCGGCTAACCTGGCCGCTTAAGCTGGTAGCGACCTGTTGCAGCGCAGCGACTGCACCGCGGTTTTGCTTCATTACAATCGTGGTTTCGCGCGACATAGTAGCAATTTGTTCGATATGTCGTGCCAGCTCAGATACCGCTGCTGATTGTTCACTCGTCGAGCGGGAGACATCGCGCACATTATGCAATGAATCTTCGGCCTGCAAGCGGATTTGTTCCAGCATAGCCGCCGCCTGATTGGCCAGCGTCAGTCCCTGCGCAACCCGTGGCGCCGAGGTTTCCATCCCCAGCACTGCTTGCTGGGTTTCATCCTGAACTAACTGAATCATACCGGCAATTTCGGTCGTCGCCTTGCTGGTGCGCTCTGCTAACTGTCGTACTTCATCTGCTACCACGGCAAAACCACGGCCAGATTCCCCGGCCCGGGCGGCCTCTATTGCAGCATTTAATGCCAGTAAGTTAGTTTGTTCAGCAATGCTGCGGATCACCCCGGCAATACCGGCAATATCTTTTGATCGCTGCTGCAAACTGCCAATCTGGCTGGCAGATTGTTGCACCGTTTCGGCAACAACGCCAATTTCTGTGGCGGCATCTTTAACCAGCTTAGCGCCTCGCGCCGACAGTTCTGCCGTTTTCTCTGAGTTTTGCTCAGTCAACTGCACGGTATTGGCTACCTCTTTCAGGCTAACTGTCATCTCTTCAATACTGGCCGCAGACGCGGTAGACGAAGAAGTTTGTAACTCGGAGGCCTGCAACGCTTCTTTTGACGCTATATCCAGCTCACCAGCCTGCGACGATACGGTATTCGCCGCACCAACAACCTCTTTTAACGTTTGGCGCAGTTGCTGCTGCATACTGGCAACAGCCGCCAACATGCTGTCTGGCTGGCTATCCTTAATTTGCGTTGTCAGGTCGCCACTGGCAATCTGGCTGACAATATCAGCCGCCAACGCTGGCTCACCACCCAGTGAATTGCGTAAATAACGGCTGATATACCAGGCTGTTACAACACCAATGACAATCGCCAGCAACGTTAACAGCACCATCGATAGGGAAAACGTTGCCGCCACATCTTTGGCATAAGCCGTGGCCTGCTGATTTTTCTGTTCCTGAAAATCAATAAATGCATTGATGCTGGCCAGCCAGTCTACAAAAGCCGGGCTCATTTGCTGCAATAACAGCTGCTGCGCCGCAGCTTGCTGCCCTTGCTGTCGTAAACGTATCACTTCAGCCGCTAAAGGCTGAGCCCGTTGTTCAACCTGATGAATAGCATCAAGCAAACGCCGCTCGGCTGCACTGATATCAGTAATGGTCTGAAACAACTGGTCCATTGGCTGGCGCGATTGCTGATAAAAAGCCTGTAACTGGTCTATATCGTTCAAAATAGGCGGCAGGTCGGCCAAGTTTGGTACCAGAGTAACATCGCGCAGCGCGATAGCCCGGTCGTGCACGCTGCCACGGAAATTAATGGCATAACGCTGCTTAACCGAATTCACTTCAGTAATTTCTGTCAGCGTGAGATTTATCTGGCTTACCCGTTGTACGCCAAACAGGGTAAGGGCAACCATTAACAACAGTACCACACCAAATCCCAGTGTCAGTCGCATAGCGACCGTCATCGATTTTTTACTCTGCATAATACGACACCTGCATTAAAAAAATTGCCATTCAGCACGCCAGTATACTCAGTTTTCTTAATCAAAACCAACGAATTAAAACTGCCGCAGCTAATCAAAAGCTAATTAAGACACCCTGTGCGCCGAGATAAATCGGTAGAAGAGCGGAGCGGAGGCCGCCCTGGATGCAAGTCGTCTACTTGGTAAGGTAAGCACACCGCTAAGACCTCGAGTCATGGGCTTTGTTTGCATCGTAAGGTGTCGAGTTAAGCGTTGACAGGGGAAACCATAGGCCGAGTATTGAGCTGCGAAATCCACACTTAAGCGTGCTGACCTTGTTGGGGGAAGGGGAAGGCAACATGACCAATAGATGAAATGCCCTAAACGGCGGTGCTAGTTATTGGTTGACGCTTCGCAGTCATCGACCTTGTACATCACATCACCCCCTGCATTGTTACTTGAGGCGTTTAACAAGCTCAACCGACAAGCGGCCAAGGGAGTGGATAATCTGAGTTGGCAGGATTACGCTAAAGAGTGTGAACAACGCCTGACAATAATACATGAGCAACTTCAGTCGGGGAGATATAAGCCCTTTGTAACCATTTGCGGTATTCAGCGTTATCAAGAAATACTGAACCTGTAACTCCATTACCACCTACTTTGATTTGAATCGGTTTGCCCAAAGGCATATTGATTGGGTTCACCGCTTTGACCGCATTTTTAGTTAATTCGATTAGTTCAGGTGTGGCGGTAAAGTAGGGCATTTGTTTCGGTAGAGCCCAGCCTTGTTTTATTATTGTCATTTCTTCTGGATGAATGTCGCCAAAATTTTCATAAGCAGGGGAATGAGGGTCTTGTTCGCGTCTTTTCTGATAACGCTGAAGAGCATTGTCATAATAATCCGGTAAAATAAAATCACCGGCTTGTTTTGGATCTGGATTCACATAAACGGATTCATCGTGGAAATACCAACGTTCTGGTACTGAAATATTACCAGGTTGAAAATCAGGATTGACGGCACCAGCTATCCCCATCATTACTACTCGGTCTATAGGGAAATAATCTAGTGCCATTTGCATAGTCATAGCTGCATTAGGCACGCTAATGCCTGTTGTAAAAATCACCACTGGTTCGTCTTTGTGTGTCCCCAGTTGGTATTTGACTCCTCTGATGGTCAGTGTTTGATTGATTTTGGCATCAGCTAGTTGAGCAAACGCTTGTTCAATAGCTTGAATTTCTGGAGCATAGGCGGCTACAACCGCAGTCCATTTATTTTTGTCTGTAAATTCTTTTGGCCCATAGGCGCTAATATCGTGTGTATAAGAATGCTAAAAATCAAGAAATATTGTGCCCGGAATGTTTTAAGCATAATAACTTTCTCTTAAACGAAACATATCTATGCCCTTTAAAGTGCAGAGAAGAGTAAATATTTGGGTAAGTCATGCGTATTTAACCTGACTACACCAGCTTAGAGAGCTTTATGTCTCAGGAAGTAAAGTATGAGAAATCCATGCCAATATTTGTCGGCATGGTATTAATCTACCAGAAGCTATTTGCCAATTAAGCGCAAAAATTCATTACGCGTGGCATCAGATGTGCGCATTGAACCCAACATCACAGAAGTGATCATAGAAGAATTCTGCTTTTGTACACCGCGCATCATCATACACATGTGTTTACCTTCCATAATCACACCTACTCCTGTAGCACCAGTCACTAGTTGCACAGCATCGGCAATTTGTTTGGTCAAACCTTCCTGGATTTGTAGGCGTCTCGCGTACATATCCACAATACGGGCAAATTTTGATAATCCCAACACTTTACCATTGGGTAGATAGGCTATATGACAACGTCCGATAAAGGGTAAAATATGGTGTTCGCATAATGAGTAGAACTCGATATCTTGTATAATGACCATTTCATCGGTATCAGCTTCGAAAATAGCACCATTAACCACGCCATCTAAATCTTTTTCATATCCGTCGGTTAAAAATTGCATTGCTTTGGCTGCGCGCTTAGGGGTATCTACCAATCCACCACGACTGACGTCTTCCCCTAAAATTGAAAGAATATCTGTGTAGTGGCCGGCTAATTTATCTGACATGTAATTTGGCTCTTCGATAAGTGGTATGAATGAAATATATGTAGGTAATACAGGGATAACCCATAATTAGATTACCTAATGATAACATTTTCTAAGGATAGGATTAAATACCGCCGACGTATTTATATCTTTTACACTGATTGGTGATTTAAAATTTTTTACTTTTCTGCTGCATTGATTGACGGATCTCAATCATATAGTGATCAAGGGCAGATTTGGCTTCTTCATAGGCTTGAGCATAATCTTCAGATGCGGGATATTGTTTATATTGTTCAAATGTTGAGTCAGTCTCGTCGACTAAAGATTTGAGGCGTTTATGGTTGATATCCATATCGGTTCTCCTGAAGTTTTAATTATTCTATATTGCTTGGTCAAAATCTTAAAGAAACTTTACAATGGCTAAAACAATTATTCCTAAAACAATCAAAACGGGCGCTTCATTTAAAAAACGGTAAAAACGTGGCGAATGTGTATTTTCGTCTAAAGCAAATTTTCGCACTAATACAAACAAGTAGAAATGATAAACATATACAGCCATAACTAAGATGAGTTTAAAATGTAACCATTTGGCCGCTACAAACCATTCTTTGCCATACAAACTTATCATCCACACACCGAATACTAGGGTCAATAAGGCAAAAGGCGTAACAAAGAACCACAGCCGCCGCTCCATTATCTTGAACTGATCTTTAACCGCCTGCACATCAGTTTGTGCGTGATAAACCATCAATCTAGGCAAATAAAACAAGCCTGACATCCATGCAAGCATAAAAAATACATGTAGGGCTTTTATCCAAAGTAAGGTCATGGTGTTTCCTAGTAGCTTGCTTTATGCAGGTGATGTCTGAGTGTTTTCCACGTAATAATACCTACTATTTCTTCTGTTGTAGTTGAAAAAATATACACAGCACCTTTCCTGTTAAGTTCGAGTAAGTTATACACTTCAGCTAACGTGGCTTGAAAGTTGACTTTTTGCATTGGGACGAAGGTTAAACGCATTGCCTCACCTTCTTTTCCTTTGTCATATTCAACCAATGAATATTTATCAGCACCTTCTGAATCCACTGAATATTGTACTATGGTTCTATGAGGTTCTTTATCTAAGGTAACGATAAGTTGTTCGTTGTTGTCACTAAGCACTTTGAATTCTGTGTTCATGACAGCTAACACTCCGGTCTTTTGTAAAGACTCCATGACAGAAGAAATAGTGTAAGGCAACTTTTGATAATCTAATTGCTGAGTGAAGATAGAGCTATTACCTAGAAATTGCGTAGCAGTAACGTACGCAGGAACGATCACCAAAATTGTTGGCAAGATTAATTCTGGACTGTAGGATAATTCCATAACGGCTGACAAAGCGGCTAATGGCGCATGGATCACCGCGGTCATCAGCCCCGCCATTCCTAATAGTGAAAAACTACCATTTAAGTTACTGACATCGTCGATAAAAAAGCCCAGTGGAGAAGCGAGTATCACTCCGCTGAGCATTCCAATAACAAACACTGGGCCTATTATTCCTCCAGGGATCCCTAACCCGATGGCAAAAATAGTTAATAAAAATTTTGCGGCTACCACTGTGATAAGCAATTGAATATTTTCATCTTGGGCGATCAAAATGTGTGCAGAATGGAAATGAGCGCCTAAGGCATCAGGTAATATATATCCAACCGTGCCGGTAATGAGTCCCGCAATTATTAGTCGCCGTGCCATATTAATGCGACCAAATCCACTAATCACTAACATCAGTGTTTTATTAAACAAAGTAGCTAGGCATCCTAGTAAGATGCCAAAAATGATCAGGTACAAATATATCCAGCGGCTAAACTCGTGGAATTGAATAAAAGATAATTCTTGGACCTCACCAAAAACGGCGCGGGTTAATACTGTGCCGCAAGCAGCGGCTAACATCACTGGGATAAAAATGTGGATTTTGTATTCTCGCAGCACGACTTCCATAACAAAAATTACCGCCGCAAAAGGGGTGTTAAAGGAAGCAGAAATACCAGCGGCAATGCCGCATCCAGACAAAATACGAATACTGTTATGGGGAAACTTCAGCCACTGGCCAAAAAAGCTGCTACCAAATGCTCCTAAATGTACTGATGGTCCTTCGCGGCCTACGGAAAAGCCACAGACTAAGGCTAACGTCCCCCCAAAAAACTGGTTAATAGTGGTCCTAAAGGGAATGTGCCCATAAAAGTGTTTGACTCGATGGATAACAAAAGGGATACCCATACGATAATGCTTAAACCCCGTTAGATAGGCGATAAATATAATAGCCAAGGCACCTATAAATGGCAGCAGTAACCGCATATATGGATCTAAAGTACCGAATTGATTTAACTCTGGTAAGAATAATGTTTGCAGCCACTCAACACCTAAGCGAAATAGAATGATTAAAGAAGCTGCACAACTTCCGCCCACAATGCCGATGATACATAGCTGAATAGAGGTACGTGGAGTGGCAAGTTCTTGTCTAAAAGCGTTGAGGTTCACAATTATAATGTTGGCTGATAACTGAGATGATTTTAAGCTTATCACAAGTCTTTGTATTTTATAGAGTTAAGCTTTTTAGCTAGACTAAAAGATCAATGCTTAATAAATCAATCGACTAATTTAAATCACTAAATGATAATATCTGAGCAACATAGAAAAGCTTTGTTGCTTTAAAAAGGGCATAAATTGATTATTTCTGAACTAAAGAATAAATTTGGTGCATTTCAGTTTTATTTCATACTAATAGCGATGCTAGCGGCTACCTTATATGCAGGTTTTTTCTGGGGTAATACGCATTATACTCAACAACAAATGACAGTATCCACCCAAAAAAATAGTATTCAAAACCTTAAGCGAGAAAATGAACAATTAACCAAAAAACTGAATATATTAGGGGTTGAACTTGAAGTCGCAAGACTGACTCAGCAACAACATTTTGTCGAAATTGGAAAAAGTATCGATGTAGAAAAAGATCTACGCACCCAACTCGCTTTTTACCAACAAGTGATGGCACCAGAATTGAATGAACAAGGTTTTTTGATTGAGGGATTTAATCTAGAGCCTGCTTTGAGTGATCGTTCTTTTCGATTCGAATTAGTGTTGATGCAGCAAAATAAAACTAAAAACACGCTTAAAGGTAATTTAAAGGTGACTTTGATAGGCAGTGAAAATGGTAAAGCTAAACAATACACCATTGACTCTATGGTATCTGATCAAGAGCAAAAACATTTGACCTTTAGTTTTAGATATTTTCAGGTGATTGCCGGCGAAATTAAATTACCAGAAGGTTTCCAACCAGAACAAGTTTCGGTGCATGCCAATATTTTTCAGTTCAAACGTAAGAAAGGTGAGTTAACTACCGTATTCAATTGGGTTATTAACCCTAACTAGAGTAAGCAGGACTGAATAGGAATGAATTAGTCTTAGTGAATACTTGACCATATTAGTCAGGTACTAGATAATCCGCATAATTATTTATTCCTTTTTTACCGAGGCAAGTTATGACAGTGCAAATTGCGTTACCTATTGAATTTTCTGATGCCGCCGCTAGAAAAGTAAAGATTTTGGTGGAAGAAGAAGAAAATCCAAATTTGAAACTACGGGTGTATGTCACCGGTGGTGGCTGTTCTGGTTTCCAATATGGTTTTACCTTTGACGAAAAAGTCAATGAAGGGGATACCACAATAGATAAAAACGAAGTGACTTTGGTGGTTGATCCTATGAGTCTGCAATATTTAGTGGGTGGTGAAGTGGATTACACGGAAGGATTGGAAGGATCTCGTTTTTTGGTGATTAACCCTAATGCAACCACTACTTGTGGTTGTGGAGCTTCATTTACAGTTTAGAGCAGCACAATAGGTCAATTGAGTTATGACTGCTCTTTTTTAATATCCCGACATAAATTTTTCTGTAATTCTAAATAGCCTATTACTTCTTTTGATGGATTCAATTCTAGGCTTTCTTTTTGCCCTAATTTACGTCTGTCTTCGCGCCATTGAGTCATTAGTTCAGCCTTTTTCTTTTCTAATGACTTTTGTTTTTCTTTATCATAAGCATAGAAAAGGTCAGCAGAAATTGTTTTCTCGACACTAGGCTGCATAGAATCAACTAATGTAAAATAACCCAAAAAATTGATTTCCAGCGCCTGCTTTTCTTCACTATCTTCAGTATGGTTTTTCTCATCAGCATACGAAAAGGCTAGTTCCGTCAGCCCGACTAATTGATTGTTTAGGGCTGCCTGCATAAGCCAATGTCTTGCTTTTTTCATGATGTTTTTGTCAAAGGGTTTTACTGTATAAATAACATTGGGTAGATCTTTCGGCCGCAGTCTCTGAGACTGAAAATTGTCGTGTATTGCAAACCATTTATAATTCATTCCAAGCGCCAGCATAGCCGTTGAGTCGCCGTTTTCGGCTGCTTGTAATAAGTCAGCTTCTGACGAATAGGCATAAATATTAGCGATGGTATCAACGTCTACTCCGAAGGAATCGTCCATCCATTGGTGCGCAGCTTGCTGTCGAGGATCTGAGTCTAACTGATGAGGAGTTGTGCATGATGACTTTTCTAGGGCATTGCTATTTTGTGGATGTTCACCACTTTCTGGTTTTTGTGCAACGCTTGGAATATTCGAGGGGGTTAAGTTTTGTAGAGTTTTTTGGGTTTGTGATTGTTCGTTTAAAGGCTTCGAAACTGTCTTCTGTATGCCAGAGACAGTAGCATCTGAGAAATTGTAACGATACATCCAGAAAATGATAATTAGTAGTGTAGCTAATATTCCGATTGTTTTTTTCACTAAACATCCTTGTCTTCATGTAATTAGAAATCAGATAGAGTTTGATAACAAACTCTATCTTTATATAATTTACTAGTTATTGGTACTCTCAAATATTTTATCGGCAGAGGCAGCCACAAAACCTTGGTACAATTTCCCCGTTGGCATAGTGTAACGTTGGGCGAATTCATAAAAACAGCTAGGCACTAATTTTTTGCCATCGGCGAACTGAACTTCAATTTTGTCTGCCATTATAGATGATTGCGCTAACAATACCTCTGGACCACCTTTGATTTCACCACCTGAAGAATTCAATACAAAACCTGAATTTTTCAAGAGAGTATTGATCTGTGCTAAAGATTGAAAATGCCCCATGTGATTTAAGCTAACAGTAAAATGATTAGCTCTAAACCCCCAAGCTGACATCCATGCTGCGTATTCAGAATGGGCTACTAGGGTGTCATATTCTTGCGTGCTGATTTGCCAATGTGTACCTGAATACAAAAAGTTATCCTGCGCCGCCGCATTATCAGCAATGTTATCCGTCATTTTTAGGATAATCTGCTGAACTTCCGCTGGCATATCTTCAACAATAAGTTCACTGATGAACACTTTTGGTTGAGTATCGTCAGGGTGTTCAAAGTGTTTGGCCCGTAGCTTTTTTTCTACAAAGTCATATTGACCTTGTTCTGTGTAACCCAAGGCTAAAAAATGTGCAGCAAGTTTATCTAAGTTAATCTTTTCAATATTAAAAGTACGCAAAGCAATATGGTCATTATCTAACTTTGAACTTTTACCTGAATGTTCAAACTCATATCCTTCCAGTAAGTCATGTACTTTTTTTGCCGAGGGCGTAATGGTTAAATAGTCTTGCCATAAATGGCTAAACAAATTGTCTATTTTGTTGTGCATAGCGTTAAAATTCTTACTCTAAAATTAAATACTTAAGCCTGGACTCAATGTGCCAGGTAGGGTTGTTTTTTCCAGCTCTACAGAAGCAACCGGGAAAGAACAGTAGTCAGCGGCATAGTAAGCACTTGCTCTATGATTGCCACTGTCGCCAATCCCACCAAAAGGTGCTGCTCCACTAGCGCCGGTAATAGGTCTATTCCAGTTGACTATACCTGCGCGAATACGCTGATAGAAATGCTGGTAATCCGCCTGGCTATCGGCTAACAAACCCGCGGACAAGCCAAAACTGGTATTGTTGGCTTCATCTATGGCTTGATCAAAATCACTATAACGAATGACTTTAAGTAGTGGGCCAAAATGCTCTTCATCGGGCATGTCTTTAAGAATGTCAGTCACATCAATAATACCTGGGCTGACAAAACCAGATTCAGTATCTAGATGTTTAAGCTCGACCAATGGTCTCGCGCCAAGTGTGACTAATTCTTGTTGTGCTTTGACCATTAACGACGCTGCGTGTTGTGAAACCATTGCGCCCATAAAAGGCTGTGTTTCAGCATCATACATGCCAACTTGAATGTTGTTCGTCGCTTCAATCAATTTGTTAACAATGGCATCGCCAGCTTCACCTTGTTGAATAAACAGTCGGCGAGCGCAAGTACAACGTTGGCCTGAAGTAACAAAGGCCGATTGAATTATATCGTGCACAACAGCTTTGGTATCAGCCGCATCTTTGACTATTAATGGGTTATTTCCACCCATTTCCAAAGCTAGAATTTTTCCAGGATGCCCAGCAAATTGCTCGTGTAATAATCTACCAGTACGTGAACTACCGGTGAAAAACAATCCATCTAATCCTTTATGCGCCGCAAGGGCTTTGCCTGTTTCAACTTCACCCTGAACCATGTTCAATACGCCAGCAGGTAAACCGGCTTGCTGCCAAAGCTCTATGACTTTTTCTGCTACAACAGGGGTAAGATCACTAGGTTTAAATACAATGGTGTTACCGGCTAATAATGCAGGGACTATGTGTCCGTTGGGTAAATGACCAGGAAAATTATAAGGACCAAAGACCGCCACTACACCATGGGGTTTGTGGCGGATAAATGCTTTACCTACTGGCATGGTATTTTCTACTGTGCCAGTGCGTTCATGATAGGCTTTTTCAGATAAGGCAATTTTACCTATCATAGCACCCACTTCAGTTGCGGTTTCCCATAGTGGTTTACCGGTTTCTTGAGCGATGGCTAAAGCCAGTGCTTGTTTATTTTCACCAAGTAACTCTGCAAACTTTTTCACATAAGCTAATCGTTCTTCAAACGTTAGGATGCCCCAAGCAACAAAGGCCGTACGGGCGGCGTTGACTGCTGAATCAACCTGTTCTTGGGATGCTGATTTGGCCTGCCAAATAATATTTTTCTTTGCAGGATCTATTGATTGAATGTCGTGACCTTGGCCTGCTAACCAATTGCCATCGATAAAATGAGTATGTTTATTCATGATTATGTCCTGAAATGAGTTGGAGCAAAGCGAATGTTGTCGCCATCGCTTACACCGAGTGCATCGGCGGCTTGTTGACCAATAGTGGCATGTTCAGTTTCTATATCGATAACGAGTGGAGTACATACGCCACGGAAGTTTTGCACATTGGTGTTGATAACAAAAAAGGTTTGCTGATTATCATTAACGACATCAGTCACCTTAATCGGCATTTTTATACTAGCCTGGGCACTACGGATATTTTTCAAATTTGCTTCAACGGTTGGACCCGCATCAAAAATATCTACGTAGCCTCTACAACTAAAACCTTCTTGTTCGAGCAGCTGCAATGCTGGTTTGGTTTTTTCATGTACCTTACCGATCACAGCTTGGGCTTGTTTACTTAACAGGCTCACATAAATTGGATATTTTGGCATAAGTTCAGCGATAAACTGTTTTTGACCAATACCAGTAAGATAATCAGCAGTAGGAAAATCCATTGAAAAGAAATGTTCTTCTAACCATTGCCAAAAAGGTGATTGACCGTTTTCATCATTGATACCACGCATCTCAGCTATAATAGTTTCAGCAAAACGGCTTCTGTGTTCCATCATAAAAAGAAAACGAAACTTGGATAATAATCTTCCGTTTAATCCTTCTCTGGCACTCTGGCGCAAAAATAATGTGCATATCTCAGAGACACCTGTGTAGTCGTTACACAAAGTAAGAATATCGGCTGTGTTGTAGATATTGAGCTCGCGAGATGCATGCACCACCTTACTTAAGTGATAATGATAAAAGGCATCGTCTAATCCAACACCCGCTACAATACCGCTAGTACCCACAACTTCTTGGGTCTCTTGGTCTTGCATCACAAACAAATAACTTTCATCTGCTGGCTCAGTGACATCTTTTGCAAAGGCTAGAATTGACTTGTCAATTTTACTTCTAAGCAAAACTTCGTTTACGGGCAGCGAGGTAAAGCCCACCCCAGATTCTTGGGCAATTTCATGCAGTGACGAATAATCGTCACTGTGGATTGGGCGAATAATTTTCATGTACGCTTACTCACTTAAATGAAACGTCGGCGCCAACTACTTTTGCTACTGCACGTTCAAAACGTACTAGCCCTTCTTGAATATCTTCATCAGGAATAATCAAAGATGGAGCAAAACGCACGACATTAGCCCCTGCAATTAAACACATTAAATGCTCATCAGCGGCGGCAACTAAAAATTCTCTGGCTCGGCCAGCGAATTTTTCATTTAATGCAGCCCCTAATAATAGACCCTTACCACGAACTTCAGAGAAACAGTGGTATTGATTGTTGATTGCTTCTAATCCTTTACGGAAAAGTTGCTCTTTATGTTTTACCCCGTTTAATACTTCTGGTGTATTCACAATATCCAAGACTTTTTCAGCGACTGCACAGGCCAGTGGGTTGCCACCATAAGTGCTGCCGTGAGTGCCTATCTTTAAATGTTCGGCAATTTTAGAGGTTGTTAACATAGCGCCAATTGGGAAACCGCCGCCTAATGCTTTAGCCGTTGTAAGTATATCGGGTACAACTCCAAGTCCCATATAGGCGTATAGATCGCCTGTACGACCAACACCGGTTTGAACTTCATCAAAAATAAGCAGCGCATTGTGTTTATCACATAAGGCACGTACCCCTTTGACAAATTCAAGGCTAGGACTAATGATGCCGCCTTCACCCTGCAATGGTTCCATCATAACTGCACAGGTTTTGTCGGATATCAATGCTTCAAAATTCGCTAAATCATTATAATCGGCATGTTCGATTGCACCTGGCTTTGGTCCAAAGCCATCTGAATAAGCGGTTTGTCCACCTACTGTGACAGTAAAAAAGGTGCGGCCATGAAAGCCTTGTTTAAAAGAGATAATTTGATCTTTCTGCTCACCAAACTGGTCAAGAGCAAAACGACGGGCTAATTTTAAGGCCGCTTCGTTGGCTTCAGCACCTGAATTGGCAAAATATACTTTTTCGCCAAAAGTGGCATCGGTTAGCTTTTTGGCTAAACGCAGTACTGGCTCGTTGGTGAGCACGTTGCTCAAATGCCACAATTTTTGGCCTTGCTCTGTAAGGGTTGCTACCAATTCAGGGTGGCAATGGCCTAACACGTTGACCGCAATACCTCCGGCAAAGTCGATGTATTCGGTACCTGCTTGATCCCATAAGCGAGAGCCTAATCCTTTTACCGGAATAATTGCCGCTGGATTGTAGTTAGGAACCATTACTTCATTAAACAAGTCGCGAGTTACATTCATACTTTTGCCTCTCAAGTGTAATTTTTGGGCTTAAAAAAGAGCGACAGTATGGCAGAAGGTTTGACACTTGTCTTTACGCATATTAAATGCAAAGCGGCATTTTTAAAGGGGTTCACTTAGTTTTGCATGAATAGTGAATAACTATCTAGTTGCTGAGGATCTCGTGTCACCAACAGTGTCATGTCATCCCAATACTGATAACCAGTACTGGGATTTTTAGCTATTTTAAAGACATTGCATGAATATGCGTAAAAAAATTAATCGTTATTCGCGCTAAGGTCAAGTGTGCGCATATCTGTTGTTTTTAGTATTTCTAAGGAACCTTTTGGCATACGCAGTGTGCGTATAAAGTCTTTAGACTGTTGAAAATCTATGAGTTTATGCCCTTTTAACATACGGTATTGAGCATAGGCTTTGCCTTGCTTTAATACTAAAGCAAGGGGAGATAAGTTGGCTGTCGGTTCATTATTTGCCACTTCAAACATGGCACTGGCAATAGAGACTCTTTTCATCGCCATTTTATCAATTAACTTAGCACTGATATTTAGGGCGTATTTATCGATTAAATGATTGAGAAACGGACCCGATGGCGCAATTCTGGTCAATGCAGAGTGTTCATCATGTTTTTGTGTAGTTTGTGTTTCAATTAAGGCTTCTCGCAGTACGTTTTCGAAGAGTCTGAAATATAATTTGGTTACCACCACTTTGCCCATCATTTGTAACATTCCTAGGCAAAAAGCATGGTTTTGATTGACGCCTACCACAGACGCTATTTTTTTGCAGGAAATGGCTGTTGCCAAGGCTTCTTCCCAAATCCTTAGCTTGATTTGCGGGTAAGGGTCGGTGATTTGCGGCAATGATCGTCTGAAGGCAAGAGATGTAACTATAATAATTAAATTATCTATACCAAAAAAGTTCAAACCCACTCGCATCGTTTCTACAATGACAACTTTGCCTTTGTTATCTATGCGGCGGTACTTAGGTTGATTAACAAACCTCATTAAATCATTGAAAAACCAAGGCAATTCAGCGGCAAGAGGTTCAATTTTTGAAATAGTGGCTGCTTTGACACAAACTAAGTCGAGTAACTTAGGAAGAGCTCTATCTATTCCTATCATTTTTGAATACAGGTGCTCTGTATCTTCAAGACTGTCCTCAAAGCGATTTTCAACTTCCGCATCTATTTGTTTGGCTATAGCGCTAAGGAAACTAAGATCGGATTTGGTGTTTAAGTCCTTTTCTCGAATAGCTTGTTTTTCAACGCGCAGCAATGATCTGGCTGTTTTGCTTTGCTCAATTTCAATAACGCTTTGTGCAGGCCTACCTTCATCGAGTGAACCTTGTTGGGCCACCTTTACATCTAAAAACAATGCTTCAAAGCGCTGCTTAACTAGGTTTTCCGCGTTTGTGGGTGTGCTCATTAATTAATAGTTTCTTATAAGATGGCTTTGATGATCAAATTTTTGAAAGTAATTATATACATACGGCAACAATTAAAACTAGCGAATATTGTGGCACTCAAGTGACCAGAGCGCTCCTATGGGTATCAGGAATATTATGGCTGTTAATAAAGTTGTTAAGTATACGATGACCAAATTCACTCAATAAAGATTCAGGATGAAATTGCACACCAAAAATCGCTAGTTTTTTATGTTCAATAGCCATGACTTCTGTTTTCTCTAACCATTCTTTGGTTAAAAGGTGATTTTTGTTGTCGTCGTTATCACTACACCAAGCCGTTATTCTAAAGTCTTCAGGGATACTCGCCCTATCTAACACCAAAGAGTGATAACGGGTTGCAATAAATGTATCAGGTAAATCTTTAAACAATATAGAATTGGCATGATAAATTTTTGAGGTTTTACCATGTTTTATTTGCTGAGCGTTAATAACCTTGGCACCAAATGCCTGACCAATTGCTTGATGCCCCAAACACACACCTAAAATTGGAATGAGACCAGCGAATGCCCTTATCGCCTCAAGTGTAATTCCTGCACTATTAGGTGTGCATGGACCGGGCGAAAAAACCAAATGATCTGGGGACAAATTACCTATTTCGGCGCAGCAGATTTCATCGTTGCGCTTAACCAATACCTGTTGTCCCAACTCTTCGAAATAACGAGCTAGATTATAGGTAAATGAATCATAGTTATCTATCAACAGGAGCATTGCTGCACTTAACCACTGGTTAATTTAAGGGCGTTTAACAAAACCTACCGCATCGTATGCCTTAGCTAATGTAACAGCGGCACGTTGACTGGCTTTTTCTGAACCTTCACGCATTATTCTGTTTAGCTCAGTTTGATCATCCCGTAACGCGTGATATTTTTGCTGAATAGGCTCTATTAATGCGACTATCGCATCGGCTACATCCGATTTTAAATGTCCGTACATTTTGTCTTCATAGCTAGGAACGAGTGTTTCGATCGAGGTCCCAGTTGCGCAAGACAATAGACTCAATAAATTAGATACACCGGGCTTCTCTGTTGTATCAAAGTAAATGCGTGCTTGGTCGTCTGAGTCTGTGACTGCGCGTTTAATTTTCTTGGCGATTTTTTTCGGTTCTTCTAACAGACCTACAAAGTTATTGACGTTATCGTCTGACTTAGACATCTTTTTAGTCGGGTCTTGCAAGCTCATCACTCGCGCGCCAAATTCTGGAATAAAAGGATCGGGTATTCTAAATGTTGGGCCATATACGTTATTAAAACGTGTGGCAATATCGCGCGCCAACTCTAGATGTTGTTTTTGGTCGTCACCTACAGGTACTTGGTTGGCTTGATACAGCAAAATATCTGCCGCCATCAATACTGGATAAGAATACAAACCAGCGTTGATGTTAGACACATTTTTCGCTGACTTATCTTTAAATTGAGTCATGCGATTAAGTTCACCCATTTGGGTATAACAATTCAGCAACCAAGCTAATTGAGCGTGTTCTGGCACATGAGACTGCATAAACACCGTGCTTTTTGCAGGATCAATACCACAGGCTATATATAGTGCCAATCCGTCTAAACAGGCTTGATGTAGGGCTTTAGGATCTTGCCTTACGGTTATCGCATGTAAATCCACCAACATATATAAACAGTCATGATCATCTTGCATATTGACCCACTGACGAAGTGCACCCATATAGTTGCCAATGGTGAGTTGGCCTGAAGGCTGGCAGCCGCTGAGTACAATTGGTTTTGTCATGTTGATTGGTTCTACTTTTATAAAGTGTTGAAAGAATGGTTAATGAGCTAGGGCAAGTTCAGAGCGCATCTGCTGGATCACAAGTTCATAATCAGTCTGGTTAAAAATAGCTGAACCCGCAACAAACATGTCGGCCCCTGCTTCTGCAATGGCGCGAATGTTATCGACTTTTACGCCGCCGTCAATTTCTAATCGAATATCGAATCCTGATTGATTAATTAATGCTCGAGCCTGTTTTAGTTTATCTAAGCTTTGTGGAATAAAAGATTGACCGCCAAAGCCCGGGTTTACTGACATCAACAGAATGTGATGTAACTTATGCATCACATGATCAAGGTGCTGTAAAGAAGTCGCTGGGTTGAATACCAAGCCCGGCTGACAACCTGAATCGATGATTAGCTGTAAACTTCTATCTACATGTTGTGACGCTTCAGGGTGAAAGCTGATATAGCTAGCGCCAGCATCGGCAAACTGTTTTATCATGTCGTCTACAGGTTGCACCATAAGATGCACATCGATATCTGCCGTTACACCATGTTTGCGTAATGCCTTGCAAACTAACGGGCCAATAGTCAAATTTGGCACATAATGGTTGTCCATAACGTCAAAGTGCACAATATCTGCGCCAGCAGCTAGCACTTTGTCTACCTCTTCACCTAATTTGGTAAAGTTGGCAGATAGGATAGACGGCGCGATTAAATACGGTTTCATTATTTTCCTTGCTAACAAAAGCCGATACTTTACAGAAAAATCCCAATAGACAAAAGCACCCTCTTTGCACCAATACCGACGTATTGTTCTTTTATGGTGCATTACGGGTGCCAAAAACTTAAAAATTCATGTGTTTTTATTTGCTTATTCTGCGTAAATAACCAATAAAAACAAGTGGATAGGATGTTTTTTAGTGGGGCGGTTTAGTTGCAATAATTTAGGCATTAGTTTTGCGTTATGTAGTTAATATGAAAAAAACTTAGTTAAATAATTGAAAATATTATAATTACAAACGGAGTACACACATGAAAACTTTAAAAATTACTGCCATAGCCGCTGCCATTATAGGCGCATCTAGCTTTAGTCAAGTCGCTTTAGCCGAAGGTAGCGTTAGCGCTAATATCGGTTATGTTTCTCAATATCACTTTCGTGGTATTCAGCAAACCGGTGCTGGTTCTGCTAGTGCAGGAGTAGATTATGAAAATGGTGGGTTTTATGTCGGTACTTGGGCTGCAGATGTAGCCGATGGCTTAGAAGTAGACTTATATGGTGGTTATGGACTTGAGTTGGATAATGGCCTTTCTTTGGGTTTAGGTGTGACCACTTATCAATACACAGGTGATTTTGACTCAGCTTATAACGAAGTAAATTTAAGTGCAGGTTATGGATTATTCAGTGTTGGTTATAGCGTAGGTGAATGGGATGGTGTTGTAGGGAATGAAGCCGCAACCGAAGGTGACTATTCTATTCTTACTGTTTCCCTTGAAAGTAATGGCTTTAGTGGTACCTTTGGTACATATGGTCAAGATGCTGAAGGCGAATATTTTGAAGTCGGCTACGGTACTGAAATTGGCGGATTTGATGTAGGTGTGGGTGTTATTTTCAGTGGTTCTGATCTTGATGACGATGAATCAATGTACTTTTCACTTAGCAAATCATTCGACCTATAAAATTGTTTTAAGTGGTGAATTTATATCAAGGCGCATCTATTGCGCCTTTTTGATATCGGTAAGTTAACGATAAACTGCCTAACATATGAGTTGAAGTGCTGTGTCGCTTGTTAAATTACAGGTATAATGTCACAAAGTATGTCAACGCAGATAACACTATGAACAGGAAGTCAAAATCGTTATTTACCCTAACTGGAGTAACCTTAACTGGTATAGCGACTGTTGCTATATTAAGTTTTTCTCAGGTTTCCTTGGATAATAGAGATGTGTTTTGTGGAAATTTAGATAATGTTGTTCTGGATCATGAACTACCGGTTAGTCATCCAGCAAACAGATGCGCTGCCGAGCAGTTACAAGGTGTCAGTTGGTCACAATGGTTCACTGGACGTTCAAGTTCATATCAGTTTCATTTTATTGACTTACTTGAGTTGTTATCACGCTCAGGAAATAGCGAAGCATAAATCCAATCTTGGCAAATTGAATTCACTGCATATCAAATTTTTAACCTCTATTTGGCTTTAAAATGAGACTATTTAGTCTGATAGAGGGCTAATAGTTCAGCCACTTTTAATCTATTATTACCATCTTGACTAATAAAGCGGCTCACTTGAAGTTTAGTCATATCGGCCTCTTGATAAATATCCCTAGTAAACTCAGTATCGTGATTACTGACCAATACCGGAATATTCCGTGTATAACCAGTGTGCCTTGCCAATGAAGCTAATTTAATCTGACTATCCAAGGTAAACCCTCCAGAAGCATAACTATTAAACATCGCTGTTGTGCTAATCGGGGCGTACGGGGGGTCGCAATATATCACTGAGCCTTTACGCGCTCTGGAGAAGGTTTTCTCAAAAGAGTCACAGGTAAACGTCGCTCGTTGAGATTTTTCTGAAAAGTACAGAAGCTCTCTTTCTGGAAAATAAGGGGCTTTATATCGACCAAAAGGTACATTAAATATTCCGCTTTTATTGTAGCGGCATAATCCGTTGTAACCGTGTCTGTTTAAGTAGAGAAAATACACCGCTCGTTGGTAGATATTGTCACTAGCATTAAATTTTTGCCTGATCTCATAGTAACGTTGTTCTTGGTTATAGACAGGTGTGAACAACTTGGCGCTGTCTGCGATGTAATCTGCAGATTGATGTTTTACGATATTGTATAAATTAATTAAATCTGGATTAATATCGTTGAGCAGATATTTAGAATAATTAGTATTCAGAAATACCGAACCTGCACCGACAAATGGCTCAATAAGCTTTTTAGCCTCGGGAAGTTTAGCGTTTATATCTTCGATAAGGCTGTATTTGCCACCGGCCCATTTCAAAAAGGCTCTGTTTTTTTTATCTTTTGTTACTGCCAATGTTTCAACCTAGAGTCCGTAGTTGGACAGGTGTTGAGACGCAGGAAAAAATCGTTGGATCAAGGCATGAGTTGCAATAAGTGGTTGTTCCACTTATTGCAACTCATAACGCAGAGCCCGCGGTTTTTAACCAGTCTCAATGCCTGTAGCGTCTTCACCTTCGAGGTGAGACCCAAAATAATGCTTAATTTCAGATAGAGCACAATGTTAAATATCACTTTTAGCGGTCAACTGCGGTTTCTAGGTTCAACCAAGTCAGAGCCGTTAATTTATCAGGCCGAATTGTAACGGCACTAGGCAAAAACAACAATTAGCTTAAGGCATAGAAATCGCTATTTCCTGTTTAACTTGTGCCACTTTCTTAACAAAAGGAGTATTCCTTAACATAGCCTCTGCTAAATTGAGTATTTCTGCTCGTGCATCGTCAATAGAAGCAAAATCTTGGTTTTTTAGTAGTACATACCAATCCCCACCATATCGTTGAGTTTTATATAACCATAGTTGTTGGCTTAGTTGCTCATCCCTAACATATTCTTGCAGGATACTAATATTTGCCATAGCAGCAATTTGTATAACAAAATTTTCTGCAGGTAAGGCCAGAATCACCTCTGGATCAGGGCCAAAAAAAGCGCTTTTCTGGTTTTGCTCAACTTGATCCAAAGGCAAACTTTGCTGTTTTATTAACGGCGCTAGTTCAACATTATCTTCGATTTTATAGTCATCAACAGTATTAGGTTGAATCTCTATTTCAGCTATTTCAGTTGGCTGCTCGTTGTTATCAACAGAGCTGTCAATATTACTAGTTTCTATCAGTATTTTTTTTGATTGTGCTGCAAGTTTGGTGCTGGCCGTAGTCCAATCAGTGACCAATACATCTTTTGTACTCACATTTTTTACCCCAGGTAAGTCGGTTGGTAAAACGAATTCTGCCACAGGTTGGGGGGCTGGGAGTAGCGTTTTAACCGGTGTCGGCATTGCTAATTCGATGCTGTCAGAAGGAGAAAGTTGTTGCTCTTCAGTGGCGAACTGAGTGTTAAAGAATGCCAGCAATGCCTCCACTTTTTCTGGGTATTGCCAGCCCAGCATTCCGCCAAAAATGCTTAAAAAAGCCAGCCCGAATAAAATTGCCACCCACCATTTTTTATAAATAGGTTGGGAGACGTATGGTTGATAATGACGCTCCTCTAGGCGTTGCGCGAATTTTTTCCGTTTATCTTGAATAAACGCCTCTAAGTTAGAAAATCCATCAGTGCTTTCAATACCAGCAGTGCCATCAGTTTCATTATGCTGAATATCAATTAGGCTATTTAGCACTATGGGTTGTTCTTTGGACTTGGCTCCTAAGGCTGATTTGGCTGACTCGGCCCATTCAGAGTGACCCATTAGCAAAACATTAAGATGTTGTTTGTTATTGGCAAAGCGACTTTGTAAAACTAAATCCCACAGTTCTCTAACCAACTTATTGGGTAGCTTTTCTGCTTGAAAAATATTGATTAATATTGGGCCACTATGATTATTCAGTGGTGCTAATAACTGGTTAAGGGGGCGATTAAAGTCTGCTGATTGGCTTTGGCTAATCAGTTGCCGAAATAGTTTCTCTCGATAGATGACTAAGGGGGTTAATTCATTGGCAGTGAGCAAGGCCAAGTCGGCTTGTTCATTTTGCTGGGCTAGAAAACTTTCAACAACTTTTGATTGTTGCTGTATTTTGTCGCTACACACAAACACAAGCTGTGAAGAGTAACTAATTAGATAGTCTAATCGGTTGTTAAGTTCTGAGGCTGCCATTTTTAAATACCTAGGTAGTGATGCGGGTTATATCGATGCAAGAAACGTCGATACAACAAACAAAAATTTAACCCTAAGTCAGAATGGTGCGAAGTACCTCTTCAGATATTTCATTGGTGATCACCGCATTGCCAATTCCCTTTGGAATGACAAAAAACAGTTCCCCTGCTTGCACTTTTTTATCGTGACGCATGTGCCGGATAAAATCGTCATATGCCATGTCACTAGGTGCAACTGTAGGTAAATCAAATGCTTGTAGCAAAGATTCGACACGACTGAATTCTGACGCTTCGAGCCAATTCATCTTAGTTGCTACTGCACAAGCAAGAACGATGCCTGCTGATACAGCTTCGCCATGCAACCAGTTGCCATAACCTTTTTCAGCTTCAATGGCATGGCCAAACGTATGGCCCAAATTTAATATGGCTCTTAAGCCGGACTCTTTTTCGTCAACAGCAACGATTTCAGCTTTAATTTCGCAACACCTGGCAATCATATATTGCAGTGTTTCGAGTTCTTGCTGTTTGATCGCTTGTTGGTTTTTTTCTAACCAAACAAAAAAATCAGGATCGTAAATCACGCCGTACTTGATGACTTCAGCCATTCCTGCAGCAAATTCTCTTCTAGGCAGAGTGCTCAAACTATGAGTATCAATCAACACGGCCTTGGGTTGGTAAAATGCACCAATCATGTTTTTACCCAGAGGGTGATTGACTGCAGTCTTTCCACCTACGGACGAATCGACTTGAGATAATAGTGTGGTAGGAATTTGGATAAAAGGCACACCACGCTGAAAGCTGGCTGCAACAAACCCGGTTAAGTCACCGACAACACCACCGCCCAAAGCGATTAACGTGGTGTCACGACCTGCAGACATTTCTAGTAGCTTAGATATCACCATTTCAAAACTTAGCAGATTTTTGTGTTGCTCGCCATCTGGTATAACAATTTTGCTGACTTCATAGCCTGTTAAGGCCTGGTTAACAATGGGGAAATATAGTGGGTCAACTACATCATTGGTCACCACTACTACTTTTTTGGTGACAAGATGGGCAGTCAAAACTTCAGGATCATCAAGCAAATTAGCTTGGATCATAATAGGGTAACTACGCTCCCCCAACTCAACTGTTAGTGTTGCCATAAGTAGCTAGCCCTATTATTGCTATATTGGAAAGAAGAGTTATAGACCGATTTTAAGAATGATCTGGTTAGCCACAGCACGAGCACTTTGATCATCAGTATCAACGATATAATCGGCCGCTTCTTCATACAGTGGATTACGTTCTTCAGCAAGATTACGCAATACTGTTTCAGGATCATCTTTTTGTAACAATGGACGACGTTTATCACGCTGAGTTCTAGCAACTTGCTTATCAATGGTAGTTTGTAAATATACCACTATGCCTCGTGCTGATAGCCTGTTTCTTACATTGTCACTGACTACCGAACCACCGCCAGTAGCTAAAACAATGCCTTGCTTATCCGTTAAGTCATTGATGATGTTTTCTTCACGTAGACGGAAACCTTCTTCGCCTTCAAGATCAAATATCCAAGCGATATCTGCGCCCGAACGTTTTTCAATCTCTTGGTCAGAGTCAAAAAATTCTAAATGAAGTTCTTCAGCTAGGTGTCTGCCAATAGTGCTTTTACCAGCACCCATGGGGCCTATAAGGAATATATTACGTTTTTCAGCCATTTTTGCTTATTTCACAACTATGTTTAAGGGGTAGAAAGTTCGTGCGGCTACCCTTTTATGGATTAACCAGACCTCGTCGAAAATTTCGAGGCGGGGATTATCTCAGTTTTCCAGTGAATTTTGCAAGCTTTGTAAAGGTTATGCGGCAGGAATAATAAAAAAACAGCTTAATCGGGTGATTAAACTGTTTTTTTTAATAGAATTAAGATAGCTACAACGCCGAATGTTAATTGGTTCTCAATTCGTCGGTTAAAATCTTAGGTGTGACAAAAATCAGTAACTCGCGTTTTTCTAATATTTCTGCGGTGTTTTTGAAAAGGTAACCGACAAAAGGTAAATCCCCTAAAAGTGGTACTTTGCGCACATCGTTTGAAGAGCTTTGTTGGAAAATTCCGCCCAATACAATGGTCTCGCCATTTTCAACTAACACTTGGGTGCTGATTTCTTGGGTGTCAATGGCGACTGCATCACCGGTAGACGTTGATACAGTATCTCCGCGCGTATCTTGAGTTACCACTAAATCCATGATGATTCGGTTGTCTGGGGTGATATGCGGCGTGACCTTTAAGCTCAACACTGCTTTTTTGAACTCTACTGATGTAGCGCCACTTGAAGTCGCTTCTACATAAGGAATTTCAGTACCTTGCTCAATATAGGCTTCATGCTGGTTGGCCACCGTAATACGTGGGCTTGCAATCACTTCACCTTTGTTTTCGGATTCAAGTGCAGAGAGTTCTAAATCAATAATTGTCCCATCCAGTAAACGAGCGATTTGGATGCCGATACTCCCAGCGGCACCTTGCACAGGTAACGCCACATTGAGTCTTTCTGCTATCGAAGGCACCACGCCACTGGCGATGGAGTCGGCACCCGCTAACGAGCCTGACACTGCGCCATTTTTTATTGTATCACTTAGGCCCCATTGCACACCCAGTGACTCACTGGCGTTGTCTCTTACGGTCACCATACGGGATTCAATTAGTACCTGTTTAATAGGAATGTCCAAGGCAATGACTAATAATTTGGCCTCATCGATTGATGCTTGTGTATCTCGAAGTAAAAGTGTGTTGGTTCTTTCATCAACGGCAACACTGCCTCTGGGAGTTAAAATGCTGTTCTCAGTTCCTTTTAGAATGACGGCTAAATCTTGCGCTTTAGCATAATTGATTTGCACGTTTGTGGAGACTAAAGGGGCGAGTTCAGCCACTTGCTGTTTAGATTGTAGCTGCTGAGTTTCACGGGCTGTTAGCTCTTCAGTCGGTGCAATAAGTAGGATGTTGCCTTCAAGCCTTTTATCCAAGCCTTTGATTTTTAAAATCATATCTAAAGCCTGATCCCAAGGAACACCAGATAAACTAATAGTCACGTTGCCAGTCACAGTATCAGTTGTGACCAGATTAAAACCGTTAACTTGGGCAATAATCTGTAGCACTTGGCGAACGGGAACATCCTGAAAATCAAGGGAAATAGGTTCACCTGCAAAATTACTTTGGGTATCATCTACTGGTGCATCTTTGAGGCGTTTTTCGATTTCAATGCTTAAACTATTGGCATTTTTTTGATGACGAAAGGAAATTTTGTCCTGCAGTGAAAATTCAACTCTGGTTTGATCTTCATCTTGGAAAGTTTCAATCGCATTGACGGGTGTTGCAAAATCCACCACATCAAGTTTAAACAATTGTTCGTCGGCCAGTTTTGTTCTAGGTAACACTAAGCTTAAGGTTTTGCCTCTTTCACTCAACTGTAACTGGAAATTTTTATTGCTAAATGTCATTAACGCTTTTGCGCCACCACTGGGCAGGCGTGAAAACTGCACGTCTTGCAATTCTGAGCGAAAAACGTTGTCTACCCGCGGTTCGGGGTCAACTAATACAACCGCCTCTTCTTGGCTTAAGGATTCAAATGCAAACAGACTTAAAGCAACTGCTAGTAACCAATACAAAGTCGAATTTGTTCGGTTAAGTTTTTTGTTAAAAATAAAACGCTCAGACATTATTTTCTCCTGCCTTCGATTGCATGGTGAGTGTGGCTTGCTTTTTCTGCCAGCAGCCAGCACCATCGGGCAGCATTTCAGTAAAAGAAACTGTGCCATTTTGAATAGAATCGATTTTCCCAAAAAACAATCCTAGGTAATCGCCAATTGT
>Ga0115567_10000849_pt1 | contig 30332 bp, 30 predicted proteins | sample COGITO_mtgs_1204_2_FD_88679 | JGI IMG/M metagenome (GOLD analysis project Ga0115567, IMG submission 88679) | Pelagic marine microbial communities from North Sea - COGITO_mtgs_120412 | ecosystem: Environmental > Aquatic > Marine > Epipelagic | place: Germany:Helgoland, sampling site Kabeltonne... | reverse complement strand
TGTCAGACACCAGCCAAATACCACCACGGGTTGTTCCGTCGGTCTTTGCTCTATCGACATCGTCGAGCGGTACCATAGTCACTTCATCAGTTTCGCTAACGTCTTTCACTAGTTTCCCGACATGGGCGACTTCGGGCGACGTATAGATAGACCACGGGATGGCATTGTAGCGCGGAGCTCGCCTGATTTGGAGCCAGTCAAGAGCAGCATTACTCCCTGCATACCCGGCTTCGTGAGCCGCAACGTGCGTGAATTGATAGCCACCAGTTACATCGCCACAGGCGTAGACTGATTTTATAGACGTTCGCAGCTTTGTATCAACAGAAATCGTGCCGTTATCTTTCAATACAGGTCCCGAATCCTTCAGCCAGCTCGTGTGCGGGGCTCTTCCAATCGCGACGAGCACCGCATCTGCCGGATACGTCTCTGTGTCAGTGATAACGTCATTGTTGGTAATCTCTTTGGTTTGAGCATTGAGTACAATAGATACTCCAGCGGACGTAACTGATGTCGCGACGATAGCTGATTGTTCGCTCGTTAGCATATCGAGTAGCTGCGTACCAGCTACCAATAGCGTTATATTCACGCCGAGCTTGGCATACGCAGACGCAAGCTCAACACCAATCGGACCGCCACCAATGACTGTCATTGCTTTTGGCAAACTTCTCATCCCCCAAATCGTATCACTATTGTACACATGCGGAAGTTCACTACCTGGCACGTCCAATGCACGTGGACGCGAACCCGTAGCGATCACAATACGCCGAGCCGTAATTTTCCGCTCACCGACTTTCAGGGTATGCCCGTCGACCCACTCGGCTCGTTCTTGCATTACATCGACACCGAGTTCACGATAGCGTTCGGCTGAATCCACTGGCGCGATAGCAGCAATGATCCTGTGAATGCGTGCATGAATCGCTTCGTAATCGATAGACTGGGTTACCGCGCTCACTCCAAGCTGACTCGCTGATCCTATGGATGCTGCTGCCCGCGCACTGGCTATCAGTGATTTGCTCGGTACGCAGCCTCTATTTAAACAATCTCCGCCCATGTCACCAGCCTCGATGAGTGCTACTTTTGCGCCTAATAAGTTGGCAACGTATGCAGATATCAAGCCTGCGGTTCCGCCACCAACGACAACCACGTTATAGTCATACTTCGCCATGCGTTTTACTCACTTTCTTCATCAGTTTTTTCTGCATATATCGAACAATCAAAGGAACCGCTGCCAGTGCCAGTAATGCTATCAATACTCCCGGGCGCAGAATCGTACCTGCTTCTGTCGACTCACCTAGCTGACTTCCAGCGTAGGCAAATACGGCACTCCCTGGGATTATACCGAAGAATGTACCCAGAACAAAACTTTTCAACGGAATGTTAGCGACTCCAGACACAAGATTTAAGACCGAAAACGGCACCACCGCGCTCAGCCTCGCAGAAAGCAAATACCACATACCAGAATCTTCAATGCCTCTATTTACTCTTCGGAGCGGTTTTTCAAACCGTGTCTGAATGAAATCTTTAATGACGAATCGAGCGGCAAGATATGGGAAAATACTTCCGAACGTTGCTGCAGGGATGATAACGATTGGGGCGAGTATTGGACCCATTAGTGCTCCGCCGATAATTGTTAGTACAGCTGCTAACGGCAAGCTACTGGCTGTCACAACAGCATAGAGTATAAAGAAGAGAACGATAAAAACAAACGGTGACGAGTCAAGAAATGAGGTCAAATCTCCACGAATACTCTGAAATGCTGCGAGGTTTACATATTGATTAATATCAAAGACAACGTATACGATAGCAAGCACTATAAAAATAGCTGCTACAAGTATTCGTTGGTTTTTCTTAGTCACTGTTGGTATTGTACAGCATTGGAGTAATCATAAATGCACTGCTTTGATATACTACACCTATGAATATTGAAGATATAATACGTAAGAACATAGTAAAAACGATTCACCTATCTCTAGCCACAGTGTCTGAGAATAAGCCATGGGTGTCCGAAGTACATTTTGCTTACGACAAACAGTTAAACATATACTTCAGATCGAAGGTATCTCGTAGACATAGCCAAGAGATTGCTGCCAATCCGAACGTGTCGGGGAACATCATTAAACAACACGAACTTGGTGAGTATCCACTCGGTGTATATTTCGAAGGTGTGGCCGAGCAGCTGCGCGACGTCGATGAATCACATTTGGCATACCAGGCTATTTCTAAAAGGTTCTCGCTCGATTCAAAAATTATTGATGACGCGAATAATGATGACGGTCATAAATTTTATAAAATATCGGTTTCAGCGTGGTATGTCTTTGGCGCATTTGACGACCAAGGTGGTCAGAAATACGAGCTTCCTTGGCCTAGACTTTAGTTACGTCAAGCTTATCATTTCTTACAAATAGAAAACGCCCAATCGCAATGATTGGGCGTTTTCTTTGGTGGCCCCTCCCAGACTCGAACTGGGGACACACGGAGCTTCAATCCGATGCTCTACCAACTGAGCTAAAGAGCCACGTCCCTGAAGGTAACTCTGTATATTTTACTAGAGTTACCGACGTTTGCCAAGGTTACTATTTCTTGAGAAGTGAACTAACCGTGTCGGTTAGGTCTGCCGGTAAGACAAACAGCGTCTTCTGACTTGGTTCTTGGGCGATTTTTTCAAGCGTTTGTAGCGTACGGATATTGATACCGCCTGGATTCTTCGTCAAAATCGTTGCCGCTTCAGACACGGCTTTGGCTGCGGCTTTTTCACCTTCAGCCGTAATGATAACCGCACGTCGCTCGCGCTCAGCTTCGGCTTGCTTTGCCATAGCTCGTTTCATGTCGGTTGGGAGCTCAATATTTTGCACTTTCACATTCTCTACATCAATGCCCCATTTTTCAGTCTGAGCATCGACAATTTCTTTTATACTGCTACTGACTGCTTCGCGCTTCGATAATAGTGAATCTAAATCAACATTTCCCGTCACATCACGTAATGCGGCTTCAGCAAATTGGCTACTCGCATAGACGTAGTTTGTCACTTCAAGCACTGCTTTTTTTACATCTTTCACACGGAAGTAGACTACGGCATCTACCTTAATTGTAACGTTATCCTGCGTGATGACTTCTTGTTTCGGGATGTCGATCGTGTTTGTTCTTTGGTCTATTTTGAACATTTTTTGGAATATCGGAACAACAATTCGGAGTCCTGGCTCACGAATTCCTGAGAATTTACCGAGTGTTAACACCACAGCTCGTTCATACTGATCAATTACTTTGATGCCGCTTAGTACAAAAATGACTACCGCAACAATTATAAATACTACAAATTCCATGATCTCTCCTCGTTATATATTCATTGTATCACTCAAGAGCCAGATCGATGAGATTGTCGACGAGCTCTGTGTATGAAATTCCCTGTTCTTGCCACAATTTAGGATACATACTTATGTTCGTGAATCCTGGCATAGTGTTGACTTCGTTGACGTAGAGATTGTTATCAGTATCCATTAAAAAGTCGACTCGCGACAGGCCTGAACAACCCAAATATTCAAAAGTACGCTCTGCAATCGAGCGAATATTTTCTTCTATATCCGCCGGTAGAGTCACATTCAATTTAACTTCCGAATCGCTATCTTCGCTATACTTGTCGTCATAGTCATAAAATTCTGCACCGGTGATAATTTCACCGACAACGCTGGCGCTGTGGCGAGGTACATTTCCTAAGACAGCCACTTCTAGCTCACGACCAATTATCGCTTCTTCTATGAGCACCGTGTCGTCAAACTGAAGGGCGTTGTCTATAGCGTCTGCCAGCTCAGACTCTTCCAAAACCTTTCGTACACCGATTGAACTGCCCACCCGTGAAGGTTTAACAAACCATGGCGCGTTACTCAAGTTTTTAGAAATATTTAGTTGTAATTGATTGGCATCATATCCCGATCGTACAGTTATGCCGTTGGTCACCTTAACACCGTAGCTCGACAACACTCGTTTCGTTGCGTCTTTATGCATGCACAGCGCGCTCGATTCAACATTGCAGCCGACGACCGGAAGCTTCATCATAGCGAACAGTCCCTGAATAGTTCCATCCTCGCCATTTTTACCATGCAAGACGGGGAATACGACGTCAACCTCAAGTATCGAGTTATCCGACACATTTATAAATTGTTTTGCACCTGGTATCGCCGCGATTCTATCGCCAACTTCTTTCGGTGCATCACCTATCCAATTGTCTTGCAGTACCCATGTGCCACTTTTCGTGATGTAACAATACATGACCTGATATTTGTTTTGATCAATTGCCGCAGCTACATTTTTCGCGGATAGAATGGAAATCTCATGCTCTGGAGATTCACCACCAAATACTAGGAGTAACTTTCTTTTATTCATATAGCTAGTGTAGCATTTAAGCGAAGATTCGTTTGTAACATCTAGATGGGGTGTATAGATAGTTCTTATCTACTCGTGGTTACGTAAAACTATATCACACGATATACTAGTACCATGAACCGAGTACCGCTGGCTGAACAAATGCGACCAAAAAACCTCAAAGACGTGATTGGTCAGTCACACCTGTTAGGAAAAACTGAAATCCTTTCGAGTATTGTTAAGAATAAAGAGCCGGTCAGCCTCATTTTATGGGGGCCGCCTGGCAGTGGCAAGACCACACTAGCCCGCATCATCGCTACAGAAGTGAATGCTGAATTTACTGAGCTTTCAGCTGTGACAAGCGGCAAAAAAGATATAGCTGTCGTGATAGAACATGCGCGTCAAAACTGGAACTTACAGCTCCGTACCATTTTATTTGTCGACGAAATACATCGGTTTAATAAAGCGCAGCAAGATGCATTCCTTCCGCATGTTGAGTCAGGATTAATCACGCTGATTGGCGCCACAACCGAAAACCCGAGTTTTGAAGTCATCACGCCACTGCTTTCCCGCATGCGCGTACTGGTACTCGAGCCACTATCGAAAACCGACATCATTACCGTGTTGAAACGAGCGCTGAAAGACAACAAACAATCGAAGCGCGTCTCGGCTGATGCACTGAGTTATCTTGCTGAGCTGTCGGGCGGTGATGCACGTGTTGCCTTAGGTAACCTTGAAATATGTTTGACGATGAACCAATCGAACATCACGCCGGAAGAAGTCAAGATTGCCGCTCAGAAACGACTACCTGGGTACGACAAAAAAGGCGACATGCACTATAACGTGATTTCAGCATTTATTAAAAGCATGCGCGGAAGCGATGCAACTGCCGCACTCTACTATTTGTCACGAATGCTCGATGCTGGAGAAGACCCAAAATTTATCGCTCGACGGATGATTATATTTGCGTCAGAAGACATTGGCCTTGCGGGCAATGGCGCGCTTAGTTTGGCGGTCAGTGCATTTGACGCTGTCGATAGAGTTGGCATGCCAGAGGCCGGATATATATTATTTCACGCGGCGACCGCGCTTTCTAAAAGTAAAAAATCCCGTGAAACGACCGATGCTATGCAGCAAGCCAAACAACTATCTGCGCAGTATCCAGACCTAGCCGTACCCTTGCACGTCCGTAATGCGCCGACATCCCTGATGAAAGACTTAGGCTACGGCAAAGCATACAAATGGCAGGCAGATTTTAAGCACCCGAACGGCTTTTTACCAAAAGAAATTCAGGACGAAGACTTTTTTAGCTAGCGTGTCGATCTTGATCGGCGATGAGTGCCTTTAATACGCCATTTGTCCAGCCGAATCCATCTTGGAGTGGATACTCTCCCCCGCCGCCAATACCGTTTTCGGACGTCACATCGTATTTTTCTATTAACTTATGTTTTTCACTATAGACTTTTTTATTGAGCTGTATCCACCTGTTCGCTATCTCATTCGCTAAGTCATGATACCCATATCGCTGTAATGCCTTTACCGCGATCCATTGTAGTGGCGCCCAGCCATTTGGCGCATCCCATTGCTGACCGTTATCGGTTAACGTCGTCAACAAACCACCCGGCTGTAAGAAATCACTCTCGATCTTTTCTACGACTTTCGCCGCCTGAGCTTTACTAGCTATACCAACGTAAAGCGGAAATATGCCGGCCAGTGTTGTTTTTCCCGTCGGTTGACCATGATGAAAATTGTAATCACCAAAGAATTGTTCTGTTTCGTCCCAACAGTATTTCACAATCGCTGCGGCCCGTTTATCAGCGAGTCTGTCGAATTTCCGGGCAAGCGCTGTTGTATGCAAGAGTCTGTAGGCATTTGCAATCGTTTTTTCATGATGATACAGCAGGCAGTTTAAGTCGACCGGTACAATGTCGGCCGTGTGAATTGTTCGAATATCATTTGTGTCTAAAAACCACCGAGAGCTAAAGTCCCAACCAGACTCTGCAGCAGCTCGAATATGTAAATAGAATCGTTCTTTTTCTCTTCCTGGGGCATCTTCAGCGTGGCTGGTGTCCTCAAACATAGACTCCGGTCGAGGAGTTGTCTTGTTATCGTAGTAGCGATTCAGGTGTGTGCCATCTGGCATCTCAACAATTCGTGAGTACGCTTTATGCTCTGTTTTAGCTATTCTGCGTGAGCCCTTCATCCAAAATCGATACTCCGATAGTAGATGCGGTAAATAGGCAGAGTAGATGCGTCGCTGGCCATGATGCGCACCGTATAGTTCGACCATATGCGAGAAAAACGGCGGCTGCGAACGACTGAGCAAGTAGGTTCGATTTGCTGTTGGTATAAAGCCGTACTTACGAATCATGAATACATAGTTTTTCATCATTCCGTCGATTGTTTTCCAGCGTTTGTCTTTGGCCAGTCCAAGCATGATGAAGTACGAATCCCAATAGAACTGTTCCGAGAATCTACCGCCGGGAACAATATACGGATACGGAAGTGCCAGCAAAGAGCCCCGATTTAGGCGATTCTTCTTTTCCAGCTGAGTCCATAGTTTCGTAATATGTTCCTCAACGCTATCATCTTTATTCGCAACAAAGCTCCAGTTTGTATGTGTATCGTCGTAGTAAAAATTTCGACGTACAAAATCGCGAAGATCAAATTCGGGATCACTACGTTCCATGTTGTAGTCTTTTTTTATGTTTTGGATTGAGCCGCGCGGGAGCATGTCGTTAAACAATTTACTATCTTCGTAAATTCGGTTTGATTGCACGTCGTTGAATAGCTCACCGTATACATCGTCAGGACTTTTTGCTTTGCCGAGCACTAAGCCGGCCGTTTTTACCAGACCGGTCTTCAGTTTTTCGCTTCTTGGGATGTTATAGGGAAATTTGTTTGCCACTATATCAAGTATACCGAGCTATCGGCTATGCGTAAATGCAAGTGTTCGTTCTCGTCATGTAAATGACTGTTCGAAGCGACATATGAATTCGTATTTAACTGCCCAGAGTTCCCCGATGGCTCGTCATCTTCATGAATAAAACTGCCGGCGAGATTGCTAAACACACCAACGAATACGATGCCAAACAGTAATACGGCCGTTTGCATATTAGCAACAACGCGCTTTGGTTCTGCATGAATCGTCGGTATGATGTCACTTGCCGCGATGTAGATGAAAAATCCAGCCGTGGCAGCGAGCAATATACCTTCGACGTTCGACAATACGTCACCCAGTGAATAGACTATCAACGCGCCCAGTAAGGTCGCAAATGAGCTCGCGACATTAACCCAAAGAATCGTTCGTTTCTTCATCCCTTTCGATGCTAGTAACCCAAAATCACCAATTTCCTGTGGCAGCTCATGAGCCGCTACTGCTATTGTGGTGACGACACCAACCGCTGGGCTGACAATAAATGCCGCGCCGATAGCCAATCCGTCTATGAAATTGTGTGCCGTATCACCGATAATAATAAGCGACGACGTAGACTTCTTATTTCCACCTTTTTCGTCCTCGTGATGATGGTGGAACCAGCCAAGACTTCGTTCTAGCACAAAGAATGCGATAAAGCCAAGCAGTACAATCAACCCAACCTGCGACGGATCAGTTGATGCAATCGCTTCTGGTAATAGGTCAAGAAATGCTGCGGCTAACAGTGCTCCAGCGGCAAACGGAACGGCGACACGCTGTATGCGGTGCGTCCCCCAGCGGCCATACAGCAAATATATTCCGCCAATCAACGAGAGCAAGCTCCCTATGGTTACAACTAGTATTAAAATGAGTAAATCACTCATATATTTCTCCTTATTATGTTCTCTATCTAGTAGAGTTATTTAGTCATCAAAAATTAAAATTCAAAGTGTAAGTATATGTACTATATCACACATGCATAACTCGGTACTATTGACAAAATATACTACTTATGCTAATATATCAACAGTGATTAATAAAAACAAAAAAATCACACCAAACACCAACAAGAGAGGAGCAACTGCGATGAAGCGAACGCGAATCCACGTCACCTATCTTGGCTAGCCAATAAAAAAGAACCTGTCGATTACCGACAGGTTCTTTTGTTGTACTCGGTACTATTTACCGGCGCGTTTACGCTCGTTAGGACTGAGGTATCGCTTGCGAAGCCGCAAGCTTTTCGGGGTTACTTCAAGCAGTTCGTCGTCTTCGATAAAATCGATACATTGCTCTAGACTGAGATCCGTAAACGGCGTCAACTGAACGACACCATCACTCGAACTCGAGCGCATGTTAGTAAGGTGCTTCGCCTTACAGACATTTATTTCCATATCTTCTTGTCGACGGTTGAGACCGATAATCATACCGGCGTATACGTTGGTACCACCGCCAACATATAGTTCACCGCGAGCTTCAGCGGCCTGCAAGGCATACGGCGTCGTTGTACCAGCTTCAAATGCAATCAGTACGCCGTTACGCGATTGCTGCAATTTAGAACCCATTGGTTCATAGCCGTGCGGCAAGCTGTTCATGATCACTGTTCCTTTTGTTGCCGTGAGTAACAGGTTTCGTAAACCAATCAATGCCCGGGTTGGTAGCACGTAATGCATACGCGCTGCACCGCTTGACGTTTGGTCTTGTCCGCGCATTTCTGCTCGTCGAACGCCGAGTTCTTGGCTGACTGCACCGACAAATTCACTACCGACTTCGATGAATAGTTCTTCGACTGGCTCTTTTGTGACGCCGTCTTCTTCAATCGTCACGACTTGTGGTCGTCCGACTTCAAATTCAAAGCCTTCACGACGCATCGTTTCGATCAATACAGAAAGGTGTAACTCACCGCGACCACTGACGGTAAAGCCGATACCGTTGTCTTCTACGCGAAGCGACACATTTGTTTCAAGTTCTTTCTTCAAACGGTCACCAATTTGGCGTGAGGTGTTAAATTCGGCTTCCTTACCTTTCATTGGGCTGGTGTTTGGACCAAGGTACATACTGAGAGTTGGTGCTTCTACATCGATAACTGGCAGGGCTTCTGGATTTTCTCTATCGGCAATTGTTTCACCAATATGCACATCTGCAATGCCCGTTATCGCTACAATATCACCAGTACAGGCTTCAGTAATTTCTTCACGAGCAAGACCGCGGTAGCCGAATAGTTTTTCGATTTTTCCTGAAATAGGCGTGCCATCGCGTTTGATGAGCGTCACTGCCTGGCCTTTTTTGGCTTCACCACGGGTAATTCGTCCAATTGCATATTTGCCAAGGAAAGAATCGTATTGCAGGCTTGTCACGAGTAATTGGAATGTACCTTCTGTATCGACAGTCGGCGCAGGAATATCGTTGACAATCGAGTCGAAAATGACTGATAAATCGCCTTTTTCTTCTGCGTTATCGGGGACACTTGTCCAGGCTTTTCCTTCGCGACCGATTGCATAGTATACGGGGTATTGGAGTTGACTGTCGTCGGTTGCGAGCTCGAGGAATAGATCTCCCAGTTCGTCTTCAACTTCTGCGATACGACGTGCAGGCTTGTCGATCTTGTTGATTACCACGACAGGCTTCAGGCCGAGTTCCAGTGCTTTTGACAGCACAAACTTCGTTTGCGGCATCGGACCTTCTTGGGAGTCGACGATCAGCAGTACACCATCAGCCATATTGAGCGTGCGTTCTACTTCGCCACTAAAATCGGCGTGTCCTGGTGTATCAATAATATTAATTTTGTAATCGTCATGGTAAATTGACGTTTGTTTAGCAGTAATGGTAATGCCGCGTTCGTGCTCTTGGTCGCCACTGTCCATGATAAGGTCTTGGCTCATTTCGGCTTGGTTGTCTCGGAACGTATTACTTTGTTTCAATAGACCATCAACTAACGTTGTCTTCCCGTGGTCGACGTGCGCGATAATGGCAATGTTACGGATAAATTTTGGGTCTTTCATAAAAATAAGCCCCTTTCAGTTGAGCTGTTACATACTATACCACAGTTTGTGGCCACTTCACATCATTATACCACAGTGCTATAGTAGTAAGCATGAACGATACTGACACAACAACAAAGCAATTCACTCCAAATAAAACTCTAAATAAAAAAAAGAAGATAGTAGTTGGAGTAGCAACGGTTGTATTACTTTCAGGAGTCGGGTATGGCGTCGCTGCATACAGTAATGTGTGGTGGCCCTTTACGCTAACTACGTCTTCCCAAGACTCAAGCAGTGAAGATGCTGGATCAAAAAAATTAAGTCAATCTGATATAGCATTCGAAGAACCGTCAATAAATACGGAAGCGACAACCGCACGATTTTTTGCCGACATCCAAACAACAAAACAAGGTGAGTGTGAGTTAACACTCACGAGTAAAAAAGACACAGTGACGTTTAAACATAGTACGGTGGGTATCGATGGTGTTACAGGGTGTGCAGACTGGAACGTTAACTATACACCACTTTCACCTGGATTATATGATGCAGAGATCAGCTTTAGCGAAGGTGGACAATCCATCAGTGCTCGAAGTCAGATTAAACTACCGTAAGACCTAGTGATGCCTAGCTTTAGCAAACTCCCCCTACAGGGGGAGTTTCTTTTGCCTCAACCAGTAAGCTTTGTTACGGCTTTGTCGTAAATGCCACGTACGACGCCGGCCCGTATCCAGCACAGTTTGCTCCTCTAACAGCGACATTGTAATTGGTGTTAGAAGCCAGCGCACCATTTAAGTTGAGTGGTGGCTGCAGGTTTGCGATGTAGCTCGGGTTACCCCCACCGGTTCGGTTTGAAGAATAGTACGACGCATTCGCAAGACTATACCAGTCTATGACAGCTCCGTTGGAGTACGGGCCACCCGTTACTCGTAAGCCGTTTGGCGCGTTTGAGGGAGTAGATTGGGTGTCAGTACTCGTACTTCCTTGCCTGCCATCGGGGCCAGTGACTGTATAGTTACCAGGTACGGTGCAATTACTTCGTACCATCCAGCTGTAGGTGGCAAATGGTCCGCTTACGTACGATCCACCAGATACACTGTAATTTGATCCACCAGGACTATACCCGTTGGTATACGAATAGCTTATTATATTTCTTCCCGCTATATCTGTTTGATTCGCGCTCACAGCCAGTGCGGTATTTTGCGTAGAGCCGCTACCTGAACCCGTCCTATTGCCGTAAGTATTACTGGCCGTCACAGAGTAGCTATAGGATGTATTTGGGCTCAATCCAGTTGCCGTACACGGAGACGAGGTACATGATCCTAGACCAGGACCTGAAGCACTATAGGAAATAGGCGTAGTACCCGAAGATGCGCCCCAGGAAACTTGTACGGACACAGCGCTCAGCGCTGTGACAGATACGCTCGGGGTGCTCGGAGGTGTACCCGTCGGCGGATTTGCCGAAGTTGTAGCACTGGCGGTATTGGAATACGAGCTTGTTCCGCAATTGCTGGCATACACTTTAAAGTAGTATGTCGTGCTTGCACTTAATCCCGATACAGTTACGGCAGTAGAAGACGTTGTGGTATACAGTGTACTAGCGCTTGAATTCGTACCGTAGTACACGTAGTACGTGATAGGCGTTGAACCCGTAGAGTTTCCCCAGCTAACGTAGATAGAACTAGTAGAGCTCGTGCTGGCAGAAATCGATGGCGTGCTCGGTGGATAGCAAGGGGTACCACCAGGATTTGTTGTTGCGTTGGCTGTGCCGGGTGCGCTACTGCCATTGGTATTGATCGCGTACACGCTGAATGTGTAATACGTACTAGCAGCCAGACCGCTGACGTAACATGGAGACGATGTACAGCTCGATGCGTTTCCACTACCAGATACGCTATACGATGTCGCGCCAGTAACATCTGGCCACGTAATAGTTATAGTTGAGCTTGAAGTTGCCGAAGCCGAAGGGCTTGGTGCTGCTGGACCAGACGCAAGGTTTAATGTGTGAATATCACTACTAGCAGACACTGGCCCACCGTCTGTACCATCAAAACATTGCGCACGCGACTGGGAATAGAATACAGTACTACCTGAAATTGATACATCCCGAGTTGTTGTGGAATCCCAGGTTGCGGGCCACGACGGCATCGAGCTTTCGCTCGAGGTGGTAGTGTTATAGCGAATTTGATATTTTACCGTGCCATTAATACACGTTGCTCCGGACGCAGTGAAACGTACCTGTGAACTATTGAGCTGCACACCTGCTATTGATGGTTTCGAAGGCGCGCCAATACACGCAGCTCCAGAACACAGTGCCTCGTTCTTTAGATACGGGTTGCGTCGGCTATCAATCGTTACGACTTCATCGGTTCCTTCTTTCTGATAGCGAAGCTGGTACTTCGCACAGTATCCGTTCGCGTCATTTTGACATTGCGTGTTTGCAGCTCCATCGGCGGTACCGGCATAGACAAGAGCTTTCGGACTTGGAGTGGTACTTGGTGACACAATCGAAGCCTGAGTACTGCTTGATGCACCCGGGAAAATAAGCAAGTCTTTATCGGTTATACTCAGTTTTTGAGAAACCGATGCGGTGGTTTGACCAGCAAGTGATGGGACTGAAGGGTACTCACCGTTTTTGTCATAGTACTTTTCAAGAGCTTCTGATAGCACGGTGGCTTTTGTGTTTCGTGTTGTATCGCGGTTATTCTCCTGCTGACCAACGAGTGTTAGCGCGAGGATAGACAATATAATTGCCATAACACCGATAACAACCAATAATTCTACTAGCGTAAAGCCTGCTATACGTGTTATTTTATACTGATTGCGTTTTTTGTGTTGATTGGTGGGATGCATACTTATATATATAAAGCATTAGTTGTATTAATGCAATGTACCCCAATTAATAACTTATAACAGGAGCGAGGGGACTAGATTTGGGAAACTCGATTTTTCTGATACGATTATTCCCATAATCTGGCACATACATATTCCCAGAGATCGGCTCTAGAGTAAGACGACTAGGGGTATTAAACTGAGCCGAGCTTCCCGGACCATCAGTAGTTCCGGCAGAACCTGTGCCGGCTATAGTTGTTACATTGTTTTGAGCGGTCGAGGTGTCCATTTTGCGGACGCTATGATTACGTGAGTCAGTAACGTACACATTACCAACCTTATCTATGGCAATACCGCTCGGTCCATTAAAGCGAGCCGACAATCCTGCACCTTCAATATTGCCGGCTGAAGTTGACCCTGCAATGGTTGTTACATTATTTTGTGTGGTTGAGATGTCGATTTTGCGAATGCTATTGTTCTCATAATCTGCCACATATATATCGCTATTTTTTACCGCAAGCCCGTACGGGCGGTTAAATCGTGCAGAGGAGCCCGGTCCATCGGTGGTACCCGTAGAACCACTACCGGCTACAGTAGTTACGTTGTACTGTGTGGTTGAGGTGTCTATTTTGCGGACGCTATTGTTGTAATAATCGGTTACGAATAGATTATTGGAGCCGTCTAGCGCAATGCCGATTGGAAAGTTAAAGCGAGCCGAGCTTCCCGGACCATCAATGTTACCCGTAGAACCAGTGCCAGCTATAGTAGTTACGTTGTACTGTGTGGTTGAGGTGTCTATTTTGCGAATACGATTGTTACGGAGGTCGGCTACATACACATTTCCGGAGCCGTCAACGGTGATGCCACTTGGATAGTTAAATCGAGCCGAGCTTCCCGGACCATCGGTGCTACCTATAGAACCAGTGCCAGCTATAGTAGTTACGTTATTCTGTGTGGTTGAGGTGTCTATTTTGCGAATACGATGATTTAGATAATCTGCGACATATATATTACCACTTCCGTCAGCAGCAACCGCAACTGGATTATTGAATCGTGCTGAACTACCTTGACCGTCAGTGAACCCCGCCGAACCAGTTCCCGCTATAGTACTTACTATTGGCTCGCTAGCGGCACTGAAAGTGACGCTTAGCTGTGATTTTCCCGCCTGCTGAAATCGCTCAACGGGGCTACCAGTGGTTTTACTGACTTTTTCAACAATTGCATTCGATCTGATCTCAAGCAGCGAGCCTGCCGAGTCGGTCGTGTACGTAACCGCATAGCGTACATTATAGCCATCAACCTTATTGATATAGCATCGTGAACTGTCGCTGTTATTATTTGCGCAGCTAACGACATCCGTACCCGTACAATCTGTATTAGGACGGAGTGGCTTGCCATTTGTCCATAATGGCGCACCATCGTTTGCGTTCAAGCACACTGCTGCCATACTGAGGCCGGATTGCTGCGCTTCTTTACTCAACTTATCGAGATATAATCGTTCTAATGCAATGCTCGATGAAGTCACACTTGTGAGACTTGCCAACAGGACAATGAACATGACTACTGATGCGATGATTACCGAAGGAAGGGCAAAACCAGTGCTAGAGCGAATATCCATATTGGTTATAGTTATACAGAAAAACGAACGAATATACAATTGCAACGGGGATAGCCCAGGCAGAACTGTTGCATGTTGTGCCAATCTTGCGAGCCAACGAATAATATGCGTACAACCAATCAACTGGTGGAGCATACCGGAATCGAACCGGTCACCTCTTCACTGCCAGCGAAGCGCTCTACCAAATGAGCTAATGCCCCAAATCTATCCTATCGTAACAAAATCTCGTCACTTTTTACAAGTGACGAGATTTGTTTTAGCTGCTACGCGCCCACCCGGGGCACTGTTTGGTTGATGTTTGTTTTATGTTCAAGCCGCATTGATACCCCAATGCGTACCAGCTTATGTCATATTATCTATGATTTTACGTTGAAACACAAGTACCATACTATGGCGAAGAATAGTCCAGAACGCCTATACACGTTATTCTAGAAATAATCGGGACTACAAGACTAGCAGTCATTCACTCATGGATCATGCCACGCAACCTATGGTATTGAATATACTAGTAATGATTTTAGCTATCGTTACTATTTCACATATCGCTTTATTCGCATAAAAGCTAAAACTGTGCTTAAATAGACTTGTTCAGAATACGTTGTAACATGAAGTCCTGTTAAAAGTGAATCTTTGTTGCCAACACGGTCGATCTGAGTAGAACACATAATTAGGAAACATTCATGGCACAACAAAACTTGTTTATCGGTAGCCTTGCTTACGCAACTACTGACGACGGACTTAAAGATTTCTTCGCGACAATCGGTCCTGTTGTATCTGCACGCGTCATTACTGACCGAGAATCTGGTCGCTCTAAAGGCTTTGGCTTCGTCGAATTTGAAAACGACGATGACAACCAAAAAGCGGTTGACCAGCTTAACGGTAAGGAACTTGACGGTCGTGAGATCAACGTTAGCCTCGCACGTCCAAAAGAAGACCGCCCACAGCGCGATTCTAACGGCGGCGGTGGTGGCGGTTCATTCCGTCAACGCAGCTGGTAGTTTACTACCAACAGCTCAAAATAGCTCATCCTTACGGGTGGGCTATTTTATTTGACTTTCAAACATCCGCACGAACTCACCATTTTGCGCCAACAACTCACGGTACGAACCTTGTTCGACAAGTTTTCCTTCTTTCATCATAAAAATGACATCGGCTTTTTGCACGGTACTCAATCGATGACTAATCGTGATGACCGTTTTATCACTCGAAAATAAATATTTAAATATTCGCGCTTCAGCCAGAGCATCGATTGCACTGGTTGGTTCGTCCAGTATAACTACCGGGCTGTCACGGTAGAAGTTTCGAGCAAGAGCCAGTCGCTGATATTGACCGCCCGAAAGCTCGGTAGCCGAGACTTCATCGGTATTGTTCGCCATCCATCGCTGTATGTACGTATCCATCCCGCGATTAAGCTTTTCGACAACGTCACGAAATTCGGCCTTATCGATAGCCTCCGCCATATCCCGAGTGTTGCTCGGTTTAGATACGTCTCCGAACATGATATTTTCTTTAATCGTTGCAAAATAATAACTAATAAAATCTTGGTCAAGCAGGCCGATGAATCGATGCCATGACTCTGGCGCAATATCACGCAGACACTGCTCGTCCAGCATCACCTTTCCTTCGGTTGGTTCGTATAGCCCCATAAGCAATTTTATCAGCGTACTTTTGCCGGCGCCGTTTTCACCCACAATGGCGACGTGCTGGCCTTTTTTGATTGCCAAACTGACATCGTCGAGTACCGTTATGTTCGTTTTGGGGTAACAAAATGATACATGCGATACGGCGATAGTTTCAGGTTGAGTATCTATTGTGGTTTCTTTTTTCGGCGCTTCAGCTATCTCCATAAACCGCTGATAATCAACGATATTTGCCAAATCTTCATCCACCTTCCCAAGCTGACGAGCCAATGAGCTCGACTGTGAAAGCGCTCGACTGACCAGCTGCTGTACGTAGATGAATTGCCCAACAGGTTGCGACCGATCAATAATTTGTAGCACAATCCAAATCAGTGCACCGAGTTCGACGAGTGCTTCAACCACGTCTGCGGCTAGCTGCTTCCAGACAGTGGTAAGCTCATAGTTAAGTCGTTCTTTTTCGTCGGCATCACGCATGGTGGCTTGCATTGCAATAAGCCGATTAATCACACCATACACTCTCATCTCGACCATATTTTTAGATTCCTGCATCATGGACGATAAGTTCCATCTTCGCCGTCGATTGGTAATATTCCCTTGCCAATGCTGGGCTTGTTGACGTGCCAGGCGGATTTGTATTATGACACCAGGAAGCACCGCACTGAAGACAATCAGTGCCAACCAGACGTTCAAAAAAGCCAATGCAATTACTGAGCCGATAGCTCCAATAATGCTAGTGAACATCGAACCAATCGTGTCAAATATATAGCTGAAAAAGTAGCTAAATCGTTTTGCTTTGTCGTGCAAATCGATCATATCTTTGTCGTCATACAACGGAAACGGGAGTGAACTAAAGTGTTTGAGCATCTTGTCCTCGATGGCAGACTCTATGACATAGCGAGTTTTCTGCGATATATACGAATTCACACTGCCCCACAGTAGCGTTACAATTGTAATAGCGACCGTAATGCCAATATACACAAACACCCGTTGGTTGGCGTCAGTATCTCCGTTGTATGATGCAACCAATGCCGATGTCGTCAGCGCGGCAAAATACGTGGTTGCTATCGGTAGACTCGCTTGGATAATACTATCGATGATACGGACTATCGCAGCGCTCGGTGATATCGAAAACGATGTCTTACCGACTTTGCCAATCGCACGAAGATACTGACCTATCGTCATTTTCGGTTTCTTTGAACTCATAATGACTTATTGTACCAGTTTACTTGCCCCAGAAAAACGGAGAACTCGCCCACGGCCAGTCTAAGCCCATTATGCCAACAAGTATTCCGTAGGCATTGATAAGCCATAATGTTAGTACTACGATAATAGTTGTGCCGATAAATAACGCAAGCTGTGCCGGACGGCCCTGTCGCAAGACCCACGCTTGAAATGCATCGTATCGGGCACGAAGACGCACCAGCAATCGTCCTGCCCATGGAAACTCACGAGCTAATATCGCGAGACCGGCAAATACAATCAGCCAGCCAGGGCCTGGATATGGAATGGCGATAATTCCGACCAACACTACTGCACCACCGGCGATACCAGTGACGAGCTTTTGTGTGCGGCGACTCTCGACTGCTTTTTGTGCGTCTCGACCGTTAGATTCAGGCATGACGTTTCTCGCTGTATCTGCTGAGTAAAAAGTCTCGTAATTCGTGGATCGCTTTAATTGATAGCGTCACCTCGTCTTCCTCTGCCCCGTCAAGTTCTGCTCTTGTGCGACCACCGTATCCATCGGGGCAAAAAATTGCGTTCCAGCCAAATCCAGACGTACCTCTCGGGTGTGAAGCTATCGTTCCGGTGATGGACTTTGTAAATGTTTCCATGTCTATCCCGTCATAAAAACCATAGGTGCACGATGCTGTGGCTGAACGATCTTCAAATGAATTTAGGATTTGGCAGGTCTTTTCCAAGCCATCATGCTGCTCGATAAAAAACTTGATAAACGGACCTGGCAGCGGGCTGAGCGCAGTAAACTGAAGCGCAGTATCTTCGACGATAACCGGTTTGCCGACTGCGTCGAACGCCCGTGTGAGTTTATCTTCGATTATTTCTTGTACATTCAGCGACTGAATTTCATCTAACTGTAGACTAACGTGGCTAATATCAATCTGAAGCAATCTCGACAGTACTTCAGCCTTGTTCTTATTACCGGTTACAAACACAACGTCTTTCATATATATAGTATACTCGTACTATGCCAAAATACCCATCTATGGATCGCTTAGCCGATGTGCAACAACTCGTCGCTGACTTTGCAAAAGTAACCCGAGCCGTAAACCTGGCAAACAACGGTCAGCCAGAAAATGACGTTGAACACAGCTATGGCCTGGCAATTACCTGCTGGTTTTTACACGATAAAATCGCATCCGAACTGGATATAGAGAAGATTTTTAAATATGCATTGTCGCATGACATCGTCGAATTACACGCCGGCGATACCTACGTGTTTGACGAAGCAGCTGTCGCCACAAAAGTGCAGCGTGAACATGATGCTAACCAGCGATTATCGTCTGAATGGCCAGATTTCACTGAGCTGACGAGCTATGCAGCTGGTTACGCCAACAAGCGCGACGCTGAATCGAGATTTGTCTATGCCGTTGATAAACTGCTACCGATTATGATGATTGAACTAGACGACGCGAAAGCGGTATGGAGCAAGAAGAAGATCACACTTGAGATGGAACGCACAAATAAAATGACGGTTCTGCAATCAGAGATTATGTCGCCGTATTATGAAATGCTCCTCGATTGGCTCGACGGACGCGGTAATATTCCGAAGCGCTAGTCGTCAACTTTTGTAAATCGTGCGGCGGTGACGTCACCAATAGTGACGTGTTCCGTGAACATTGCGAATGGTCGAGCAAATAATTGATAGGTCGATTCATACAGTGGCTTGTATATCACGAGCGGTTCGCTCGACTCTGTTTCGAGGGCAACGCCAATTACTTCGTAATGCTTGCCGGATTTCGTGTGTCGGTATGTTCCGGTTTCTAGTATCGGCAGGTCGGGCTGGTCATGGTTCATAGTAAGTTCACCAGCTCTTTCTCGCTAATCACGCGTATGTTGTATGTTGCAGCCTTTTCGAGCTTACTCGCTCCCGTGTTGTCGCCAGCCACCAAATACGTCGTGTCTTTTGCGACCGAGGATTGAAATGTGCCGCCGCGGCTACGTATCTTATCGGCCGCTTCATCACGACTCATCGTGCGCAGCGTGCCGGTGACAACAATCTTTATATGCTCCAGTGTGCCCGATAGTTGCTGGTAGATTGGTTTCACCCCCAGGGCATTGAATTTTTTGAGGACAGTTTTATTATCCTCATCGGCAAACCACGCCACAATCGATTCTGCGACGACCTCACCAACGCCATCAACATCTCGTAGAGTAGCTAGTGTCGCGTCGGCGATTTTTTCGATTGAGCCAAACACTCGTACCACGTCGATAGCCGTTTGCGTACCCACATGGCGAATACCGAGACCGTACACAAATCGCTCAAGCGGTGGTTGTTTTTTATCCTGGATAGCTGCAATTAGTTTCGTGGCTGAGATTTCGCCAAAACGCTCAAGCTGGAGTAGTTGGTCTTTTGTCAGCGTATAGATATCTGCGAGGTCTCTAGCAAGTCCAGCGTCGACCAGTGCGACTACATTTTTTTCACCAAGCGTATCGATATCGATCGCACCTTTTGAGGCAAAATGCTGCAATGCTCGCTTTAATAACAGTGGGCCTGTGGCGCCTTTTACCCGATATACCGCATCGCCGTCTGGTCGAACGAATTGCAACTCAGGATATTGTCGCGCCAGTTCTTTCTTGTAGTCGAACGGCTCGGTAAACGAAGGCCGGAGTTCGGGTAGCACTTTCTGCACCTGTGGGATGATGTCTCCAGCTTTAAATATAATAACCGTATCACCAATCCGAACATCTTTACGGGCAATCTCATCGGCATTATGCAGGCTAGCGTGCTGCACCGTCGTACCGGCAACTTCTACAGGGTCAAAGACAGCGACTGGTGTCGCGGCTCCGGTTCTTCCGATCGAGATCACAATATCTCGCACAATCGTTGTTGCTTCTTCGGCGGCGAATTTATACGCGACTGCACCGCGGGGACTTTTGCCAACGACGCCCAGCTCTCTGAATTGCTTCCGGTCATTAATTTTTATGACTAACCCATCAATATTAAATGGCAGCGATGGACGATTTGTTTCCGACTCACCAGCATAGGAAAGAATTTCGTCGACTGAACCAACTACCCGCGTTTGGCCACTCGTACTAATTCCTATGTCACTCATTGCCCTGTAGCCAGTCACGTTTGTCTCAATCTCGGATGGATCGTCTCGTAATATATCGTAGCCAATAAAGTGCAGTGGCCGTGCCGCAACCAGCGACGGGTCAAGTTGGCGAATAGTGCCGGCAGCAAGATTACGAGGATTTTTAAATAACGGCTCACCGTTTTTAGCTCGCTCGCCGTTGAGTGTATCGAAGTCGGTTTTATACATCACGATTTCGCCCCGAACTTCCGTGCGGCCACGCAGCAAAAACGCATGGGTTTGATTCGCTCGTAGTCGCAGCGGAACATTTTCGATGGTACGAACATTAGCCGTTACATTTTCGCCGACTCGGCTGTCGCCACGAGTAACGGCTTGTACTAACAGACCGTCTTCATACACCAGTGCACAGGCCAACCCATCCATTTTAATATCACAGATGTACTCTGGCGTATGCGACCCAAGTAACGTATTAATCCGCGTAATCCAGCGTACTATTTCGTCACGACTAAACACATCCGCTAGGCTAATCATTGGCGTTTTGTGCGTTACTTTCTCGAATCCATCGAGCGCTTGACCGGCTACTCGTTGGGTTGGGCTGTCGGGCGAAATTAATTCTGGGTGTGCTTCCTCAAGTTGTGTGAGCTCGTGCTTTAAACTATCTGCGGCTGCTTCACTCATCGTTGATTCGTTCAAGACATGATAGTTGTAACGGTACTCATTGATCAACTCACGCAATTGTTCGATTCGCTGATTAGGCTGGGAGGGCGTCATCTTCTACGACCTTTCTGTACAGTAAATATACGTACGAAGCAACGAATACTGAACTCGCAGTAGACATAATCAGCAGTGCCAGTGGAACAATTGGTACGGCTGCGATTTGTTGCCACGTTGTCTGCAGCCAACTCGCAGCGAGTACGATTGGAACGAGAATAACCACCCATAGCAACGCTACAACCAACAGCATCCAGAGTAAGCGATACAGCAGTCGTAGCCGTCTTCCTATTACCAAATCACCAGCCGTCCGCAGTGCCTGCCACGGGTACATACCTGGTAGCGTGATAATAACGAGCGCGAAAAATGTGGTCGTCGTGAGATAGAGCGATAAGACGACTAGAAGGGCACCGACAATTGCAAGCAGCATACTGACAACTCCTACGCTAATGAAATCCGTACTAACGGCAGCGCTATAGCCGATTATCGCGATAGCCGCGGGAATGAGTTGTGCTAAGAAAAGTGTAAACACAATCAAACTTGATACGAGTGGCGTACCAGAATTGTATAACGCGTCACGCAGCTTAGGTGAGTTTCCGGCTAACTGTGCACGAAGCAGCCACACGGTAGCGAGCCATACAAGTACCGCCACGAGTGCACCAAATATTTGCTGTGCTTCAGTAGCTTGCACCGATATGCCTCCCGTGACCACGGTAAATGTCAGTAATCCGGCCTTTTGTATCGATCCACTCGTGCCCTCGAATATATCTTTACTCGTTGCTTGAAGTGTCTCAGAGAGAGATGCAAAGGTGTCTTGTGATGCCATGCCAGAAAGAAGGCCCGTACTCAGTGATGCGATAATAATCAGTAATGCGAATGTTTTCGATTGATTTTTTAATGTCATAAACACACTGAGTGTGAACGAGATATAGCCTGGTAGCGCAAGGCTCCGCGCATAGTCGCGACGCCGTGTGCGACGAAAGCTTCGGTGTGGTCGGCGAGACAAATACTCTTCACGGACTAGTCGTATTTTACTGCGTAGTGATTGTAGAGGGGGTGCTACAGCGGCATTATGTTTTGCATTGCTTTTTTGCTCACTCTTTTTTTTGCTTACTGGCTTTTTAGACGCCATAGTGCCTAAAATTTATCCGCGTTTTTTCGCAAACGAGTAATTCGTTCTTCAAGCGGCGGGTGTGTACTAAAAAGCTTTGATAGAAAACCAGATTTTAACGGGTTACTAAAAAATAAATGTGCCGTCGACGTATTTTGACGTTTCATTGGCTTGCCGTACTGCCCAAGTTTTTCGAGCGCAGATGCTAATCCTTCGCTATCACGTGTCGTTAGTGCTCCCGTTGCGTCGGCCAGAAACTCACGTTGGCGGCTAATTGCGAATTGAATGAGCATAGCGATGATAGGGGCGAGTAAGATCACTACTATGCCCAAAATATATACCGCCGGGTGAACATCACGACGATCACCGCCACCAAAAAACATTATTCGGATGGCAATATCTGAGAGAATCCCTATAGCACTAACCAGACCGAAGGCGATCATACTGACACGTATATCGTAGTTTTTGACATGACCAAGTTCGTGAGCCATGACGGCCGCTAGCTCACGATCATCCATTATTTCCATAATGCCCGTCGTTGCGGCGACAATTGCATGTTTCGGATCGCGGCCAGTCGCAAACGCATTTGGCGCCGGGTCATCAATCACATAGACTTTCGGCGTCGGCATGCCAGTCGTGATTGCTAGATTTTCGACAATCCGCCATAACCGTGGATTATCTTTTTTTTGAATCTCTTTTGCGCCCGTCATAGCAACAGCCAGTTTGGATGCAGCAAAATATTGAAACAACGTGTAGGCACCAGCACCAGCAATCACCCATGGCGTGATCAGTGGCTGGCCATAAATCGTGCTGACCGCCCACCCAACGGCTGAAATAAGCCCGATGAACAATGCCATGATAATGACTGTATTTCGTTTGTTTGCTGAAATTGCACCGTACACGTAGCAGTCCTTAGGTTACGTTGTTAAAACTTAACTTCAACTGGATTCTCAACTTTTGCCATGTCATCGACTTCAAAGAACTCACGGTTCTTAAACGAGAACATGCCAGCGATAACATTGTTTGGGAATACTTGAATTTTAGTATTAAGGTCGCGCACACCACCGTTGTAAAATCGGCGTGATGCTTGAATCTTATCTTCGGTGTCAACAAGTTCGGCCTGTAGTTCACTAAAGTTCTGGTTCGCTTTTAGGTCTGGGTAGGCTTCGGCAACAGCAAACAAACTTTTTAGTGCACCTTCTAGCTGGTTTTCAGCCTGTGCGGTTTCTTTTGGCCCTTTTGAAGTGGCATTGATAACGTTTGATCGCGCTTCTGTGACGTCTTGAAATACTTTCTTTTCGTGCGCTGCGTAGCCTTTTACTGTTTCAATAAGGTTCGGGATGAGGTCGGCGCGTCGTTTCAGCTGAACAGTGATGTCGCTCCATGCTTCGTCTACTCGCACTCGTAGCGTCACCAGTCCGTTGTAGGTTGCCACGAGGTAGATTGCCACGACAACTGCTACCGCTAGCAAGATCCATAGTAATATCATTTTATTCCTCCGTTTTCAGTAGTTTAGTACTACTTATTATACAGTAAAAACCAATAAAAATGAACGCGCATTTTGATATAATGGCGTTCATAGAATAGTCGTGGTGCGCAGAGCGGGACTTGAACCCGCACGCCGGTTGAGGGCAAGGGATTTTAAGTCCCTCGTGTCTACCAAATTCCACCATCCGCGCATATGTGAATAAAACTGAAATGTACTTAGCTTTTGTCAATCATGTACCTCGAGACTCGTGTCTACGCATACTGTACGTTTCACGCAGTCCACCATCTGGCCCATACAAATTTTAAATATATTGGAGGCACCTACGGGTAACGCTCCCGTCTACACGGTTTTGCAGACCGTTGCCTAACTTCTCGGCCAAGGCGCCATCATTAACGTAGTATAGCAAGCCAATCCAATTCTTGCGAGATTATGATGATGATACAATGTTGTCAATGAGACATATAGGTATCTACCCGGGCACATTCGACCCGATTCACTCCGGACACATTGTGTTTGCACAAAAAGCCGGTAGAGAATGTCGGCTAGATACTATTTTTTTTCTCCCTGAAAACAAGCCACGAAATAAACATAACGTGACGTCTATACATCAACGAATCCACCACATCAAGCAGTCTATTCAAGCAATCGATAAACTAGAGTTACACGAGTCTGCATCGTCTCGCTTTAGCGTCACGAACACACTCGATGAGCTAGAAACCGCATTTAGCGACGCTCACCTAACGTTACTCATTGGATCGGATGTTGCGCTGCATATGTACCAATGGCCAGATATTCACCTGCTCGTGCACGTGTTTCAGTTTGCCATTGGAATGAGGACCACCGAATCCCTATCAGATGTTGAAGATGCCATGAAGCATTTATCGGTCGTTAGCGAAAAAATCGTCAGATATAGTATTATCACAACTCCCCATCCCGGGATGTCATCGTCTCAATTTCGATCTCACTAATATAAAAAACACCGACGTTATAGTCCGTGTTTTTATGTGGTGCACTGAAGAGGACTTGAACCTCCACGATCGTAATGATCACTAGCCCCTCAAGCTAGCGCGTCTACCAATTCCGCCACCAGTGCATGATGTCACAACTTGAGTTATTATAGCGGTTTTTACGGTGTTTTGTAAACCTGAGAGTTTTGCGCCGTCCAATTGAGGATATTTGAGTATCTATCTCTCAATGAAGGCGTTGCGTCACTTTTCCGAACTGAGCTCGATTGTGTTGAACTCGCATAGCGTGCACTCGATTGGTACAGGCCCAGAGCCGGCACATCACGAAGCCATTGCCTTGCGAACGTTTTATACTTTTCATCACGTAAATCCTGCTCGGAGCGTAGCCGTGCACTAAGCAACGCATCATCGGCAACCGGATTACTATAGTTTGAGAAATTAAGTCCCGATGAATCAGCCTGTGAGGAGTGCCAATACGCGAATACGTCTGGATCAGCACCTATCGTCAATTCATTCACGAGCACCTCATATTCTCTCGGTTGGAGCACGCTTTGTGCAAAGCCCTGACCTGACGCTGAAGCCTTAAAATCTAGTACCGTGACTTTTATACCAAGATCGGTCCACTGGCGCTCGAGTTCTTTGACGGCACGCCTATAGTCGACGTCCTGATTCAAGACAACCCGCAAACTCAATACGGATTTCTTGTTTGTTAACACGCCGTCGCTATTGAGTCTCCATCCAGCTTGTTTCAATAACGCCTTTGCTTTTTTTTGATTAAGCGCTGGTTTTTTTACGTTGAGGTCACGATTCTCAATCTGCGTGCTGACGAACGGCAAGTTTAACGGATTCGAATCTGGGCTCGTTATCTTTCGTACCATATCTGTATCCGTGGCGAGTTGCAAAGCTTTACGGACCTTAGCATCTTTCAATACACCATCAGAGGTATTGAACAACGCATAGACACCACTGTTAAGCGCAATTGATTGAGATTCAAACGCTTTAGGTAACTCCTGTGCTTGCTCTGCATCGATGTCAACCACCGACGTTACATCTCGGGTCCGTGCCGCTTCAATCAAACCTGAATTATTTTTATAGGCATGGATTTCAAAGGAATCAAGTTTTGGGACACCACGATAATAGTTGTTGTTTGCATTCAAATACGCCACCTTGCGAGCTCGTTCAGTCTGAATAGTCTGCAGTAGACGAAATGAAAATGGACCACTGCCAACCGGAGATATTCCAAAAGAGTTTTCACGGATATTTGTCGGCTCGACATCGCCCAAAATATGCCGAGGGAGAATCGAGAACGTCAGTGCATCTGGGAATGATGCCAATGGACCAGCCAACTTGAACTGCACAGTTTGCGCATCGACTATCGTGGCCGTTACCCCGCTCCAACTACGAAGGAGTGGTGAACGTGTCTCCGGATTTTTCATGAGCCCAACTGTAAACACGACATCTTCAGCGGTTACTTTTTTACCATCGTGCCACCTAGCGTCATCACGGAGTGTTACCGTATAGGTATCTTTCTTGGCATTTAGATCCATCCCTGTTGCCAGATCTTTCCGCAGGTGCCCGGTGCCATCATAATCGTATAGCGACGAAAATAGCAGCTTGCTAGCCGAATATTCCGCTTCATTCGTTGCGAATAACGGATTCAATGTGTCAATCGTTCCCACCATCGCTTCGGCGTAGGCGCCTCCGTTGACCGGTGACTCACTTGTATACGATGATCGGTACCACGCAGACTGCACGATTACCGCACCAATCAGAGCCGTCACAATCAGCAACCATGCCGTTATGTTTTGTCGGACCTGCGTGAGATTCGACAGTTTTTTTAACACAAATCGATGAGCGTGCTTTGTCGATGCTATTTCAGCATTCCGAGCATTCCGAGACATTTTTTTGCCGTCAAACTTTAATCTGTGGAATCGTTTCCATCCGCTTTTCTTATCCATAAAAGTACAGGTAGTCCCTAAACGAGAAGTGCAGCTAAAATTGAAAGTACAAACAAAATGGCTAGCACGATCGTCGCGTCGAACAAGCTCTTGTCGAGACCCCTTCGAGTTGTATATAGTTCGCCTGAACTACCAAATCCAGCGCCAAGGCTTGCACCGCGTTGCTGCAACAGGATACTCAAAATCATCAGTGCGCCAGAAATAACTGTCACATATTGTAAGAGTGTTGCGAAATCCATTTAAACAGTCTCCTTCTTTGTTTCAATATCATAGCGTATATCAAATACGCTGCTCATTATATAGTTTATCAGACTGAGCAGCATTCCGGTAATCACGGCGTAAAAGAATGTGATTTGAATACCCGGCGCTAACGCAAGAGAAATATATACCATGAATCCATTAACAATAAACGTGAATAAACCGAGTGATAGCAATATAGCTGGGAGTGATAAAATGATCACAATTGGCCGCAGTACACTATTAACTATTGAGAAGATAAGTCCTGCCAACATGAATCCCCCGAACCCTACCGTTAATAAATCCGCCGGATAGCCGCTGCCGAATAATTTTATCGCTAGCCACAATCCAAACGAATTGAGAAACCATCTGATCATAAAGACCGTTAACTGTCGCTTCATACTTGTAGGTAGTATAGCGTGAGCACTACCAACTTGTCGAGAGCTTGGCGCTGAGGTTTTTGTGACCGTTTGCTGTGATAAGAATGTCATCCTCAATACGCATACCAATCTTTTCGGCTTCAATGTAAATACCAGGCTCAACGGTGAGTACCATACCCTCTTCAAAAACCCGTGGCCTGCCGAGAGAGTCGTGAACATCTATGCCCAGTCCGTGACTAACGGCATGAGGAAAATATTTTCGATAGGTCACATCATCAGTTTCGTCCGTTAAAAGGTTTAGTTCGATCAGTGCCTTTTTCATGATTGTATCAACACGTCCACTATATACCTCGACGGAGAGTGACGGTTTTAATGATGCAACGATTTCTACGTGTGCAGCTTGCAAGACCGTGTGCACATGTTGCTGACGTTTCGTTGGCTGTAGCATATACGTTCGAGTAATGTCAGCGCAGTAGCCGTCGATGCGCGCACCAGCGTCTATCAATGTTGGCTTCGTCCTCGATAGTTTCATAGTATTTTTAATGTAGTGCAGAGTACACGCATTTTCACCGTGAGCAACAATTGGATCGTAGGCATGATGCGCGTTTCGTGCCCGAAACGTAGACCCAAAAATTGCTTCAAGCTCATACTCATGCTTCAGCGTCGGAAGCCGTTCACGGGCTTCAGCAAATGCGCCGCAGGTAAGGTCTATCGCTTTTTGAATACGCACTAGTTCTTCTGGCTGTTTAATCGCTCGAAGTTTGTGCAGTTCAGTATCGCATAGTTGAATAGACTGAAATATGCGCTTAATAACTGCGTGTAGCTCGCGTTGAGCAGGGTTAACGACAAAGTCGTAGGCGGCTTTATCGTACACGGTATACGCTATGCTGTGCTTACGAGCTAGTTCCCGGAGATACGGCTCGAAATCGCGCGCTTCAATTACTTCGTGAACCCCACTAACAGCAATCGCCTCGGCTTTTGTTAACCCACCATCAAAGATTTGCTTTATTTCGCTTTGCGCCGGTTGGACTAACGTCGAATGATTACGCTTAGCATCGATAATAAGCTTCCACCCAGCTTCTTCAATGCCGGAAAGATACCAAAAATTAGCTTCTTGCTCAAACAGGAACGCGCTATCATTTGTACGCTGCATACTATCGTGTGCTGCTAGTACCACAAGGCCTCCATGCAGTGCGTGAGTCACTGACTGACGGTTACCCTCAAAAAATGTAGCGTTCATATACTTAGTAGTGTATCAGATACGTAGTGGATCTTTACTAGCGCAGAACCAGAATAAGTAACGTGTATAGTTTTCCAGTAAATCTCAGCTGCAAATCATTTCAACTCACTGTCTTATTTTTAGTAATCAATACATATGTCAGATTGTCACAATGAGTGATCAACATCCTATTCACCTGGCAAGATAAGAAATAATATTTCATATCTTGGAATGAGTAGTATAGCCGCTTCGATTGGTTTGACTTAACTACATAATGATTCGCGTGGTGCGCTGTTGTCATCAGATTGGATTGACATACCAATAGCCGGATATTTCGCATGAAATCCATTTATGCAATATGCCCCGCTCTGAGCATTCTTTAAAACCAGCACTACGTCTGGGCTTGCTTTGAAACTAGCCGGAATGCTTGAGGGATATCCATTACTAAAATTTTTTGCTGCTTGCATGCTTGAAGCGACTTGCAATAGGTCAGACTTAACTTGGTCTTTTGCGAGCCCTTCGCGCCAGTTCCCGTAGCCAACGACCGTTACACCCGCCAAGATACCAATGACAGATACAACGACCGCTAATTCGACAATAGTAAATCCTTTAGCACGTATGTTTATATTCATGGATCACTTTCTTCGGTGAGTACCGTTGTTGCGTATTGCGTTAGGTAAATTATACCATAAGCATTTACAGAAAATATTTCTCAATCAGTTCTGCTTTTTTGCCACCAACGATCTCTGTGAGCGATTCTCTCGTAGCATGCGTTATACCACGCACACTACCGAAATGTTTTATCAATTTTTTCTGCGTTGCGGGTCCGATAGTAGGTATGTCTGATAATTGACTTTTATTTTGCGCACTACGCTTTAAGACCGTATGGTAACTAACCGCGAATCTATGAGATTCATCTCTGATGCGTTGGAACAATTTTACGACATCACTATACACACTAACGCCTGCCATCCCCCGTAGATTTTTCGAGTGTGCCGAAGCATTTCGTTGTCCAGGGTGCAAATTAATCACATAGTACTCACCTGACAATTCGATGAACACACCGTCAGTCATGTGTGCTCGTTGGTTCTCCATCCAAGCTGTATCGATATTCGATTTTCCGCGGTGCACCAACAGTTCTTCTTCGCGCTTGGCAATGCTGACCACGGGAACACGCACACCGCGTTCATTCATGGCTCGGATTGCCGCGTCGAGCTGCCCTTTGCCGCCGTCGATCAGTACCAGGTCAGGGCTTCCCCAGGCCTTAACATTTTTTTCACTGAAGCGCCTATGCAAGGTCTCGTGCATATTGAAGGTGTCGTTATTTATCTCTAGCTTGGTTTTAAATTTTCGATACAACGCTCGGTCACTGACACCATTGCGAAATACCACCATACTAGCCACCACATTTGTCCCGCCCATGTGTGATATATCGTAGCCCTCGATGCGAGTTGGGTTCTTCGATAGCCCCAAGATTGTCGCCAGGTCGCTGAGCGCTTTATCTTTAGATATGTCTAAAAATTCTTTATCGCCGAACATCACTCGTCGTTGCAACTCTTTCATGTGATATATTTTGTTGCGCACAAGTGTCGCCATTTCAAAGTCTTGTTGCGCTGCATGCTGCTTCATTTCTTTTTCAAGTTCAGCAACGATAGA
>Ga0115567_10000846_pt1 | contig 30377 bp, 29 predicted proteins | sample COGITO_mtgs_1204_2_FD_88679 | JGI IMG/M metagenome (GOLD analysis project Ga0115567, IMG submission 88679) | Pelagic marine microbial communities from North Sea - COGITO_mtgs_120412 | ecosystem: Environmental > Aquatic > Marine > Epipelagic | place: Germany:Helgoland, sampling site Kabeltonne... | reverse complement strand
GAGGGTGAGTCGAGCGACGAGTCCGAGGAGTCTCCCGCAGAACGTCGCCGCGCCACGCGGGGAGCTCGCCCACTCGCGCGCCTTCGGCCCCCATCAGGCACGGATGCATGCGACGGTCGCAGGGAGTGTGCGGCAGCGAGGTCCCCACCATCTCCCACGCCAGCGAGCGCAAAGGCTGCCTCAATCATCGCCACAGTCTCGGCGTCAGCTGCGGGAACAGGCGTCGCCGCGGGCAATTCGCGCACAGGTGCGGGCGCGGAGCCATCCACAGGCGGGAAAAAATCGGGAAGTTTGGTGGATAGAGCGGCGTAAGACTCGAAGCGACGCCCCGGAATGGCACCCCAATCAACGGGCTTGCCCATCTGTACACGCGATCCCTCGTCGATAAGGAAAATCCGCTTCTCCGCAATCCCCGCGTTCAAGTAAGCGGCGGCGTCCGTCCCGCGATTGCCAAAACCGCCAGCAAACGCATCCTCCCGTTCGAAGAGTGCTGCAACCTCGCGCAGCACGCGTGACTTGAACTCCGCGGGACCCTGCGGAGAGAGCCCGATGAGGATAGCTGGCACCCACCTTTCGGCAGTTGTGATGAGCGCTCCGTCCGGGAGCCCAAGGACTGTGTCCGATGTGTGCAAGCCCAGAAGCCGAGCGACACTCTGCGAGCCGTCGTCCCGCGCGGTAACACCGACCGCGCGCAAGAACTTGCGCGTCTGATCTGCCACTGTGACCGGCCTTGCAGTCAGAAAGAGGATCTTGTAGCCCATCTCGTCGAGGTACGTAAGCACATCCGTAACTCCGTCGTGAGTGTACTCGTATCCCAGGAGATGTGCAGAGTAACCCAGAAGGTCCGAGCGCGTCACTGTCCCGTCGATGTCGCACACTACGACCTTGTCCCGGCTGTCCCAAAGGTAGAAGCACGTCTGCACGTCGAAGAGCGCCCTGGAGCCCATCAGCTGCATGCGCACGTCGTTCCGCCCAGGCTTCAGTAGCGCAGCGAAGCCTGCCGTCTCCGCCGCTGACGGACGCAGTGATCCATCGTGAAAAGTGCAGCGGTAATTGTCTTGGACGACCATCGAGATCGGCGCCCTGACCTCATTGATGTACACTTCTACATGAACGCCCTTCATGTTCTCGCCCAGCTTTGCGTCTCTGCGCGTTTGCCCCGCACCGCCTCGTGTCAGCATCTATCTTCCACTGCCTATATCATCGCTCTCTGGCCACTGCGAATGGAGCTCCTTCTGTTGGGCCTAGTGCGGCAGAGTGGGCTGCGACACACCTTCCGACGTGGACGTGGAAGTCTGAGCACACGTAGCGCGCCTGGTCTGCATGATGTACCACAATTACATCCGCTGCACCGCTGTGTCGCTTTAGGATGTCGCCGCTGTGCACCGCCTGCATTTTCTCCCTCATGCCCTGCCCAGAGAGTCGCCACGTCAGTCGTACGGCACAGTCATCATCATAGAAGAGAAACCCCGTATTTCACCGTGGGAAGTATGTGGCAGTGAAAGAGAGTTACCTTCATCATGCCACTCATGCCAGGTATCGCCCCTGCGAGCGAGCCCCCCTCGACCGACATGACAACACCAACTAAATTTATAGCCACTTCAAAACACTCACAGTTCCCAAAGACTCAGAGGCGGGCCCGTTCAAGTAGTCGTGTAAGATGGAATAATCTCCATCTTCCCAGTGCAATAAGTCAACCTTGATGGTTTCCGTTGCTGCCCTCCGAGCCGAGCGTATCGCTCGCCCAGCGTGCGGGCAGCATGACGAGCATGGATGACGATGGTGCAATGGGTGTCGATGACCATCGCGCGAGCAACAACAGTAAGGCGCACAACCCATTCAAGATGCCAAGTGACGAGGAGATCTTTTCACTCCGCGACGACGAACGGGCCCGCAAGGAGGAGGACCGCAGGCACTTCCTGTCGCTTCCGGTGAGGAGACCCTGGAAAATCTAGGAATGGGCTTGTATTATTGCATGTGCATCATCTGGCTGTGCTAGATCTTGTTGCTGTAAGAGCGGCGCTGGCCCACATTTCATTTGCGGGTAGCTTCTCCTCGAGAAGCGTGCCGCTGTGCCTACTGCAAGTTTACGATGGGCAATGGTGGTAGCCATTACGCAACTGGGGCGATGCGATTCTCTTGTCTGGTGCGTAGGTTGATTTTTGTTGGCCCATTGGAGCAGGTTCATTTGAAGACTTCTTGGAGTGCGCGGGCGGGGGGTTCAACGATGACGAAAGGAGTCAAGGAGGACGACGAGGTCCTGCGGTCTGCTGAGAGCAAGAAAAAGAAGAAGTTCGGCGTGTAATTCCCCGAGCTTAAAACTGTGCACTTATGACACACCAGCAAGAGTCTTGAGCGCGTGTGTCGGTGTTCTTGGAGCAGGGTCGGCGGTGCAGCAGAGACAGCGAACCGGCAAGAAAGGCACCGTGAAAAGGAGAACATGACAGACTTCATCGAAAAGAAGCGACAGATGTTCCTTGTGCAGATGTCTCTGGATACCAAGCGCGCAGAGATTCGCAAGCTCGAGGAACAGGCTCAGCAGCGTGAGGAGGCGCTGCGCAAGTCGGAAGCCATGCTGGAACAAGATGCGACGCGCTTCGAGTCGTTCCTGAAAATGAATGATCAAAACGCAGTGGAGGCGATCCGGAATGCGGAGCAGGAGACGAAAGCAAAGCAGGACAAGGTGCAAGAGATCAAGAAATTGAATGCTCAGATCGCCGCAGTCAAGTCAGAGATGGCGAAGTATGAAGAGTCGCTCGAGGAGTGCCAGGCCTACAAAAAATTCCTTGACGAGTTGACACCAGCTGAATACGTGCAGGAGCAAATCGAGCTTCATGAGGAGGAGAAGTGCGCCAAGATCTCGCAGCGGAAAGCCGCAAGGCAACTGGCCCGGGAGCGGGAGGACCGGCAGCTGGAGGACGACTTCAATGCTGAGGTGGAGGCGCTGAAGAATGTTAAGGGCAAGCGCCCTGACCTGAAGCTGATAGCGCACAAGGAGGCCGAATTTGCCGATGGAAAGGCAGCACGCGAGCGCGAGCGAGCGCAGCAGGACGCCGAGGACGATGCATGGGACCCCGATGAGGGTGTGCCTTTTGAGGTGCCCATGTTCTTCACGAGGCCGCAGCAGCTGCTCGACATATTTGCAGCTCTCGAGGAGCGCAATCTTTTCCTAATCCAGAACTCTCAGGAAACCGAAGAGCAGCTGGAAGAGCTTAAGCAAAAGCTGCACGTGACAAAGGCCAAGATGGATGAGGAGACAGAGCAGCTGACGTCGCAGATTGAGAATCTGAAGACTTCAATCGCGAACGAGGAGTCAAAGGCATCGGCTCTACGCGAGCGCGCAAACCCGCTCAAGGGGCAGAATGAAGAGCAAGATACGGAGGCATTGCTCGCGGCGCTGAACAAGCGTGTTTCGGAGGTCTACGAGCGCTGTGGTTTCGAGGCAGACTCGTCGCTAGGCACCTTGATGATGCTCGCCAACATCGAGGCGCGGTTGGAGGAGCACTTGAGTGATATGGAAAAGATGCCACAGGATGAAGTAGACAAGGCTGAAAAGGAGCGCGAGAAAGAGCGACGGCAGCGCGTGCGGACGGAAAAAATGGCAGCACAAAAGAAGCAGCAAGAGGATCGTATCAACAAATCGATCGAGCGTTCCAAGGCACCCGTACAAAAGAAGACGGGCAAGCCGGTCATGTTCCGCGCAGCACCGCTTGTGACGCGCAAGCGTGACAAGGACATCAAGGAGGAACGCGATTCAGACGAAGAAGACCTTCGCGAATTTCTGCAGGACAACTAGCGTGGGAACTTGACCTAGGCCCCTGCGAGCTGGCCGTCGCAGCGAAACTCTTTTGTAATCAATCATACTGGAATCAGCCTCCGCGCGCACCGCGTGCCACGCGCCCCCGCCGCGCACGCAGCGTTGCTTTGCGCCCCGGCGGATTTGCCGTTGTCAAACCTGCTTCCGCCTCCCAACCTCCAACGACCTCAACCGACGCGTCGCCCGCCTGGTCTGGTGCGGGACAATTCCTTTGCTTGTCGTCATTAGCGAGCAGTTCCTGCAGTGTCGCGCCCAGAATCTCACGCTCCGTGTCCCGCTGCCACTGCTTCCAATTGGCCAACCTGCAACGCGACAGCTTTTTACATCGCCAACGCGAGGAGACGCGGACTGCATCCGCACCTCTGACTCAGAACGAAATCCGATGGTGCTAGGGAGTATGCGGCGCCACCCGCGAGGGTCGACGTAATCCCACGGCAGGCCCAGCCGCGCCTCGAGCTTCCGCTGCCGCACCGTGTCTGTATCCAGAGGCCAGTCTAAGAAACCTGACCTGCGCACCATCCACCCACCAAAGTTGGTCATCTGCTTCCCGGCTACCTGTTCGGAACAGATGGGCTCTGCAGCGAGCGGGCAAGTACCGGCGGCGCGGATCGAAGTCAGAGGACCAGACCAGGTCGGAAAGCACGCTTCGCCCCTGCGTATCCTCCCTGGCTCCAAGTGCAGCTGTATCCTTCTGAGGAAGGCTGTCTTGCTCTTGAGATCCGGAGGAATCTCCCGTGCGAGGCGCGCGCTCCTCCGCACCAGTCTCAGACAGCGTGGCGTCGCCAGGTGGGTAGACAGGCGGAGCCCCCGGAGAGGGACAGTAGAGAATGTCATGCATCGACAGATGTCGCTCGCCTTTAGCGATGAATGCCCTGCATGGGTGGCAATACAGCGTCGGTTTCGACGCGGAGGCGGGGAGCAGGGCGGCTGGGGAATGTGAACCTGTCCTCGTCGGTGAGCGGGCGATTGATGCTATCCCACTCCGTCACTTGGTTCCCCCAGAAGCCGAGCTCCCGCTTCAGCGCGTTTTCCAAACGAAAGGGGGTCCACCACGCTGGCACATCCACGCCAGGGCGCTCGGAAAGGCGCATGTCGGGAGGCACTTTCTTCGCGTTTTGCTGCTCTGCCCACTTGTTATAGTGCGCCTGCGTCCTTACCACTTCCTTCACCCCCTCCACCACCTCCGACGGGACGAGAATACGCGCGCGCCGCGCTCGAGCGACCGACTGCGCGAGAAAACCGACGTGCGGAGGTGCGGGCGGTGGGACATCTGCGTCGTGTGAGGATGCACTGTCTTCATCCGCAGGGAGCAGAACAGGTGGGGCGCCATCCATCTCACGCTGCACGTCCAGCGTCGCGGCCGCGTATAGATCGTCTTCCACTGAGTCATCCGCCGCCTCTTGCAACTTCCCCCCCTGCTCCCAGTTCTGCTCAAGTCCGTCCGTCCAGTGCCGCTCCCACTCAGGGGCCAGCCGCCCGAATTCGTCATTATCAGTCACCAACAGAGATAGTGAAGACTCATCCACCTCCTCGGCCGCCCACAAGCCAGGCCGCACCACGCACGCGGGTGCGAGTGTGTACAGACTCCCCGGTTCGCCTGACTGTACCATACCGCGCCGCGGCTGACACATGTGACCTGTGCGCACCAGTTCGGCAGCAGTCTCGTTGCGCTCCTCAATTAACAGGTCGTGGAACATGGCACCTTTCACGCGACATCCACGAAGTGACACCGCCGTTTCATTCCAATCATCTCCGACCCACACTGCAGCTGCACCCTGTTGCTCCATGGCACACGTAGCTGCCTCGATGCGTCCCCGTCCGTCGACGCCCACCGCATATTCGTTGTCAAAGAAGCGGCACGCGCGAAGGCGCGCAATGCCGTGATGCACTGCACGCACTCCCACGCCTGCAGCGAAGCCTGTGTGCAGCACAAAGCACGCGTGTAACGTTACAACACCCTGCAGCTTCACCACCACCCCATTTCCAGCATGGTCTCTCTCCTCCCGCCCGCCGCCAAAGCTGCAGCGTCGCGCAGCCACCCCGCCGCGCAGCGTGACGTGAAGGGCCGAACCGCCGCGGCATCGCACACTGCAGTCATCTAAGAGCCAGGGACCACCTGCAACGCTCATGGTTGATTGCCAGATCTCGAGCGCCCAGAGCTCGCTGAAGCCATCTTCACCGGGCGGCTCCCACTCGCTCCGCAGTCCCTGCAGTGCCCCACGGCCGCCTGGCAACATTCGCCACTGGCCCCACACCTCTGCCCCCCCCCTCCCGTCTATGGCGCCCCCGCTCACGCAGACACGTGCACCCGCCGGCGCCTGAAGCATCTCCATGCTCCTATATCGTGCGGGCTCGAGAGCCAGCGGGCCTGCTCCAGCTTCCGCCTCCGTCTCCCCAGCCAGACGCTCGAGCAGCGCCCGCCCTGCCTCCTCCTCGCCTGGACCCTTTCCACGTACCCCCTGTTGCGCCATCACTAATCGCTGTCCGATTCCGTCACCATACACCTCTGCCCACGTCTGGCCCCAAGTACCGCCGCTGTCCGATGTCTCCAACGCCCGTACCCTCTCAAGCCAGCCCTCCCCCCCCAACGCTGCCCCACCAGCAGCCCCGGGATCGTCCACGCGCGCACTGCGAACCTCTTTCGAATCGTTACCTCTTCGCGCTCGTCCTCTTCCACGGGCTCCCCTGACTGCGCCCCGGCCTGTGCCCCTGCCTGTGCTTGCCCCTGGGGCACCCTCAGGCCATTCGTCAGCAATGCGAATCACGGCACCTTGCTGCCGCCCACGCTCCTCCGTCTCGTCCCGAGACTCAAAAGCTTGTTGCATAATCTCTTGGAACGTCACGCGCCCCTGGTTGTCGTCTTCGACCCCATCCTCCAATAGATTGTCCGCACTTCCTTTTGAGGGTGCGCGCGCATCGTCGCTAGCATCCTCAGCCTTCGATGGCTGCACCTCTCCATGCCAACCGCGCTCCCTCGCATTGCTTCCAATGGTCCGCGAATTCCAGGTCTCTTCTCCAGCTGCTGCCACCGACGAACCGATCGAGAACGCACCGCCTTGACCGTTCCCGGGGGTCGCGACTGAGGCAGCGCTTCTCACTGGCCGAAGCGAGCGTGCTGGAGAAGTGACAGGACGACGCCCAACGGTGTCGTCGCCGCGTGCCGAGCGCCGAGTCATCTCCAAGTAGCGCCTCTTAAGTTGTTCGGGGGACTCAACCCGCGAAGGAGCCGATGTGTCGCCGAATGTGCTCTCCACCTGCCCTTGAGGAGCCCCCGTGAGAATCCGCTCGATCTTGGGTGTGCAGCAAGGAAAGTCTCCATCCTAGGACTCAGTCATACATCTCAGGAACTGCTTCGAAGGGTTTTACAGGAAGGGTCTCGCACGCTGAGTTGCTGCATCATCGCAGGGACGTACGAGGACAGATCGTCCCGGCCGTCACCCGCCTCACGCGGCCCCCCTTTCCCCATCTGGTGATAATGCACCGTGGGGGGATTCGCATCATCAACATCATCTCCCGCACCACCGCGGAGCTTGTATGCACAAGAGCAGACTGGAGCAGCGGCGGTAGACCCTGCTAACACCCTCATCGACCTGTGCGTGACCCTGACAGGTCGAGATCGCTCGCTCCACAGTCCATTTTTCAGGTGTGAAATTCCGCAGAGAGAGCATGAAGAGACGTGCAGTGGAGAGGAGGGTGCGTCAGACACGAAAACAGCAAGAAGAATAGCTGAAAGCGCCAGGGCGGGCGCGGCCATCGCGCCGGGCCTTGGAATGCGCCTCTGGTTGTTTCCTGGTTGTTTCCTTTTTGAAGTTTCGGTGTAGGTTGACGTGCGCTTTTAAGGAGGCTATGGCTCGGTGGGTGCCCGCCGCGAAGCCCGCACTTGAGAGGAGCGCTGACTCTTCACTCCCGAGCTGGCGTGAGACCTGTGCAGAAGTTTCTAAGCTCTCGTAGGTTCTGGTAAAGCTGTCGGGTCGTATATCCTGCGCTCTGAAGACGCAATGGCCTGCGTATCCGCTTCACTGCCCGCCCGCCCGGAACGCGATCGCTCCCTGACAAGCTTTTGTTTGCGTTGCAGACGTTTTGCGGCTATAGCGCTGATCCTCGCAGTATCGGCGGATGCATTCTCTATCTCCCTGTTCCGTCTTACACCTGCTCCTCCCTCGTCGTCACTGCGTGCCTTGGTGCCTGTGCAAGGTCCGGGCCGGCGCAGGGGTGCGCGTAACGGAGGACTGAGAATGCAGCAAGAAGATGATTTCAGCGAGGAGTCGATGAATCGCGACCAGCGTCGGCGAATGAAGAAAGCTAAGAACAGGCGGCAGACACCGACCTCGCAGGCTGAGAAGCTCAACGCAGCGAGTGCGGTGATGGCGGACACGATCGCAGGACGGGAAACGCCGCAAAAGGTTGCTCAGCCCAAGGCGCTCGAGGAGTTGAGGAAGCAAGCGCAGGATGGACGTGAAGATGCGATCAAGCAACTGGCAGAAATGCGGCGGGGTCGTGCTGCGCAGCCTCCTGAGGAGGCGCCGCTCGTGCAGCAAATGCGCAAGGTCGACGACTCGACGCTCTTCGCCGTAGAAAATGCACTTTACTACGCTGCCATCACCGCTGGCGCACTGTGGGTCGTGGCTGGCCTTTGTGTTGCGGCCGATGCATTCCTTATTGCGACCAAGCGCCCCGTGCCGCCGGCCTTCGACGACATGCTGGGCAAGTACGTGGAGCCATTCCTCACGCCGGGGCTCGTTGCGGTCCTTGTGTTTTCGCTCGCGCTGGGGGCGCTGCAGTTCATCAAGTTTGAGTCGGGTCCAACCTCGACTGGCAAGGTCTGCCGCCTCCTCCTGCATTGCCAGACAACGTCTTCCGCCTTGGCACGTGCCGTCCCCACAAGACACTCAACTGAATGGGTTTGCATGGACAGGGAAAGCCTGTCAAGAAGCAGGGCGGTGGAGGGGGGCCGCTGGGCTGAGCCCTAGCCAGTAGTGTGGCAGGCGCTAGGCCGTGGAAAGACCAAGAACTGCGTCAGTGTCATGCATTCTGCCGCCGAAGAACCTTTGCCGCGCGCAGCACTACAACACCAGCAAGCGTGCTCGTGTTGCGACGCTCGTTAGTGGTGCTGCACTGTAGGCTAGCCATCATTTAATTACCAACAGGCACACGTGTTCGGCGAGCAATTGTAGCGACCCCGGAGGAATGCGATGTACCAGAGAGGTCAGGTGTAGTATGGCGCGAGGTCCAAGGCAGAGGCAGGCAGCGCATCATGTTCCGCAACATATGCGTTGACAACCTCGAGAAGTGTGATTTGCTCTGCGGGAACAAGCGGCTCGGGCCAGTCCAGTCGTGTACGCATGGCGCCCGCACTCGCCTCGTCTCCTGACGCCAGCGGAAGATCTACACCTGTCCTGCGGCATACAGCGAAAGTGCCGCTTTTGCTGTCGGATGATAGCAGAAAGCTCATGAGCTCCGCCACCGATCCGTCAACTGCCATCGCCTGCCCGAAGAAGCTGTCAAAGATTCGTGTGCATTTCCGGACTGGTGCAATCAACCAGCCCACAGTGAGCCGATTGAGGCAGGACAAAACTGCACCGACCTGATATGGTGATTCGTGGGCACCAGCGGCCTGAGTTTGTACCTGGACCTCAGGCTTGCCTGCAGCCGTAACCACATCCGCAGCCCGATGGAATGCGTGTACTGGGGGGGATGCGCGACTGCCGAAAGTTGGCGCAAGTCCAACAGCCTCAAGATTCTTTCGAGGTGTACGCGTCTGGATTTCCCGCAACAGGCTTGCCTGCTTCCCACGCAACTCCACAAGCTTCTGTGAATCAGACAATCTATCCCCATTTTCGACGAACACCCGCATTACCTCAACCCCGCTGTCGCGAGTAGCAAATCCGCCAGGTGAAGGCACATAGTGAAGTCCATCCTGCACCGGGTATGTCGCCTTGCATACTGGCTCAGGAGATGAAGGCTGTTCCATCCAGAAACACGCAGTGGACTCAGTCTCTCACACACCTATCGATACCGCGTGGCATCAGATTGGATTCCTGCGTCGGACCGGCGCATGGAGGGGTCTAGCCTTGAAGGCGGTGTTCAGTTCCTGGCTGATGGTGGAGCAGACTGTCGGCTCGCAAAGCGGGCTTACCAGCCTTCTTACATCGTCCCACCAGTCATCACCCTGTTGCGAACTTCTCTGGTCAGTCGTCCTCGTCGCTGCCATCCTCAGTCAGAGAAAGAAGCCCTACTTCCCGGGGGAAGTAGGCAAAACGGGAGGAGGCGTTTTGCACGGCGTTGAGAGCCGCGGAAGGTAATAAAGCGACTCACTTTTGACCGCCAGCGTGAACAGCCGCAGGCGTTTCAGTGCCGCAGGCTCCCTCGAATCACCCTCAAATCTGCTTGATGGAAGGGTCTAGCCTTGAACGACTGGCTTCTTGATTGTCTTACTTGAATGTCGGGCAGGTGGCGGTGGGCCGGTGGCATGCTTCGGGAGAATGTCAACTGGTTTAGTCCTCTTCGATTTTCTTACATAGCTTTATATTGCACCTTCGACACTCCTCTGGGAAAATCATAGGGCAGAGCGCGCCACCTGTGATGGCCACAGCGCTCGGCCCCGAAGCCTACACTTGAGGTGCAGGGGAAGGACAGGGGGCGCATTACATGATGCCCCAGATATTGTAGGAACTATTTCGCGATCCAGGAAGTCGTCTTCGATGTTGAGCGTCTTGGCATGTCCTTGAGCGCGACTTCTCTATCCTTCGCTTTCGTCCTCCTGCGTCGGCGGCATCTGTGCCAACTGAGAGTAGTCGGTGCGCTGCGGTAGGTCTGGACGGCACGCACGGGAAAGCTTTTCGAACGACGGAGGGCGTGGCATTCCAGAGCCCGTCTGTGGCGCGGCCTCGTGCACCAACTTGTTGTGCGATGAAGTCCGCACCATGCGCTTTCCGGTGCCACTGCTCGTCATGCCTCCAAATTTTGCCCCGTCAGGTGGAGTGCCTGATGGCCAGAACTGACCACCAGCAGAGCCTGCAGGAATCCCAGCCGCGAGGTAGTCGAAATCGCCACCTGGCGTTCCCGATTCCTCACCTGCGCCCGTCCACAACTCTGTGGTCTCTCCCACTGCAGCAAGCGACGAATTCGACAGGTTTCGTGGTATCATGTTGCCTAGCGAATCGTTGCTAGTATTACGCGGCATCACCCCGCCCATCAAAGAGAGCGAGTCCGTCGAGCCAGATGGCCGCATGCTCCCCGAGACCATGTTCCCGAGTGAGTCATTGCTACCTACCGTGCGCATTCCGCCACCTTCAATTTGCTGAATCAGATCGGAACTGTTGGAGCGGCCCTGCGCCGCAAGCCCAGATATGGAGTCCGAGGATTGCGGTCTCGAGAGCAGTTTGCTTGCTCCTGGCTGCAGCGAGAGCGTGTCGATCCCACCCATCCCTTCTGCGTCTGTAGATGACTGCCGCGAGACGCGCTGCCCCCCACGAGGAGCATTCATCCCCTGGAAAAGGAAGGAGTCGTCCTCAACGTCTTCGTCCTGGAAGAGCTTCAGCCACGAGTCAGCCACACTCTGGACATCGTGGAAGTCGAACCCGGGCTGCTCAGCCACTGACCCTGCCACCGCACCACCCTGCCCAGGCATGCGCATCCGCATCTGATTGGCGCCCGGCGATGGTGACTTGGTGAGCGACCCCCCGGGCCCCTCCTTCTTCGTTGGCGCGTGCGAGTCCAGCATCGATACCGACGGTGATGCTGCCCCGTTTGTCTTGCCATTAGCCCCGATCACCCCTCCAACCTCCACCTCCATCTTGGCCGCAGCCAACCCTGCTTTGCTTTCTCTGGCCGCTCCTGCCGCCTTGTCTCCCACTCCACCTCCCTCTGTCTCCTCTTCCTCCCCCCCAGCGGTTCCAGTTCGTTTGAATGCCTGTTGTTCCGCACGCCGTACGCGATATCGGTACGCCTTACAGTGCCTGTGGTTCTTGTCGCACTCGCCGAGCGCACAGCAGCAGAGCTTGCGGCACACCGGGCAGTGCCACTGTCCGCCGATCCAGGCAGTCGAGGTCTGCGGATTCACGTCGTCTCCAATGGACTTTGAGAGACAGTGCTCGCAGAAGCGTCGGGTACAGTCCTTGTTGCAGCACGCAAGCATACCGCTAGCTCGCACTTTTACGTGCTGGCAGAAGTGGCAGTACTTATTATGTTTTGCGGCCTGCGAAGGTACTGCGCGCGGGCCCGTCACCTCATATGCTCCAACGGGGTGTCCGTGCATTGCTCCGAAGGGAAGATGCGGCGGCTGGGCCGACACAAACGGCACGTGCCCGCCACCCATCCCGCCATACATGCCGACGAATCCAGGGTGCATTTTCATGTGCGGATCGTGCATCCCATGCATGTGCTCACCGCCCAGCATTATTCGCTCCCGCATCTCGCCCTCTGGCCCCGGTCGCCTTGGGTATGCGTACTCCATATGCGGCGGCATGCTGCCAGGCCCCATGCCTCCTCCAGGCCCCATGCGCACGTCTCCCATCCTCCCCGCTACGTCTCGTACTGCCCCACCGCCTTCCCCGTACTCCCTGTGCACGACCTCAATCAGCAGGCGGCCTTGTGCGTGGCTGGGATGCTACTTCGACGTCTGCGCTGAGCATTCCGAATAGCGGGTAACCAACGGCAAGCGCGGAGAGGGAAGTGGCACCCGAAATGTTCGTCTGGATGCCGGTAGTCACGCTCCGCACTCATGTACGAATGGACAGGGTGAGGAGGGTACTGCGATGGGTGCCCATACGGACGATGCATGTACCTGCGCGGGTACATTGCTCACTGGTAGCCCGAGCCGTTCCTGTGCATCCGCGATAAGGGTTTCGGACTACCCGTGTGCGCATGCAGAAGAGCGGTGGGGTCACCTGAACTCGCCCATGTACATGTTGTGTGGTGGCATATTCTTGGGCATGCCCATCCCGATCTCCTCTGACATGACTCGCCTCGCGTTGGGGTCTACCGCTCGCCTGCGGGAGCCGCCCAGACAGTACCATCAGATCAATGCCGTTCGATACTCACGGCTAAGAGGGACTCAGAGCAGGTTGTGCCCTACGCGCTGTCCATGCAACGCATCTACAGTGCACACTCTTCAAGTTCTTAGGTGTACATTTGGCGGAGATTTGCATGGGCCGGTTGCCACCTGTCTGCCTGCTGCGTCCCAGGATTCATCCCAGTAGGATCCATCAATGGGTGACGAATGTGCGGGTCTGGATAGCCCTGCATCCGTGTCCAGCTGCTCAGCGACGGCGACCCGCCTCCTTTGGGAGGCGAGGACGCCAGCGACGACATCCGATGACCACGGACCCCACAAGCCTTATTGCTGCCCTGTCCCGATAGACACGTGCGGCCGCCGCGCTTCCATCAACAGATCTGCACAGCTCGCCCAGAGACACTATTAGCGCTCGACCGCTGCCGTGCATCAAGCCTGGCCGACACGCGCCCTCGTGCACGGTCAGCTCCCGTGTGGGGCTTATCTTCTGTGCTCGCTCACAAAGGGCATCCTGAAGGCGGCCGGCATCAGGCTTTCCGTGAATCCCGTATTCAAGGGGTGTTCACCTTGTTCAACGCTTCGTTTGGTTGCGGGTCACACCGCAGCGCGGAGAGGCACCCAGCAGACGCTTCGTCGGCGCGCTCGGCGTGATCGGGTTAACTGGAGGGGCCGGCGCTCCATCTACTCCCAAGTTCACTTTTGCTTCAAAACGGACCCAAAACACATCGTCTCGGTGCAAAAACGGGTTTTTGTGCACTTTTGGAAGCGGATACCGCAGCTTTTCACGCTGAGAATTTTCGGCCGGAGCTTCCCTATTACTACGTTGAATCCCAATACTGGAGGCCGTATCCGCAAAAAAAGTTTTCAGGCTCGCTGCTTGAAAAGCCAACTACGGACTTCATGGCCCAGCGAGGTGTCCGATTTACTGCTACCCCCCCCTTCAAGAACTCCAAAAGTCAAGTCTCAAAAACCCGTTTTGGGGGTCTTTCTGAGCTGGAAACAGACACGCACGTCCTGAAACGGTACCGGGAAGCAATCTCATTATCTGAATCTTAGTATTGTTTTTTGAAGAGGTGGTCAAATTTGAAGATGTTTGATCGCATTCCATGGCGCTTCTGAGAAGGAATCTTGTGTGCCCGTGCGTGTGTGCGCGCGTGTTTAGACTGAGAATGCTGGGCTCGGCAGGTCAGGACGAAGCTAATGCTAGGCAAAGCGAAGCAATGGAAAGAGCGAGCACAAGCGAAACCAGATATGTATGAATGCCAATGCAGACGTGTTGTGGAGCGTGCCTACCGTGGCAAACGGTTTCCGGTAATCTGTGGATCAGAAACACTCAGGAACCGCGCGGGCACACGCCATGCGAAAAGGGTCCTTCTCATGCCACGGCAGTGAGATGCTCGAGGATGAGGCTCCGCAGCGTAAAGTTGGGCACCAGGCTCGTCCTTTCGAGGACTTCACCAGTCATCGGCGACCGGTCGCTTCGCCGCAGCCACTTTTCGACTGACTTGCCTGCTTTCGCGCAGGGTGTCAGCACACTTCATTTGCCGTAGATCGCCGCCGGTGCGGCGCGGCATGGGGCACGCTGCGTGTGCGGTGGGGTTGCACGGTCGTAGGTATGTCCATCTGCAGCGACGACCGGGTCCTTCATCAGAGCTAGGCTGATTGGACACAGAAACGCCTTCGGGAAACCCTCTGGAGCAATCGGGAAAGCTCCATGGTCTTCTTCACCGTCCGTGTTATCATGATCAGTTTCGTCCTGCGGCAGGCCCATCAATATTTGCTGCGCACCAACCAACGACTCAGTTCTGGCGACGTCGGAGGGTAGCGTGGTCGCAGGTTCCCAGACGTCGTCGGAGGCGAGGGCCGCTTCAAGGCGATGCATGAGCTCCTGTGTCCGAGCCCGCGTCTGCAGCATGGACAGCACCACGTCTAGATCTGACTGTTCTGATTCCACCTGAGAGCACCGCCCGGGTGTCACTTTCATGCGGTGCCGGCAGTTCGTTCCTATACTCGATGCATACGGGATTCTCTTGCTGCAAATGCACCGCCGGTGGGTGGCCGGGTAGAGCCGGGCGATGGCCAAACCCCAGACGAGGCCCACGTTGCGCCGCCCATTTGCTGAGTGCTTGCGCCCGCCCCACTCGCGGCCTCCGTACTAGCGGTTTCGCTGGCCCCTGGACTGGTGCTCCACCGTGATCGTCTACCTATCCCACGCCTCCGTCCCGAAGCTGGCACTTCGAGGCTTTCCGCGCGCCTTTCTGCTTCTTCGCCAGTCGGGCACAGCGAGTCCTGCTGACAATCACGATCTGCTTGCGGCAGAAGCATTAGCGTCTGCCTCAGCTCAACCTGCCGAGACGCTATTGAGTCCGTCCGTGAGACCAATTTCCTCCCAAGCTCGGTCCGTCCACTTCCAGCAACACCGTGCACGACGCCAGCGACCCAAGCCTCTTCTTCTGAATTCTGCCCAACAGGGGGGGCATGTCGGTGACGACGAGGTTGGGCCGCCACCAATCCCGAGGTTGGACCGAGCGCCTCGTAGATTAGCCGTGACTGGCAGGCAAGCGAAACTGCTACCTGTGCCGCAGCTTCGACCCCAGGGTGCTTTAACGCACTTGAGGTCCTTTCCCTGCTGAATCCTGGTACTTTGAGCCGCATTCTTTCCTCCAACGGGGGTCCAAGAAGTGCAGCTGCCTCCACCGAAAAGTTCGCAACGTTCCCGTGACTGCCGACTACAAAACCGCTGACGCTCCCCTGTGCACCTCGTGCTGCCATTTCCGCGCCGGGCACGCATTTCCATGAAGCCTTCACTGACTGAGGCAATGAAGCAGTGCAGCGCAGCAGTCTGCTGCGCCCCAACACAATCTTCTCCTGTCCTGATGTCGCTGCTGTCGCCACTGTCACAGCCGCCTCTTGCCTGAGCTCGGGCGCGCCGATGCTGTGACGCAGTGGACTGTGCGGTAGCCCTCGCCGAAGACGACGCCCTTCTCCCAGCTGCCGCGACACCCCTTCCTCAACTGCCCGGCCCGTATTGTTCACTCCGTCATCAAGCCAACGTCTTCCAGTATACTGCGGCACATTTCTGAGATGAAGCTGCGTCATGGCGTCGACCGGGCGACGCGTTGAAGCGAAGTTGGTGCCCAGCTTGTAATGCTGCGATAGCGGTGTGAGTACTAGCGACTTGAGCGACTGCGCCGGCACCGTCACCGGCACCCGCTCTGCCTCCGACACAGCAGTCTGCGCCGATTCCCAGAAAGAAGTTCAGTGACGTGCTGGCAAAAAAAATGGGTAGCATCGCAGGAATCAGGAACTCTTCATCACGCGCAGGGCCTCGGGTCTCACCTGCGAAGGAGACTGGCAGACGCTCGGGTCGGAAGTTGCAAGGTATGCACGGAGAGACGGAAGACCACGAGAGAGTGCGAGTGCAAGAGGCGATGCCAGGGGATTGCCCTGAACATCTAGTGACGAAAGTGAGTACAGTCGAGAAATGGCAAATGGGAGCTCCTCCAGTTGATTGTAGCCCACGTGCAGGCTTTCTAATCGCACCAGCCGATCCAGTTCCTGCGGTAGCGCCACGATTTCGTTGTCCGACGCCCTCAGTACCTGCCGCGCCCCCCCGAGGCTTACATCGCCGCATCCTGCAGCATGTCGCGACGTGGCGACCTACCATGCACAGGGATAAAATATGCGTACTACCTTCAGAGAGGATAAATCGAGGACGGCCAGAGGGAGGCAGGTGAGTCGGTTGAAGGAGACGTCCAGCGACTGAAGGTGTATCAGTTGAGCAAGCGACCTCGGCAGGCTCGTCAGCTGATTCCAGGTACATGAAAGGCTTTCGAGGTGGGCGCCGCAACTGAGCATATCGTTTGGCAGCGTCGCAATTGAATTCGACTGCAACTCCACACTCTTGACCCTCTCCACTCGCAGGAGGTCTTCATCCGTGAGCTGTCGCATCTGCAGCAGGGCGAATGCCGGATTTCAGTTTCTGCAACCGAGTGTAGAGCGCACGAATTTTGGAGCAGCTCGACGCATACCTTGACCTGCAGGACTCCCTCAGACTCATCTTGCCCCTTGCTGTGGTCGGGACGACTCGGGACGGCGTCACTTATCTTGGCCATCCCCGACGGTGCTCTCTCTAGAGGGCCACTGGAGCCTTTCCACTTTGGTTGACTTTGTTGCGGCTTTCGGGCATCAAATTGTTTGGTTCCTCTAAAAGCTGTCGCCAGTTGGCGAGGGGCGCGCCAGTCGCGTCTGTTGCTATTTTCCGCGCCTACAGTGCGCCAGGGGCGTGCCTTTTTCGTCGTTCTGCGGGAAGGGAGCGTGGCATCACTCTAGTGCACTGCTTTCTGTGGCCTGGCGCTGGCAGCCGGTGGGGCTGTTCTGTTCTCCCTCTCGGACGGGGCACAACGTGTTGCAGCAGTTGAATTAGACTGCCACGCAGAACAGAAGAGCAGGGGTTTGAGGCAAGCTTTGGGGCACTTCTAATGATCACGGATCAGGTTGGAAGGAAGCTTGTCTACGAGAAAGATGAGCCGCAAGCGAAAAGGGAAACGAACCGGATTCTGTATGTGGGGTCCGTGCTAGCCATTATCGCCTTGCTCGTAGTTTTTAGTTGGACGCGAGAGACGCCAATCCACACATCGTTCCTCGCGATGATTCAATCGGCTGGAAGCATGGTGAAGGGGGATGCTGCAGTGCCGGCTGGTGTTGAGGACTTCTGGCAAGTACCAAGCGAGTCACCTGGGGATGGTATGACGACTTCGAAAATCTATCAGAATTTGAGAGCAGCGCGTGCGTACTCTACTGCTCGAATGCTCTTCTTATAGTTTGTATGTTGGTGTACAAAGAGTGGAGAGAAAGGTGACGGGTTGGAGACAATTGGACGACACGCAAATGCGACCTCCGAAGTGGGTCGCAAGGTTCAGTGGCAGGCCTGGGGGTCTCTTTTCAGTTCTTTGGTCAGTAAATAGCGGGTGCTGACTCGTCTTGGCGCATCCTTGCCAGTATACTGCTGTCCGCACTGGCATTCACGCATACAAGGCGGGTCCTGCAGCTGTGTTTTCCAGCAGGACACGCCACGACGGCGGAGCCCGCCACTTGACCTCGCGTCCTGGGAGAAGTGCGAGGAACTCGTTGGTCGCCTGCGCCATCATTGAACCATCCTGCAAGTTGTCTCCTTCCGAGCACCACCAGTACAGGACCACCGCATTGGCCTCCCCAGCCTGAAACCCAAGTGGCCATGTTTTCAAACGATACGCTTGCCCCGCGACTTCTCCACAATGCCTACACAGAGAAAGAGCAACAAATTGAGGACTGAAGAGGGGCAAATTCGTGGGGAATATCATGTGGCGCACCGACGAGAGTATGCCGCGTGACACAGCCGTCGACTCCTGTAGCGCCACGTCCGCTGCAGGCAATGCCCCTGCCGCAACTGCCGCCGCCCCATCCGCTGGGGCGGCCTCCCCAGCACCTGCCCCCGCTCCTGCAGTGCCCTCCCCAATGCAGTCCCAGCCCAGTTCGGCGATGCGCTCGCGCGCTGCGCATGCGTTGTTTGCGCAAGCAGCAGAAAGCAACACCCCTCGCGCGAGGCGCGCGTCTGTGCGAAGGTCTGCGCGCCGCCCCAACGCGTTAGCGCGAGCACCGCAAAATAGCACCTGGTGAGTGGCCAAAAAATGTACACACGGTACACAGCGCGTACCCGCACGAGGCAGGTACAGGGAAGCGACCAGCGGGGAGCGAGGAGAGAAGGATGAGGTTCTTGCACTTTGCCGCTGCTGCCCAAGATGTCAGGCGCTGTGCCAGATCCTCAGCATGCGAAACAATACACGCGGAGCGCTGCTGCAGAAGAAAAAGGGCATGGACAGGCGTGTGGTAGAGCTCCGCGCTAAGGTGCAGTTCGCCGTCCTCATTGCCCGCGACAGGAAGCACTGCGCTGTCGTCAAGATACGCGACACGCTCCATTGCCAGTGTCGTAACGATTAGGTCCGCCGCCAGCTGACCAACGTTGCCTATGGCCACACACAATCAGCTGGCAGAGCTGGAGCAGACGACACGAGTATCGCAATTACGAGTCGTGATGGAGATACTTCGTGTGCAGCTATTTACCACAGTAAATCGCTGCACGCGACGAAAATGGCGCGCTTCGCAGCGGACGCTGACTACCGCGGGTGAAGGACAAGCAACAAAGGAAAGGTGATGTACCTAGCGAGACATCAGCAATTATGAGCGTAGCTCCCTCCAAGGACGGAATTACCGCACCCTGGATCGAAGATACAAACGTGGCCTGTGACATGCCTGCGAGTCTGGTGCAGATTCAGCCTCCTGCAGAGTCTACTGAAGGTCACTGATCTTACACCCATGACAGGCCCATTTATGGTCGGATCATGAGGATCGCAAAACAAGTTGGATGGGGGGTTCGATTCTTGCGTTGCTTCGCTCGGTCTCGGCAAGCCCCTGCGCTGTTGCTCACGGCGCTCTAGGTTTTCCTGCCAGGGGGAGGGTGCAACCTGCGAGCTCACTGCAATCTGAGGCCCGCACGCGCGGGAACCTGCGATGAAACAACGGAGATGAATCAGAGTCTTCCCAGATACGTTTGTATCCGAACAGACATCGGTGCGTGGCCGCACGCTGTGCTCAGATCCCCTGCGCGTGTCCTTCACCGACAGCATGCGCTGCGTTGCTGGGGCAAGCCACATCAGACGGTGTGGCAACCCCGACACCCTCCAATCACGCATAGTGTAATCAACGCATAGCGATGCAGCCACAGAACTGGCAGAGTGGAGCTCTGGCGGTAGTGCTGTGCCTCACCTGAACCTTGGATCTTGCCTGCAAGCCACCTCTGTTCCACGAAAAGAGTACTTCATCCCAAAAGTGTTCGACTTCCTGTTCAGTTGGTGCCAGGGCGGAGGGGGGCTCCCGCCCTAGGGGCGCATCCTGCTCCCTTGGTTCTGCGCCAAGGGATCATTTCAGGATGCCCCAACCTTATGCCCCGCCTCAGCAAGGCCGACCTATTCATCTTCAAGGGCACACTGAGGGGTCCAGTGACTGGGAAGAGCAGCCGCCTGCAAACCCAAGTGAGGATCATACGGGGCAAGTCACGACATCCCCTGCCAGCGGAAAGGAGGTGAGCCCGATACGGAGCAAGGCCCAAAAACAGGTCAACGATGCAAAGCTGCGACTCGCAGAGCTCCACGGTCGGCTAGCCGGCTTAAATGCGGCGGAGGTGCCTTTCTCCCTTCCCTGGCTGCTTGCTTAGAATGTGGGCGAACTAAGCCGTCTTAGAATCGATTAAAGCGTCATCAGCTGCTACCAGCACGGTACTAATAGTTTCACTGGCATGTTCGCTATGCGACCCAGGGATTTTTCAAGCACTGCAGTGGTTTACTGGGCATGGCACATCTGGGACCTAACGAGCGGGAATGGCTGGTGGCACAGGTGGAGCTGAAAAAATACCGCGAGAAAGAGGAGCGTGAGGAAGCTGAGGCTGCCGCTGAACGAGTGGCACAGGTGTTGCGACTGATCAGCACTTTGCTCTCAATGACACTGTCCTGCATGTGCCCGGTTTGCAGATACTCACGGATGAGACCCTTGGCAGATGGAGGCCGAGTTGGGACCGCAGAAGGTAGACGACGGACGTTGGTTCGACCTGGAGCACTCACGAGCTGGGCTGAAGTCTGGAGAATTATCTGGAGCGAGAAATGAAGAGGTTGTCGGCGTCAAGGGGGGGGCAGATCCCGAGGAGGGGGGCAATCCAGAAGCAGCGAGGATGCAAGAGGGCCACTTAGACACGACCGAAAAACAAGAGGAGGCCCCAACCGTGGCACATTTGGAGCTGATGCATGAAGCAGCGGAGGCGGGCTCCCCAGCCACACCAAGCAAGCACTTGCTTGATGATACTGGCGGGGGCGCCCAGCCAACGCAAGAAGCTGACAGTGAGCTCGGTCCATCCCTTGCCAAAGTCTCCTGACCGCTCGTGCCTCTCGCCCGGGCTGTCAAGCTGATTTGATTGGCTGGAGACAGGCTCGGACTGGGACCCGATCGAAAAAGCGATGCGTGAATTGGGGCTGGTGCGCCGCGAGCCACGAACCATCAACGACTGCGTGCCGCACTCGTGCACCTGGTTTGGCGGTGGCCTCTCACGTCGATCGCCCCTACGCAACACCATGTTTGGGATCAGGCAGAGCAGCCAATGGGCTGCCTTCTTTTTCCTCATAATTGCCTGTAACGCTCTATACATTTCTCTTTGGCCGGGCATCCAAGATCTCCGCGCTGCTGGCACGGAGCCTGACACCTGGGTTTACCAATACGGTGTTCCCCCCTCCACTCACATCTTGCTGCCGAAACCCCCGGTACTTGTGCCCGGGCGACTTACTGGCAGAGGCTGTGGTAGGAGTGGCAATGCTCGAGGCGATCGATGTACTAGCATACACCGTGCTGGGCTTCGAAATCGCAGTCGGTGTCATCGCACTCGGCTTGTACGGCCATGAGACCGCATACATCAATTCGTCATTCTTCCACATTATTGACCTCCTGGCGTTTGTCTTTGGGATTGTTGAATGGATCGCCCGATTATTTGGCGTCACGTGGCTTACATTGCGGCCATTCCGGCTGCTACGCATCTTTCGCGCTGCGCAGCGTCTTGACTCATTCGCAGGAATCAAGAACATCATGCTCGCCATGCGCATTGGGTCGCGACAGCTCATCACCGCCGTCAGTCTGCTCTTCGCCATGATGTGTGCCTTCTCTATTGCGGGCATGTCTGTATTTCAGCATTCTTTTGCTCGCCGCTGTGTGACTGAGGACCTCATTGTGCCGCCTTGCGCATCGGATCACCTGACGCAATGGAGGGAGACGTGCAACCTCACTAGGGCTTCCCTTCCCGCGGGAGCACCTGGAGCCGACACGTGGACCCGCCAGATGGCGGGGCTGCGGGTAATCATCGGTGGATACCCGTATGAGCGGTGGTGCAAGATTATCGCAAACAAAACGGCGGGGCAATTCGACGGAGAATGGGAGCTTGACTCGCGCGGCCAGTATCATTCGTGCCCTGCGGGGCAGCGCTGTGAAACCATTGGAAACCCGCAACTCGGGCTTTCGCACTATGACCATTTTGGTGGTGCACTTCCTGCCGTTCTACAGGTTGTCGCAGTCTCGGGCTACCAGGATGTGCTTTGGCGCTCAGTGTGGTCGGAACCGCTCATGCAGCCTATCACGTGGGTCATTTACGTCCTCGCCACTGTTCTGTGCACGTTCCTCGTCCTAAACCTCTTTGTCGCGATCGTTACGGGAACATTCCGGCGCGTGCGCATCTCGATGGGCTCCGCCTTCGAAGAAATGGAGCTTGAGAAGCTGCGCGAGGTGCAAGCTGCACAGCATAAGGCACTTCACGTCGACGCGTCGTTCGCTGGGATTATTGGTCAGGACGTCGCCTCAGGCAAGGCAAAAAGCTGGATGGCGTCAGTTCGGACGCCAAAGACAGCGCTGCAAGCAGAGGTCATGGATGAGGATGGTGAACCCGTTCTGGACGCGGGAATCGCGGTGCACGTGCAGTCAATGCGAGTGATTGAGAATCGCTTTTTCATATTCCTCACACGAATCGTTATCCTTTCACACATGATCGCAATGGCATCCAGGGGCGCTAGGCAAGTTGAACTCTGGGGGCAGTATGCGAGGTACGCAGATCTATCGTGTACCATCTTCTTTGCCGTTGAGAACGTGATACGCATGTTCGCGGCACCATCGGCATCCCAGTGGTTCCACTCTGCCTTCAACCAGGCCGAGTTACTCATCACAGTTTTTGGAGTAGTTGGCCTTGCGATCGATTCACAGCTACTTCTCCTGGGTTCTGCTTTCCGAGTCTTTCGTCTCATGTCCGTCTTCCCGACGCTACAGGCGCTGCTTCTTGCATCTGTTGCTTCAATCAAGGCAATCCTCAACGTGCTCGTCTTCGTTCTGATCTTCGCGTTTGCATTCGCGGTTGTAGGTCGCTGGGTGTTTCGCGACAGCATGGATGCAATTTCACGGTCCAACTTCGGCACTTTTTGGCAGGCTTGCCTCACGATCTTCCAGCTCATGCTCGGAGACTCGTGGTCTGATGTGATGTTTGCAGCGATGCAGTCCAGCTCAGACCTTAGTTCGCAACTCTTTTCGGCAGTGTTCATCGTGTCATGGTACTTATTTTCGCTCACTATAGTCAATAATCTTTTTGTTGCGGTGATCATCGAGAACTTTGAAATCTCCGAGACGATCGAATCAATTGAAGCTCCAGGTCGATTCCATCACGCACGGCAGATGTTGTCACTCTCCTACACAAAGGTCTCGGAAATGGGGCGAAAGGGCCTTTTTAAGAGAACGGGAGTGGAAGATGAAGCCGAAGCTGCCCTACAGCATCGTAGAAAGGAGCTACTCGCAGAGACGCGGCGAGCCAAGCTGCAGAATGTCATGCGCGAGACAGACACAATGACATTAGAGGACCTGCACCCGATGGAGATCAAGGCGAAGCGCCGGATCACCAATACACCACTTGGGCGAATTATTAGCAAGGCTGTCGGTGATACCTGGGTCAAAGACCTTGACACGCAAGACGATTCATTTCTTTCGCAGGACGAACCAGAGCGGTCACTTTTGCTCTTCTTGCCGAATGACCCGATCCGACGCCTCTGCATATGGGTAGGCCAGATGATCTTGTTCGACGTGGTCATTTATTCCTGTATTGCGGTTTCCTGTTTTTTCCTGATGGTAACGCCGCCATCGGTAGACTATCCTGGCTTTCAGGAGGTCATCTCACTCAATGAGATGACGCAGTGGAACCAGATCTTCACGTACCTTTTCCTTCTTGAAGCGGTGGTGAGGATCATCGCTGACGGTCTTCTGTTCACGCGCGGCGCGTATCTCAAGTCAGGCTGGAACGTGGTCGACTTTACCGTCTTGGTGCTCTCCCTTATTGACGAGTTCGGCATACTGCAGGGCGATGGGCAGACCGCCAAGGTTATTCGCATGGGGCGCGCTCTCAAGCCGCTACGCCTGATGAAACGCAACCAGGGAATGCGCCAGGTTATTGACGCATTAATCTCGACCATGATGCCAGTAATGTATGTGATCATCTTCACCGTCTTCAATTACTTCGCCTTTGCAGTCATTGGTGTCGGTCTCTTCCAGGGAGCCTTCTTTCGCTGTTCGACGCCTCGAGCCGACTATCCTGCGGGACAGCTCGAGTGTGCCGGGTCATGGACGCGACGAGAGGACGGGGTGCTCATTCCTTCCGCGTGGCTGAACCCGAACAACCATTTCGACACCTTCGGTGACGCGGTAGACCCTGTGCCACCTCTTCTGAGCCACCTCATCGTGAGCATGTTGACTTGAATGTGTGATACAGGCGCATGATGTAGCTGCCGAATCGTGTGCAGGTGGTGACGCTGTTTCGAGTCAACACTTTCAAGTACATCGAGATTCTGTACGACTCGATGGACGTGACTAGCGTCGGACAGTCGCCGAAGGAAAACGTACGTCCTGAAAATTGCCTCTTCATGGTTACATACCTCATCATCGGCGGGCTATTCTGCATGAATCTCTTTGTAGGTTTCGTTGTCGATGGCTTCAACAATTCTCGTGGCGCTACAGAGATCGAACTGCAGTACGCCAGGACGATCAGACAGTTCTCGAGCTTCCGTCCGCGCTACGACCGGTTTTCGCCACCACCGTTCCGCTTCAATGCTCGTTTGCGTGCCTTTGCGGAGTCACGGGGCTTCCAAACTTTCTCAGCGAGTTGTGTGGCGCTCAACGTTATCTTCTTGCTCATGGACCACACGTCGCCCACTCCAGAGTTTGAGCAATTCATGCTTGTCCAGACATGGATATTCTTTCTGGAGCTCGCCTTGGAGGTTCTATTGTTTCTTGTGGCATACGGCCCAGGATCTTTCTGGGACGACGCGTGGAAAGCATTTGACCTCTTCGTGACGATCTCCGGAGGGCTTGGGCTTTTATCAGGCGTTGCTATCCTTACGCAAGGCTCCAAGGCTTTCCGCCTGCTGCGCATCATCCGGCTAATGCGAATGCTAAAACCGATCCGCGTGATCCTCGAGACGCTACTCAACTCACTTCCACAAGTCTTCAACATCCTACTTCTCCTGTTCCTCGTCTACTCCATGTTCGCGGTCGTTGCCGTTCAGTTTTTCGGCACCACACGCTTCGGCCAGCGCCTAGGACCCACTGCCAACTTCGAGACGTACCCATATGCGATGGCAACCATCTGGCAGACAATCGCTGGTGACGAGTGGTTCGAGCTGATGCACGACATCAAGGTCGAGCCTCCGGCTTGCACCGCCGTCTTCGCTCCGGGACCAAACTACGACGGGCCCACCTACTCGTTTGGCGACTGCGGTTCCGCTGTGATTGCAAACCCCTTTTTTTTCGCCATCATTCTGGTCACGCCAGCTCCCTATGCCCCACGCATCGCTTGTCAACTGGCTTCTCTAACGATGGCGGGTGGTGAGCAGCTTGGAAAGCAGGTTCTACTCACGCTCTTTATTGGCATGATTCTCGACAACTTTTCCTTCATCCTTGACCAGGTCCACTCCAAGCGCCCCAGCTTTCCCCTTGACCGCCATAAAAGCTTACATTTTTGGGGACAGGTGGGCACACACGAAGACAGCGAGTGGCGCAATGGAGCATCCCCAGAGCAAATGGAAGATTTGGCACACTGCTTCAAGCTTTTCGATGGACGCAAGGGGACACTCTCCATATTCCAGCTTCCTGCTCTGCTTGCATCGATGCCGCGCCCTATGGGTCTTCGTGACCACGATGCGTCGCTCGACCCGTGTTTCATCCGGCGGAAGCGTTTTGAGGGCGAGCACCGCGTCGATCTCGAGGGTCGTGTTCGCAAGATCAAAGCGACTACCATGGATCTCGCGTCGGCAATGATGATCCGTGCGGAGCTTAATGTGATCGTTCGCGAGCAGCGTCGCGTGGAGGAAATAAAGAGGCAGATGGGGTGGGCACGCTACTTCACCAAGGTTCCTGGCATTGACAAGGGCGTTCTCATGTCGCGCGTGCGCGGGGAACATGAAGTCGACCACATCGAGTTCGAAGCCTACATGATGACGATCTTTCACTGGCGCATGCCACACAAGATTCCTCTCGCCGTTAAGACCCGTCGGTATGCCAGACTCGACGAGGTTATCCGCGTGGCGCAGAGTCTGACTGTCATGTCAGCCTTTTCGCGACTCCGTGCGCGCCGTGTGCGCAACACGGTGCTTCTCAGTATCCGTTCTCGCAAGGAACGTCAGAATTGGACGTCTGGGGACGCGCGGGCGCAGTCGCGCCGCCAGCGCATCAGTGAGGCGCTGAGAAATGCCCTGAACGACGCGGCGCGCTGGGAGGTGCCGCTTGGCGCGCTCATGCGGCGACCAACCGGTCCTCCGCTGTGTCTCACGCTGCACCTACTTCCGGGGGTACCGGACAACATGCTGCAACACCGCGTTTCAGTCTTGCGATACTCGCGCGAAAAGGGCGAGCAGCTGCGGCACGGTGCGATCGGGATCCGTGCTATGCAGTCCATGCTGCAAACGCACGACGTGGTGGTGCAGCACGTCGAGCCTCACTTAAAAAGGTCCGATGGTACGGGAGGTGTGTACCAGATTGGGCTGGAAGCGGTCAGCTTTCTCGGGTGGGAACTGGTCACTCATGGAGCGGAGGATGTTCTGGCACCGAGAACGCTAATGCAAGAGCCGCACAGGCGAATGAAAAAGCACGAGAACGAGACTTGGCAGCGTCTAGACTGCTGGTTGGACGGTTCAGCGGGCCAATACGCTGGGTCTTTACTCGACTTGCAGGCGTGGCTCGAGTCACCCACGCAGGGTGTTTCGGGGATGCAGTCGGTCGTGCGTTTCAACCTCGGTGTCCACTACTACGCCTCCGAGAAGCTTCGCTCGTACTTTGAGCACAAGCAGGGCTATCTCGAAAGTTTGTCCCGCCCATTATTAGATAGCGGTCCTAAGCTTCCGAAGAGCTCTTACACTGGTGCGTCTTGTGCAGCCGCGTGGGAGCTGCGCCGTCAAGAATGCGAGCGATTGGCGCTAGGGCCTGAGCACCACGGGTTCATGTCGATCAGCCGCACATCCTCACGCCCGCACTCGCGACCCGCCACCTCGCGCCCCGCGACTGGGCGTAGCAACAAGATCGTGGCCTTCTCGAATGTGCGACCCTGCCATGCAGAAATAGGGTGCCGTAACAGGGGATGCTCCTCTCTTGAATCTGAATCTGCCCGTCCGTGGGCCGCGGGACTGAAAATGAGCTTTGGGATCCCGTGCGAGCAGCACGAGGAGGAGCAGGACGAGCCGCTTGAGGCTAGTCTGCTATTGCTGGGATACGTCAAGAAACGCTCGCCAGAGGAGCGTCGCGTCGAGAAGAAGCGCCAAGCCGGGGAGGTCCTGCGACCCTGCCCTCACCTCCGTCGCTGCTTCCCGCGCGTGCCAACAGCGTTGCGGTGCGTGCTGCAGGACGAGAAGCAGGCTGGGTTGTCAACACTTCGCCGGGCACCTGTCATTTCCACGCGACACTAAGCGTAGTCGGGCACCTATCTAGCCGCAGAGGGTGATTAGAACCCGTGAGACATGAGAGCTTTCAGATGCTACCGTCCATGTCTAGGTGGTTTCGTTTTTAATTGAAACATACGATGTATCGTGTCTCAGTCTCTTGCCCTTCGCGCAGGACATTGTACTACACACGCACTGGTGTGAATCCGGTCCGCAGATACACCTGCGGCGCTGTACATATTATAAGTGATTGAGTGGCATCACACTTGTCGTTGTAGCTCTCATATACTGTTGTTTGAATAGTTGCAAGAAAGGACAACAACGTTCTTTGCGCGGCAAAGCAGTTTGCTCAAGATTTAGTAATCGCTCACAAGCAGGTCTCATATTTCCCTCTTATCATCCGGAGCATGTTTTTAGTGTCGGTGAACGGGTGCACACTAGATGATGGTAATGCAGCCCCCATGCACATCCCCGTTACTTGTTGCATATTGTTCAGAGGATGTGACCGCCTAGCACAGATAAGTCGTGGCTAGCACACATAAGTCACCATCCATAAGTCAAGCCCTCTCGGCTAAGTGGTGATTAGCTTGTCTCCTCGTGTGTCAGTACACGCGTGCGCCACAGACCCGACCGTCTGGTCGTCAGAGCATCAGCAGTGCGGGGGCAGCTCTTACAGCGGGGTGATACACGATTTGGGTTTTATTTTTTGGTAATGGCCACCGCTGAACCGCACCCCTGTCAAGCATGAGTAGGTACCAAGGCAGCTCCTAGGCCGCTACTGAGTTAATGCCGTTTGGGCGAATGCCAAGTGTACAGTTGCAATACTTCAGCGCTTTGTTTCAACTTGGAATAATGATGGTCGCTGATTGTTGTGTTCGATTCATGACATTGCAACCTTCACACCTTCCAGCATGATGTATTCAACTAGTGCTACTGCAACGAGCCTAAAACTTCTCAACAAATAACTTAATATGGGAGCGCCCAAACCGTACACGACACCCCCAACGCTCCACAGTCCGAGCGGCTGTGGAGCCCTAACAGCCCAGCCATCCAAATCAGGCCAGACACGAACCATTCGACCATTCGACCTTACATGAACCTGTCGCAGACCCTCGACCCCGATCCCTTAATCCTAGAGCACTTTAAATCCCTAGCCACGAAATCCTGCTCGCCAGAGCACTCAAGACGCGACGTCCTACCCGCGCGTCACAGGCGCCACCTAATCGTCTTACCCTTCACCGGCATGCCCACCGGCCGTAGTCGACTCTTCTATCCGCCCTCCTTGCCCTGCCTGGTGGCCCGCTGCCTCACCACTGCGTCAGGCTCTGCTCTCGCATCCACGGCTGCGACCTGCCGCCTCCTGCGCCGCCGCCGCCGAAGCCGCCGCCACCGCCGCCGCCGCCCAGCCCGCTGCTGTCGTCTGCAAAGTCCAGCGCCTGCGGCCGCGTCACACCCAGCCCGAGCCCGGCACCGCCGTCGAGGCGCGAGAGCTGCGGGGAGCCGAGCCCGTTCAGCCCTCCGGCGCGCCCGCCCGCACCGAACGTCTGGCTTTGTTCGCAGAACCGAGAGCCCGCGGGGCCGCCGATCCCACCGTGGCCCTGCCCGAGGCCCGGCGAGCGCAGACCAGGCAGCCCGCCGCCCCCTGCGTGCGCCGGCGAGGCCCCTGCCCCGAACGGCGACTGCGCCGGCTCGTCGCCCACCAGCCGCAACGCCGCCTCGACGGGCAGCGGGAGCCCTTCGAGCGCGCCGACGCCCGCGCCGCCTGCGCCGCCCTCGTCGAGTGCCGCGAGGAGGTCGCCCCCCCCGACCCCCAGGTGCCCCATGTTGAGGAGCATCTCGTCGGCCTGCGCGAGCCCCGCAGGGCCCCCGCGTGCGCCGCCGTGCCGCAGGTCTGCCTTGAGGCCCTGCTCGTGGAACGAAAAGCCAGGGCCCTGCACCGCGCGGCCCTGGCCCTGCTGTAGCAGCGCATCGTCTGGCAGCGGCAGCCCGGCGGACCCTGGGAGCCCGCCCCCATGCCCACCGCCGAAGAGCGACGGGCCCGGCGCGCCGGCGCGGCGCTGCTGCTGAGGGGACGAGCCGAGTGCGTCGGCGCGGTGCCCGTTCAGCGAGAGGCTCGCCATGCCGGAGAGGTCCAGCATGCCGAACTCCTGCTTGTGCTCCCAGGGGTTCTGCCCCTGCAGCTGGTTCGCCGTCGACGCCGCGGCCGCAGCGTGCATTTGCGCCTGCATGCGGTGGTGGTGCGAGAGCTGCTGCTGTGCCTGCAGCACCATCGCGGCCGTATGCTGCTCGCCCTCGCTCCGTGCCCCGAAGTGCGCCGGCATCATCATCCCCGGCATCATCTGGCCGTTCACCGGCCCGGGTGCCGAGAAGCGCAGGTGCGCGGCAATATCGTTGCCTGGGCTCCCGAGCTTGTCGGGCGATGCAGGGCCCTGCATATCTTGCGACCACATAGGCCCCGGGTACGACTGTGACATGCCAAAGTCGCCGCGCCCGCGCCCCGCCCCGTTCGGCGACTGCCCCCAGCGCTGGGGCCACGCCGGCGAGCCCTCCTTCCCGCTGTCCATCTCCTCCTTTGACAGCGCGCGCTTTACATCGACGTCTGCACACGGCACCCGCACCATCTCAGACCCCCTGAGGCCGCCGCTCCGCTCCCGCGGCCCCCGGCTCCGCTCCGTTGCGAGCGCCCGCCGCACGCCTCGCCGCAGCACGCGTGAGCAGGGGGTGGGCCGCACCTCGACCGCCGATCGAGTTCCGCGAGGAGACCGCCTTATCGACTGACGACTCGTCGACAAAGGTCACGTACCCGAACCCCCGCGGCGTGCCGTCGCGGTACTTCATAACGTGCGCGGAGGCCACGGGCCCGTACCGCTCGAAGAACCTGCGCGGGAGGGAGCGGATGAGGATCTCCTCTGGCGCGGCGAGCGTGCCGTGCTGGACCAGGGCGGGGCTCGCGGGCGGACGCGCGAGGACAAAGTGGCTGGCGCGGGCCCGGCGAGGGCGCACCGGTGGAACTCGTCGT
>Ga0115567_10000845_pt1 | contig 30405 bp, 26 predicted proteins | sample COGITO_mtgs_1204_2_FD_88679 | JGI IMG/M metagenome (GOLD analysis project Ga0115567, IMG submission 88679) | Pelagic marine microbial communities from North Sea - COGITO_mtgs_120412 | ecosystem: Environmental > Aquatic > Marine > Epipelagic | place: Germany:Helgoland, sampling site Kabeltonne... | reverse complement strand
TCGATGCCTAAGCCTACAAAATGGTTTTCATCGGCCATACCTTTGGATGCTTCAAAGTCATAACTATCTGTTGGCCATTGACCTACTAGGATAGCCCCTTTAGCTTCGACAATATCTCTTACCATGCCCATGGCATCGAGGAAATATTCTGCATAATCTTCTTGATCACCACAGCCAAAAATTGCCACCAATTTGTCTTCAAAATCGATTAGTTCAAGTTCAGGAAAAAAGTCATCCCAATCACATTGTGCTTCACCGTAGTACCAAGTTGGAATACCGAAAAGTAACAGGTCAAATTCAGCGATATCTTCTTTGCTGCTTTTGGCAATGTCTTTTACGTCTATTAGGTTTTTGCCTAATTCTTTTTGGATCATCTTAGCAATATGTTCTGTATTGCCGGTGTCGCTGCCGAAAAATAGCCCCACACTTGCCATTATTACTTATTCCTCAACTAAAATATAAAATCAATCTGGTTTATCAAAGCTAGACTATTAAAGCACTTAGCTTTCAATTACCCATTGCATAATGCCTTTAAATATAAATCCTGCGGCACCTAAAAACAGTACAAAATACACCACAACTTTACCAATAAGCGGTACGTTATTTTTCTTAAGTACATCATGAACAACATAGGTCATCAGTAGAAACAGGCCAATAATCGCAACGTTTAATCCTATTGCTTCGATTTGCTCATAATGGTCACTTAACATGTACTTTGGTTAACTCCTTTAAAAATCTGGCGCATATTAACATAGTGAAAGGCACTTGAGAATTGCAGCAATGGTAGTTAACTACTTTTCAATATTTATATGCTTATTCTTTGCATTTAAGTGGTAGTGAATAGAATCATCAAGCTTTCCGTTACTTTCCATCGCTACCACAACTGAGTCAATGTAGTGTTTAATATGCACTAGTTCTGGGCGTAGAAAAATTGACATATAGACCACGTTAGTGGGTAACGGAGAACGGTAAATTAAGGTATCGCTAAATTGTTCTGAGTTGATCAGCGAATCAGCGTTGTATTGATGCATAATAGTATACTGACAACGATTTTTAATAAGCATGTTTAACATAGAAAGTCGTTCGGATGAATCTACACGTTGTGCGCTACCATTATCAAAAAATGCACTTGTAGATGGATAACCATAGTTTTTACGGGTGCAAATGCTGCTGCCTTTTATATCCGATAATATAAAGTCTTGGGCAAAAGGACGGATACTGTACAAATAGCTTTTATGAGCGGTTATATTGCGACTATTGATTAGCTTGCGAGGATTTTCTAGCCATGCTTCGCTGGAAAAAAAACCGTCTATTGCTCCAGAGGATAATAATATTTCAGTCCGTTGTTGGTTTGAATCGACATAATTAATCGTAATTGAATGTTGTTTTGATACCTCACTTAATAAATCAGGTATGAGCCCCTTATAACGGTTGGTCGTTTTGTCTAAATAGAGATAGGGTGGGGAGCCTGGGCTATTAATTGCAAAGTTAAAGCTGTGGTTCGCAGATGCACCAGCGCTTGTTGTCAGACAACATAAAAAATATAGCAAATGTAAACGTTTAATAGGCATACATATCAGTAAAAAGACTCTTTGCTAGAAAAAAAAGCGCGAATGATTTTTACGCAGTGTTGTGGTTTTTCTGCATGTAACCAATGGCCAGTGCCACTTATTAGCTTAGACTGACTATTAGGGAATAATTGCAACACCGCTGACTTATGCTCTGGCTGTAAATAATCTGAATGCTCTGCTTTGATAAACATCACTGGACCCGTATAAGGTTGAGCCGATGTTATTGCAGCAGATATTTTTGCATAGTCTTTTTGCAACATCTCTAGATTAAAGCGCCACTTCCAAGTGTCGTTTTCGTTATAAAAACTTTTCAGTAAAAATTGTCGAGTTGAAGACTCTTTTATATATTTTGATAACGCTGTGTCAGCTTCTTTACGGCTGCTAATATCTTTTAATACAACATTATTTAAGCCCTGAAATACATTTGAGTGACGGGGTGTATATTCAACGGGAGCGATATCCAATATGATTAAGTGACTAATTAATTCAGCTTGATTAAGCGCCATTTGCATGGCGACTTTACCACCCAAAGAATGTCCTACTATGCTGAGTCGTTTAATCTTGAGACTATCAACCAATTCAGAAATAAGTTTGGCGTAATGCGCAAAACTAAAGCTTTGCGTAAAAGCAGACTTCCCATGATCAGGCAAATCAATCGACAACACCTGAAAGGATTCAGTCAATTGCCTACCTAATGCTGACAAATTATCCATATTGCCAAATAAGCCGTGAATTAACATAATCCAAGGCTTATCTGAGGAGTCTGAACGTATTTGGTAATTCACCGTGGTCATAAAACCCTTAATTCTTCCTTACTAAAAACAGCGGTCAAAGTGAGGATTTCCTCACTCATTCCTAGTCTACATATTTGGATAATTTGGCCCACCCGTACCTTCAGGAACCACCCATATAATATTTTGAGTCGGGTCTTTAATGTCACATGTTTTACAGTGTACGCAGTTTTGGGCATTTATCTGTAACTGTTTTTCACCTTGTTCGCTTTCGATGATTTCATAGACTCCGGCGGGGCAATATCGCTGTGCAGGCTCATCATATAATGGCAAATTAACCGTGATAGGTATTGCGCTGTCTTTTAGTTTTAAGTGACAAGGCTGTTCTTCTTCATGGTTAGTGTTAGATAAAAATACTGACGTCAATTTGTCAAAACTCAAAATGCCATCGGGTTTTGGATAATCAATTTTCACGCAATCTTCAGATTTTTTAAGCTGCACATGATCGGGTATATTATCTTTGAAATTAAAGGGCAGGTTACCCTTGAACCAGTTTTGCTCAAGGGTGTTGTAGGCGCCGCCCATAAAGGTGCCAAACTTATGAAGAGCAGGTCCGAAGTTACGAGATCTAAACAATTCATCATACAACCAAGAATCTTTAAATTTTTCGGTATAGCTGGTTAATTCTTGTGAAGCTGGGGCATCAGTTTGACTTAACACTTCCATAAGTGATTCTGCGGCTAATAGCCCAGACTTCATAGCAGTGTGATTACCTTTGATTTTGGCAAAGTTTAACGTGCCAGCATCACAGCCTACTAATAAACCTCCAGGAAAAGTCATTTTAGGTAGAGAGTTAAAGCCACCTTTGGCAATGGCTCTTGCACCATAAGAGACACGTTTACCGCCTTCTAAATACTGTTTGAAGACGGGATGGTGTTTAAGGCGTTGGAATTCGTCAAAGGGACTTAAATGTGTATTGCTATAATTTAAATCTAATATCAATCCAACTAATACTTGGTTATTTTCAGCGTGGTAAAGGTAAGAGCCACCAGTGGCATCGGTAATCGGCCATCCAGCCGTATGTACCACCAAGCCTTCTTGATGTTTGGCAGGATCGATATCCCAAATTTCTTTGAAACCAATACCATAATGCTGTGGAGATTGGCCTTTATCTAGCTCAAATTTTTCAATCAACTGTTTGCCTAAGTGTCCACGGCAACCTTCTGCAAATACAGTGTATTTTGCTTTTAATTCCATGCCGGGCATAAACGAATCTTTTGGCTGGCCTTGTTCATCTAAACCCATATCGCCGGTAATGACACCACCGACACTACCATCTTCATTATATAATACTTCTGAGGCCGCAAAGCCTGGGAATATTTCGACACCCAGAGCTTCTGCTTGTTCAGCCAACCAGCGACAAACATTACCCATGCTAACAATATAGTTGCCATCGTTATGCATGGTTTTAGGCGTCATGAAGCTAGGGATTTTAGTGCCTTTATTTTCATTATTCAGCCAATAGATATCGTCTGCTGTGACAGGAGTATTAAGCGGTGCACCTTTTTCTTTCCAGTCTGGGAATAATTCATCCAATGCACGGGTTTCAAACACAGCACCAGACAAAATGTGCGCGCCGACCTCCGAACCTTTTTCAACCACACACACCATTAACTCTTGGTCTTTTTGCTGGGCAATTTGCATCAACCGACACGCAGTCGACAGACCAGCAGGGCCAGCACCGACTATGACTACATCAAACTCCATCGATTCTCGTTCCACTTGTTTGTCCTCTTTTTAGTGTTAACTATTCATAAAAATGTATTTAACTATTCATAATAAAAATAGTTATGAAGCTTATTCATAAGCATATTTTAGTCGGGCTGTGTGTACTTTTGTACCAAAAAAAGCCTTTGATCAGGTCTGTATTATGTTCAGTGTAAGCCAAGCCTAAAGTATGTGGTGACTTGATGGAAATAAAAAATATTCAATTTTAACAATGAGTTAATTTATTTTATTGTATTGATACAAGGTGATCCTAAACTCATTCTAACGCATATACTATGACATATAATACCTGTTAAAAGTGCTGCTCAAAACAACAGGCAGCAAAATAACATCTAAGTTGACGTTAACGTCAACACAAAGTAAATTGTCGCCAACCAGATTTGAGCCGCTCGTTAACTCAAATTATAAACTTGATACCTGTAATTCTGTAAGTAGAGGTGAAGATGAAAATACTCGTGCCAGTAAAGCGTGCCATTGATTACAATGTAAAAGTCAGAGTTAAGGCAGATAATAGCGCAGTTGATTTAACTAACGCTAAAATGTCGATTAATCCTTTTTGTGAAATTGCAGTAGAAGAAGCGGTCCGTCTAAAAGAGAAGGGCGTGGCAACTGAGATTGTAGTGGTCTCTATTGGCAATAAAAGCTGTCAGGAGCAAATTCGTACCTCATTAGCGCTAGGTGCTGATCGTGGAATTCAAATTGATACCGACCTAACGCTTGATTCATTACAAATTGCCAAGTTATTACAAAAAGTAGTTGAAGAAGAGGCCCCTGACTTAGTTATTCTGGGCAAACAATCTATCGATTCCGATAACAACCAAACCGGTCAAATGCTCGCCGCACTGACAGGCATGCCTCAAGGCACTTTTGCTTCTGAAGTATTAATAAACGATGGTAAAGTGAAAGTCACCCGTGAAATTGATGGGGGTTTACAAACTATCGAGCTGACGCTACCAGCAGTAGTCACAACTGATTTAAGGCTAAACGAACCGCGCTATGCGTCTTTACCGAATATAATGAAAGCTAAGCGCAAACCTCTAGAAGTTAAACCAGCCGCTGATTTTGGTGTTGAGCTGACTTCAAATGTGAAGGTTTTAAAAGTTGAGCCACCTGCCCAACGTAAAGGTGGGATTATAGTGGCAAATGTCGCGGAATTGGTCGACAAATTAAGAAATGAAGCGAAGGTGATCTAATGGCTATTTTAGTATACGCAGAACATGACAACGAACAGCTTAAAACCGAAACCCACAAACTTATGCACGCCGCATCACAACTAGGTGGTGAGATACATCTATTAGTTGCAGGCTCAGGTTGCGAAGCTGTTGCGGAACAAGCCGCCAAAATAGACGGCGTGAGTAAAGTGTTATTGGCAGACAACGCAGAATATGCACAGCAAATGGCAGAGAATATTGCTGAATTAGTCACCGAATTAGGCAAAGATGCCAGCCATATTTTGGCCGCGGCTACCACTACGGGTAAAAACTTTATGCCAAGAGTGGCAGCCTTATTAGATGTAGCGCAAATTTCTGACATTATAAAAGTGGAAAGTGCTGATACTTTCGTGCGTCCAATTTATGCAGGTAATGCGATAGCAACAGTACAATCTAGCGACAACATCAAAGTCATTACCGTTAGAACCGCTGCATTTGATGCTGCTGGCGAAGCTAACTCAGCGCCAGTTGAAGCCTGTACTGTGGTGAAGGCATTGGACAAATCTGCCTTTGTTTCAGCTGAGTTAACCGAGTCTGAAAGACCTGAATTAACTGCAGCAGACATTATTATCTCTGGTGGTCGTGGCATGCAAAATGGTGAGAACTTCAAGTTACTTGACGGCATTGCAGACAAATTAGGGGCGGCCATGGGAGCTTCAAGAGCTGCAGTTGACGCAGGCTTTGTTCCTAATGATATGCAAGTAGGGCAAACAGGTAAAATTGTTGCGCCCAACTTATATATTGCCGTGGGGATCTCAGGGGCAATTCAACATTTAGCAGGAATGAAAGACTCTAAGGTCATAGTTGCCATCAACAAAGACGAAGAAGCGCCAATCTTCCAAGTAGCCGACTACGGTATAGTAGGCGATTTATTTGATATCTTGCCAGAGCTTGAAGCGGCTTTATAAGCTTTATTAAAAATGTACTTTCGAAGCCATGGCTATTTATGCCATGGCTTTTTTGTATCTGCAGCTGGTTTTTGAAACCAAAGAAAAAACAAAAGTTTAAGCGTTTCACCAGAGGGACACAGAGTACGAGGAAAAAAGCAAAGTTAGGCGCGGTTTCGCCAAAAAGACAAATTTAATTTAGTATCCGATACTTCCGCTAAAGATATTCCGTATAGATATGATGGGCAGGAATGAGAGAAAAGGGGACATATCTCTTGGCTATGGCGTATGACAAGCTCATTGCGTTAGCAGTCGTTTGATTTTTTGATTTAAAAGTAAAGAAAGCTTCGCATCATCATCCCTTGAACTCCACGTCATTCCCGCGAAGGCGTAATATCTTGGATATCCTCACCGTCTGGTTTCTGCTACTTTGTGTCACTTAACTTAGCAATACCGAACGGCAGGTTATGGCACATTTTAGCCAGACAGACTGAGTTCTCAATACAATAAAAACACTCTATATTCACTTGCTTTTCTTCAGCTTGCTCTGAGATGAACAATCTTTTGCACCTAAAATTTGAACATGCAGATTAATAACAATCAGTATAATAGGGTTAAGAAGGTGAACTCACGCAGTGAGAGCACCTTGCTGTGACCTAATAGTTTAAACCTGCACAACTGAATTATCAGCAAAAGCTACGGACGACGGGATATAAGCATCAGCCTCCCAATCATTCTCCCAAGCCTTGTCATCTAACAAATACCTAAATTGGTACTCTGAGTCTTTTGCCAAACTAACAGTGGCAGTAAAATCACCATTTTTTAGTTTTTTCATCGGAGCTGATGTCAGATCCCACTCGTTAAAATCTCCTACTAAACGCACAGATTGTGCAGCATGCGCTTGTTCCTTGGACAACTTGAATGTCACTTTGCACACCGCTTTAGATTTCAAATATTGTTTTTTAAAAGCCATCGTTTTTCTCCTATATATCTGTTGTGTAGATTAAAATGTTTTTGTTAGGCCTGTTTATTGGCAACCTAAATGATCAATAAATGTGCAGCAATGTTTCATTTTGATACAAATAACCAATAATTATTCAAAATAATACAAATAATCAAAATGTTGACATATAAAGTTTTTATACTTCAATATCATTTATATTAATACATCGAGGCTATTTTACTGGCAAACTATGACAATCAGCAATAGGTGTACTGTAGTTTAGAACAAAAAACGTGCAACTTTTTTGTTTGACCTTATAGCTTATCGTTTAAACTTTTTTGCATACTGACTGGGGGACATCCCAGTGTGTTTTTTAAATAGCCGAGTAAATGAGCTCAGATCGTCATAGCCTACTTGAGTGACAATACGCTCTATGCTGTCGTGAGTTGTCTCAAGCTGTTTTTTAGCGGCTTCAATTCGTAAGGTTTGTAGATATTCTAAGGGATTATGTTCGGTGGCCTTTTTGAATCGTCGATTAAAGGTTCTTAGTGTCAGGTTAACCAATGAAGGTAAGTCACTCACGGCTATCCTTTGGCGATAGTTTGCCTCTAGCCACTCTTGGACTTTTAATACATCGGGATCTTGATGGTATTTTTTGGTAAGAATATTGGCATAGGCAACTTGTTCGCCTCGATAAATGTCAATGACGTGGGCTTTAGCTGTTGTTGTGGCTACATCATGACCGCAATAACGCTCAATTAATAACAGCGCTAAGTCAAACCATGCCATACCTCCACCAGAACAATAAATATTTTGTGACGAGGTGATCATCTTTTCTGCACACAAATTTACCTTGGGATAACGAGACTTAAATAGGCTGGCATAGCCCCAATGAGTGGTGGCTTCTTTGCCATCTAATAAACCTGCTTCTGCTAATAAAAATGCACCACTACAATTGCTGGCAATATCTGATTGGTTAGCAAAGTGTTTTCGAATATGCGCCAATAAAGGCTGGTTGTTGTTAATGACGTTAATGAGTTCACCGCCGATAGTTGGGATCAGCAATAAGTCTGTGTGATGAACATCTTCAATCGCAATATGGCTATTGATCACTAATTGATTAATACAGCGAACAGGGCGTTTTCTTATGGATGCAATCTGCACCTCAAAAAATGGCGAAGGGTGCTGACCTTGCATTCGCTGCCATGTCACCCCCGCTAAGGCAAACAAGTCGAGGGCACCCGTAATGGCACTTGCATAGGCCTGATCAAAGCCGAGAATGGTTACTTTAAACACTGTGAATAACCGCACTGATTAGTCATAGATAACACCTCGTTATAACTGTCATAAATGACCATTAATATGTCATATATGACAATAATAGCGAAGTCATATTTTTGTCAATCTAACGCCATGAATTAGATAAACTGCAGACTTCATCTGTAATCACTGGTAAAGGTTAGACAATATGCACAACGAACTGGTAAAACACAGAGAATTAGCGTTTCAATTATACGAAGTATTGGATACAGAAAACCTTTGTGAACGAGAAAGGTTTGTAGAACATAATCGCGAAACATTTGATGCAGTAATGGACATTGCCAACAAAATCGCCACTGAAAAATTTGCCACCCACAATGCCAAAGGTGATGCCAACGAGCCAACCTTTGATGGTAAAAAAGTGCATATGATCCCTGAGGTTAAAGAGGCCTTTGACGCCTATGTTGGATCAGGTCTGATTGCAGGGCGATTTGACTTCGATGAAGGTGGCATGCAGTTGCCTGAAACCATTATGACTGCTTGTGCTGGATATTTTATGGCAGCCAACCCTTCAAGCACTGGATACCCATTTTTGACCATAGCCGCAGCAAATGTGATACGCAATTTTGCCTCTGAGCAGTTAAAAGATGCTTTTATGCCAAAAATGTTAACGGGAGAGTTTACCGGTACTATGGCATTGACTGAGCCACATGCTGGGTCGGCTTTGGCTGATATTCATACCACGGCAATTAAACACCAAGACGGAAACTATCGCCTCAAGGGTAATAAAATTTACATCTCTGGCGGCGATCATGAATTGTCGGACAATATAGTGCATTTGGTGTTGGCTAAAATTCAAGGCGCACCCGCTGGCGTTAAAGGCATTTCATTGTTTGTAGTGCCTAAGTTTCGACTCGATGAAGCTGGAAACCCAGCCCAGAGAAATGATGTGGCGTTGGCCGGACTTATTCATAAAATGGGCTACAGAGGCACCACTTCTACTGCACTGAGTTTTGGCGAAAACCAAGACTGTCACGGCTATCTAATAGGCGAAGAGCATCAAGGTTTACGGTACATGTTCTTAATGATGAATGAAGCGCGTTTGGGTGTGGGCTTTGGTGCTGCGATGATAGGTTACAGTGGTTATCAATATTCAGTAGAGTACGCTAAAGAACGCACTCAAGGCCGCGTTGCACCTAATAATAAACCCACAGATAAACCTGCAACTATTATTCAGCACGGCGATGTAAAACGTATGTTGTTGGCGCAAAAATCTTATGTTGAAGGGGCTATGGCACTGTGTTTTTATGCCGCCCGTTTAGTTGATGACTCCCATACGCTCATCGCAGATGATGAAAAAAGACAAGCCTCTGAGTTATTAGATTTGTTGACACCCATTGTTAAAGCTTGGCCGTCAGAGTATGGCCCCAAGGCCAACGACTTGGCGATACAAGTATTAGGAGGTGCGGGTTATACCCGTGAATACCCGGTTGAACAATGTTGGCGTGACAATAGGCTTAACCCGATCCACGAAGGAACCAATGGCATTCAGGCTCTGGATTTATTAACCCGTAAACTTTGGCAAGCTAATGGTGCAGGATTAAAATTACTACAACACAGAATGGAAGCCGACTTTGCCAAGGTAACAGGGGCCCAAAGTCAGCAGTTGATAGCAAATTTATTACCTTATTTACAGCAAATGCAGTCCTTGTTGCCTATGCTTGCACAACATCTGACATCCGAAAAACAGGCGACTTTGTTAGCTAATGCCACATGTTTTATGAATATATTTGGCAACGTGGTAATGAGTTGGATGTGGATACGCCAAGCAAATGTGGCAGAAAACGCGCTACAAAGCGCTGATTTATCTGCAGAGGATAAGGCGTTTTATTTAGGTAAAGTACAAGCTGCAAAATATTTTGTGCGCTGGGAATTGCCTACTGTACAAAGAGACATTGCGTTACTAAATGATATGGACGATAGCTGCAGTGAAATGCAAGCTGAATGGTTTTAATCGATTAGTCCATTACACCTTCAAAAAATTAATAAGGAAACATTATGAAAAACAAACAGTTTTTATTGGCATCACGACCTGTTGGCACACCCACTAGACAAAACTGGGACTATGTCGAAAACGACGTGCCAGAGTTAGCCGACGATCAAGTCTTGGTACAAGTGGAATATATTTCATTAGATCCTGCCATGCGGGGTTGGATGAACGAAGGTAAATCCTATATCGAGCCGGTGCAAATTGGTGCGGTTATGCGCGCCGGCACAGTGGGTAAAATACTTAAATCTACTAGTAGTCAGTTTTCACCAGGCGACTACGTCTATGGCCATTGTGGTGTGCAAAAGTATGCTGTGGTGGGTATTGAGGGTCTACACAAAATTGACCCAAACCTAGCACCATTAGAACGTTACTTAGGTGTATTAGGGATGCCAGGAATGACCGCTTATTTTGGTCTGTTGGATACAGGTTTGCCTAAGTCTGGCGAGACAGTTGTGGTTTCAGGTGCCGCTGGAGCAGTGGGTTCAGTAGTTGGGCAAATCGCTAAGATAAAAGGCTGCCGTGTAGTGGGTATTGCTGGTGGTGCTGATAAATGTGACTACCTAGTGAATGAACTAGGGTTTGATGCCGCAATTGATTACAAAAACGAAGATGTGAAGAAGGCCCTTAGATCTGCCTGTCCCAAAGGCGTGGACGTGTATTTTGATAATGTGGGTGGTGACATACTAGATGATGTATTAACCCAAATACGTATGAAAGCACGCATAGTAATTTGTGGTGCTATTAGTCAATACAACAATACAACGGCTGTAAAAGGACCGTCTAATTACCTCACTTTATTGGTAAATAGAGCCAGAATGGAAGGCATAGTGGTGTTTGATAATGCTGCAAATTATTCTAAAGCCGCAGCTGAAATGGCGGGTTGGATCGCTGAAGGGAAATTGGTCGCCAAAGAACATGTGGTGAAAGGTATTGAGCATTTCCCAGAAACCTTATTGATGTTATTTAACGGCGAAAATATGGGTAAATTAGTCCTTAAAGTAGAAGCATAGTAATAAATCAGTGACGAATTTACACAGTGAGGAAATTTTATGAAAAAAGATATTTTTGATTTAACCGGAAAAGTAGCTTTGGTAACAGGTGCAAGCCGTGGTATTGGTGAGTCTATTGCGCGATTACTGGCTGCTTATGGTGCCAGAGTGATTGTTTCTAGTCGCAAGATTGATGGTTGTGAAACCGTTGCACAAAGCATTCGCGACGACGGTGGTGACGCAGTAGCTATGGCTTGTCATGTAGGTGAAATGGCACAGATTAAAAACGTCTTTGAGCAAATCAATGAAAAATATGGGCGTGTGGATATTTTGGTTAACAATGCTGCTGCTAACCCTTATTTCGGGCATATTTTAGATACCGATTTAGCCGCCTATGATAAAACCGTTGATGTGAATATTCGTGGATATTTCTTTATGTCTACTGCTGCGGGTAAAATGATGAAAGAGCAGGGTGGCGGCGTCATTTTAAATACGGCATCGGTCAACGGCATATCGCCGGGAATGGGACAAGGAATTTATTCGATTACCAAAGCTGCCGTTATCAGTATGACTAAAGCATTTGCAAAAGAGTGTGGTGGATTAAACATAAGAGTTAACGCTTTATTGCCCGGTTTAACCGAAACTAAATTTGCCTCAGCGCTAACAGGTAACGATAAAATACTTAAAACTGCCCTAATGCAAATACCTTTAGGTAGAACTGCGCAGCCTGATGAAATGGCCGGCACTGTATTGTATCTTGTCTCTGACGCTTCTAGCTATACTACAGGCACAACTGTAGTAGTGGATGGTGGATATTTGAGTTAAGCTATTGTTCTAGAATAATATTTATCGACGGCAACTGTTTAGTTGCCGTTTTTATTTGAGCTAGTATTAAGGAGGTAAGGTGACTGATACATTAAGTGACACTACAAAAACAATACTATTTGCTAGCGATATATTTGGTATATCCGATGCCTTTTTAACCTTGCTGGAAGATGTCGATGTAGTAAGCAATGTCATCAAAATTTCACCGTACCCGCAACTACAAACTCACTTCAAAAATGAACAGCAAGCCTATCAATGTTTTCAAAAACATGGAGGCATTGATGAATACGTTTTGAGTTTAACTGATATTTTAAAAGACCATGTTCACATTAAACATGTGGTTGGTTTTAGTGCAGGTGGCGCAGCGCTTTATAAAGTCATGTCCAATCTAGCAGCCAGTAATATTCAGCTTACTTTGTTTTATCCCGGCCAAATTCGCCACTTTATGGATAAACACCCCAGAGCGCCATGTCATATTATATTCCCTGAGTCAGAGCCGCATTTTTCACTAGCAAATGTTATTAAAGTGCTTAACCAACAATCACAGCTAAAAGTGGAACAAAACAGCTATCAGCATGGATTTATGAATAAAAATTCAAGGTCCTTTAATCAAACCGCTTACCACCATTATTGCCAGATGCTAAAAGAACTGCTCCAGAAAATGTAATACCTAAGATCTCTTTGTTACTGTAAATAATGCGTAACCTAAGGCTCTAAAATATATACAATTTTTCATATTTTGTTTTGCCAAACGACCTACTAATACGTTTTAATAGTATTGAGATTTATTTCAATACTGCCTAAGGCTTACTGCATGTTAAAACTGAATAAAAAAGGCTTATTATTAGCTAGTATCACATCTTTTCTACTTGCCTGCTCGGCAACTCAATCCGCTGATCCCGTAATGGCGAAAGTTGATGCTGTGCAGCCGAAGGTAATTAAGGCATCGCCGGCAATTACAACTAACAGTCAGCCAACATTATTAACTTTAGAACAAATTATGGCTGATCCCGACTGGATGGGGCGTCAACCTACCTCTGCATATTGGGCCGACAATAGCCTAAGTGTCTATTATCAGCAAAAACAGCAAGCTTCACCTGTGTCTGATTTATGGCACAAATCTAGAAATGAACAAGGTAATGGTAATAAGGTTGAATTGACACAGTTGCATTTGCACGCTTATGAAAACCGAGTTTTGAATCAAAACAAAGATACTGCTGCTTGGGTCTTTGAAGGCAATGTCTTCGTTAAAAACCTAGCTAACAACGAGCTAAAACAACTCACTAAAGATAATAAACAGCCAAACAATTTGGTTTTTTTACATGATGGGCGTTTAAGTTTCCAAAGTGGTAATGCTATATATGCCATTCACCCAGAACATGGGTTATATGAGCAACTCGTCACATGGAAGTTTGCCAATGAACCCACTGCCGTGGAAGCACCTGATGACTATATTGCCCAACAGCAGCAACAATTAATCGAAGTTGTGGCGTTAAAGCGTCAGCAAAAAAAATTACATTTTGAAAGAGAACAACAATTAACCCAGCAAAATAATACCCTAGCACCCACTGACTTTTATTTTTCTGAGGGAAATGAAACTGTAGAAGCCAGCTTATCGCCTAATGGCAAATGGTTAATATTGGTGGAACAAGAAGCTTCAACTTGGCGTGATGATGGCGACATTATGCCTAACTACATTAACGAAAATGGAAGAGTCGCCACCGACAAAGTGCGTCGTAGAGTGGCAGACGCCCAATCAGGGCAACACAGTGTTTGGTTACTCAACCTAGAGAATAGGTCGAAACGAAAACTCAGTTATAACAGTTTGCCTGGATATAACGAAGACGTATTGGAAGCGGTAAAGCGTGAGAACGCACAAGCCAAAGGTGAAAAATATATTACCAATCGTCTACCTAGAGATATTAGCCTTATGCAAGACTGGTATTGGTCGCAAGGCGCTATTCAGTGGCATAATAACGGTGAAAATGTCGCGATTATGCTAGAAGCATGGGACAACAAAGACAGGTGGCTTGCTACGGTTAATACCGATGACGCAACCTTAGTTACTCAACATCGATTGCATGACGATGCTTGGATTAATTATAAGTTCAACAGTTTTGGCTGGCTAAATAATAGTACCGATTTGTACTATTTGTCTGAGCAAACAGGTTATTCACATCTGTATATTAAGCCCTTAACTGGAAAGGCTCGGGCAGTGACTTCCGGTACTTATGAGGTTGATTCTTTGACCTTAACTTCTGACGATCAATTTATGTATTTTAAGGGCAATAAAAAACACCCGGGCATTTACGAGATATACCGTGTTGCATTAAACAACAACTCATTAGAAGCTATAACCGATCTTAATGGCATGACAGATTATCAATTAAGCCCAGATGAAAAGTCGTTATTGTTAACCCATTCCAGTTTGGTTCGTCCGCCAGAGTTATATGTCCAATCGGTGGCTAACCAGTCGGCGACCCAGCTTACTCAAACCACTAGTCAGGCATTTTTAGATATTAATTGGCTCGCCCCTGATATCGTTCCAATTAAATCTTCACACACCCCAAAACCCATATATTCTAGGGTATACACACCTAGAAATAAGCAACCCGGTGAAAAATACAAAGCGGTAGTGTTTAATCATGGTGCAGGATACTTACAAAACTCACATCTTGGGTGGTCTGGGTATTTTAGAGAATTTATGTTTCATAATTTGTTAGTACAACAAGGTTATGTGGTACTTGATATGGATTATCGTGCCTCGGCCGGTTATGGCAGAGATTGGCGTACCGCTATTTATCGGCAAATGGGCACCCCAGAAATTCAGGATTTAGAAGACGGTGTTGACTGGCTTGTCAATAACCTTGATGTGGATGCGAAAAGGGTAGGCACCTATGGTGGTTCTTACGGTGGCTTTATGACCTTTATGGCACTATTTAATTCGCCCGATTTATTCCAAGCAGGAGCGGCATTAAGACCTGTCAGCGATTGGGCACATTATAATCATGGTTACACTTCAAACATATTGAATACGCCTGAAGTTGACCCTATAGCCTACGAAAGAAGTTCACCTATTTATTTCGCTGAAGGATTAGAAAAACCACTACTGATCAACGCACCCATGATAGACAGTAACGTGTTTTTTGTGGATGTGGTGAGACTAGTGCAACGTTTGATTGAATTAGAAAAACAGAATTTTGAAACGGCCATTTACCCCGTGGAATCGCACGGCTTTGTGCAGCCTAGTTCATGGTTAGATGAATATAGAAGGATTTACAAGTTGTTCGAAACTAATTTATAAATAAAATAGTAAAAAATTATGATGCTGCCAGTGATAGTGCCGAACAAGTGGGCATCAATTGCCACGTTAGCAGCTATTAACTGGGCTACATCTTCACTAGCACCGTAAATTTGTTCATGTAGCACTTTAAGCCACACGCCCACTAACATTAACCATCCAGTTTTGAATTTGTTCTGAATATCGAAATAAGCACCAATAATAAACAAACCATGGAGCACCCCAGATAGACCAACATACCACTGCATTTGTGGAGAAAATAAATACAGGCCGCCTGATGTGCCTAAACACAGCAGTAAAAATAGTATCAGATAGCGAGGTGCTTGGTAGTAGTGACCGTGCAATGCCCACAACAAAGCTAAACCTGCTGTGTTTAACAATAAGTGCGTGGTGTTGGTGTGGATAAAATGGCCGGTTATTAGTCGCCACCACTGAAAATTATTAAGCATATATCTGTCATAAGCCAACAAATCACTGCTCATGGGCTCAGTTAAGGCCAAGCTAATACTAACGATGACAATAAAGAGTGGAGCGAGGCTGTATTTTGTCTGAACAGGTAGATTAAACATAGTATTTTAATGGGCTGTATTTAAACCTATGGTAACGAATTTATAGTAAATAAGTTAGCGGCAGTTTTTTGCTTTTGATACCTATTAGACAAAAGTATTATGGGCTAATAGAGATAACTATTTGCAAAACCAGTTTTGCCTCGTTACTGTTCGCGGCTATTATTTGTTGTTTGGAAAGTCTGTGCGTTTAATAAAACCATCCTGTGTTTTTTGTTTTGCCATTTTGTTAAGTTTATCAACCCAAGGTAAACAAAAACGTGAAGATCGGGAGCCAGAAGCGGCAACCGGTCTGCAACAGAAAAGCGCATTTCAATCAAAAGAGTTTATGGTGGTTGCTGCCAACCCTTATGCGTCTTGGGCTGGCAAAAACGTATTAGTTAAAGGTGGAAATGCGATTGATGCAGCGATTGCCGTGCAAGCCATGTTGACTTTAGTCGAACCTCAATCCTCTGGTATAGGTGGCGGTGGATTTATTCTTTATTGGGATAATAAAGCTAAAAAGTTACACACTTTCGATGGTCGAGAGACGGCTCCATCTAAAGCCAAAATAGATTTGTTTTTAGAAGATGGTAAACCTGTTAAATGGATTGATGCAGTAGTAGGTGGAAAATCTATAGGTGTACCTGGGGTGGTAAAAGTCTTAGATATGGCTCATAAAGAATTTGGTAACTTGCCATGGTCAGAGTTGTTTGCTGACAGTATTACCTTGTCTAAAAATGGTTTTACTGTTTCACATCGCCTTGCATCATTGTTAAAGCGAAAAATCCATCCCGGTCTGAATCAATTTAGAACATCTTCTACCTATTTTTATCCAAGCGGCAAAGCACTGACAGAAGGTAGCGTTAAAAAGAACGCGGCCTTAGCCAGAACGTTAACCACCATAGCCACAGATGGCGCAGAAAGTTTCTACCATGGCAAAATTGCTGAAAATATAGCCAAGGCAGCGCAGTTTGCCATTATTAACCCAGGGTTGTTAACCTCACAAGACATAGCCGAATATCAAGCCGTTAAGCGCTCACCTGTTTGTGGCAGTTATCGCACTTATCAAGTCTGTGGTATGGCGCCGCCTAGCTCTGGTGGAATAAATGTATTACAAATTTTACGTACTCTTGAGCCTTACAATATTAATCAATATCCCATTGGCTCTGTGCCTGCGGTGCAGTTGTTTACTCAAGCATCTAGATTGGCCTATGCAGATAGAGAGATGTACATAGCAGATAGTGACTTTAGCCAGTTACCCTTTAGTGCCATGATCAGTAGACGGTATTTGGCAGAGCGGTCTAGAAAAATTAATCTTGCTACCGATATGGGTAAAGTTTTGGCGGGTAAACCTTTTCCTTTGACTAATTTCTCCAAAGGCAATACTCATGAGCAGCCCAACACTAGCCATTTTAGTATTGTGGATAAAGAAGGCAATGCCGTGTCGATGACAACTAGCATTGAATTTGCTTTTGGTTCTGGGGTGATGGTAGATGGTTTTTTACTTAACAATCAGCTCACGGATTTTTCTTTTAATCCCTATCGATATAACGATCCTGTGTTGAATAGGGTTGAGCCTAAAAAACGACCTCGCAGTGCCATGAGTCCCACTATGGTTTTTGATAAGGAAGGGCAGCTTACACTGGTACTGGGGTCGCCTGGCGGCAGTCGTATTATCAGTTACGTAGCGCAAACGATTATGGGCGTTTTGGATTGGGGGCTGGATATCCAACAAGCCATCAATCTACCTAAAGTAACCAATAGGAACGATTATACCGCCCTCGAAAAAGGCACTGCTATGGAAGATTTGAAACCCATACTTGAGAAAATGGGTCACAAAGTACAAATAAGAGATTTAAACAGTGGCTTACATGGTATTCAATTAATCGATGGTGCGTTAATTGGTGGAGCCGATCCAAGACGGGAAGGCGTGGCGGTGGGTTTTTAGGTTATTCTAAACTCACTTCATCCACTTTCCAGTCGTTACCTACTTTTAGCAGTTCCACAAGGCGCATATCTTTAAATATGTCGCCGTCTAACTCACCTTCAAAAAACAGGGATATCTGCGCTTCTTTAGCATATTCATTTCTACCTGCACTGCGAGATCTAGGTTGGATTGTGACTCTATCAAAGCGCATATTCAGAACATGCTTCTGAACACCCTTATTGGTGTGATAGGAACGCAACAAGCGCTCCATTTTAGGGGTGCTTACGTTAATGGCGCCCTCTATTCCCTTACTATGATAAATGTGGTCAAAAAATTCAATGGCAGCGAATTCGGGGTTGCCACTATCTAACATACCAAATTTTCCACCACCTTGTTTGGGCGGCGCTTTGTCACAGGCACTGAATAAAATTGCAAATATAAAGATAACGCCGATATTTTTTAGCATGTTAGATTTCCATTTTCTTGGTTGCGCCAGTTCTATAAAATTAATCTTATCGTGTTTTTTGCTTCATCAAAAGAAAAGGGAGACTTAAAAGCCTCCCTTTATAAACAATGTTTAATTGAGCTTGTAACTATTGTACATTTTCCGAGTCAGAAAATTCACCTGCAAATAAAGGGCTACTCAAGTAACGCTCTGCTGCACTGGCCAAAATAACTACTATGTTTTTATTGGCATTCTCAGGTTTTTCTGCCCAACGTTTGGCCGCTACTACCGCAGCGCCAGAAGATATACCCGCTAAAATGCCTTCTTCTTTCATTAATCTATGGCACATTGCCATGCAATCTTCGTTGCTAACTTGCTCAACTGCATCAATTAGAGATAAGTCTAAGTTACCCGGAATAAAGCCTGCACCTATGCCTTGAATCTTGTGTGGCCCAGGTGTGAGTTCTTTACCCGCTTTCGCTTGAGTGATAACTGGCGAGTCTGTAGGCTCAACAGCGACTGTGGTAATGGCTTTACCTTGGGTGTTTTTGATGTAACGGCTAACACCGGTAATGGTGCCTCCTGTACCCACACCAGCAACAAAAATATCAATTTTTCCGTCAGTATCATTCCAAATTTCAGGACCTGTGGTTTTTTCATGAATTTCAGGATTAGCCGGGTTTTCAAACTGGTGCATAGGAATATATTTTGACGGATCAGAAGCAACAATTTCATTGGCAGCAGCAATAGCGCCCTTCATGCCTTTAGGTGCTTCAGTCAAAACCAAGTTCGCGCCCATGGCCTTGAGTAACTTACGGCGCTCTAAACTCATTGAACTGGGCATAGTTAACGTGATTTTATAACCTCTAGATGCAGCCACAAACGCCAAAGCGATACCGGTATTTCCGCTAGTTGCCTCAACAATTTCGTTACCTGGTTTGAGTAACCCTTTTTTCTCAGCATCCCAAATCATATTTGCGCCAATACGGCATTTAATACTAAAACTAGGATTTCTGGATTCAATTTTAGCGTAAACGTTGCCGCCTGTTACGCGATTAAGCTTTACCAAAGGTGTTTTGCCAATGGCGAGTGAATGGTCGTCGTATACTTGCATAGTTATTTCCTTGCTTAATATTTCTATTTTTTACAGTGTAACTCTGATTAGTTCACCGTCAATTGGTAATTCTTAGAGCCTAAACTCAAATCACCTCAAACTATCGCTGAATCCGGCATTTTGAGGTGGTATGAGCATATATATATGAAACAACAGCAGGCCCTATAAATAATATTGATACATAAAGCCTTCAAAACTGTTTTATCATAATGACATTCATACTTAGAGGTAAGGGTAGGAAGCTTTATTTAAAGAGCTTTTTCGCTATATCTTATGGTTAATCAGATGTTAATAATTTTTGAGGGTATACATGGCGTTTAAAGGAACAGAAAAATATATTGCGAGTCGCGAGTTGCAACTGGCTGTCAACGCGGCTATTACATTAGAAAAACCGTTATTGATTAAAGGTGAGCCGGGTACGGGCAAAACCATGTTGGCAGAAGAGTTGGCAAAAAGTTTAGATGCTAATTTGATCCAGTGGCATATTAAATCCACCACAAAAGCCCAGCAAGGGTTGTATGAATACGACGCCGTTTCTCGTTTACGTGATTCCCAGCTAGGAGATGAAAAAGTCCATGATATTGGTAACTATATAGTTAAAGGTAAGTTGTGGCAGGCATTCGAAGCGCAAAAACGCACCATATTATTGATTGACGAAATAGACAAAGCAGATATCGAGTTTCCAAATGATCTGCTGTTAGAGCTCGATAAAATGGAGTTTTTTGTTTATGAAACGCAACAACTGGTTAAAGCCGAACAACGCCCTATTGTGATCATTACCTCAAACAATGAAAAAGAATTACCAGACGCGTTTCTACGCCGTTGTTTCTTTCATTATATTCAATTTCCTGATGCTGACGAAATGCGTCAGATTGTCGATGTGCATTTCCCCGATATTAAAAAAGTGTTACTTAATCAAGCGCTGCAATCATTTTTTGACTTGCGTGATGTACCAGGCCTGCGTAAAAAACCTTCTACCTCAGAGTTATTAGATTGGCTGAAATTGTTAGTAGCAGAAGATATTCCGCCAGAGGCTCTGCAAAATAAAGATGGCAAACAAAGTATTCCACCACTTTATGGGGCTTTATTGAAAAATGAACAGGATATTCATTTGTTTGAAAAGTTGGTCTTTATGGCGCGTCGTTAATGTTAGTTGATTTCTTTTTTAAGCTCAGAGAATACCGCTTATCAGTGAGTCTAAGAGAGCTTTTGGACTTGCTGCATGCCTTAGAGAAAGGTGTGATATTTGCTAATATTGATGATTTTTATTTTTTATCAAAAATGATCATGGTAAAAGATGAAAGTCAGTTTGATAAATTTGATCGTGCCTTCGCCGATTATTTTGAAGGGGTGCAAAGTATTGATTTATTCGGTAAAGAGATCCCAGAAGAATGGCTCAAAAATGCTTTGCAGCGGCATTTTAGTGAAGAAGAAAAAGCTCAGATAAAAGCCTTGGGTGGCCTCGAAGAGCTCATGAAAACGTTGAAAGAACGTTTGGCTGAGCAAGAAAAACGCCATCAAGGTGGCAATAAATGGATTGGCACAGGCGGTACATCTCCTTTTGGTGCCAATGGCTACAATCCTGAAGGTGTACGTATTGGCCAACAAGGCAACCGAAATTTCTCTGCGGCGAAAGTATGGGATAAACGGGAGTTTAAAAACTTAGCCGGTGATGTTGAGTTGGGTACCCGTAATATTAAAGTGGCTCTACGTAAACTGCGCAAATTTGCCCGAACGGGTGCTACCGAAGAGCTGGATATACCCACCACAATAGGCGCAACGGCTAAAAATGCTGGCATGTTAGATATTCATATGGTGAAGGAACGACATAACGCCGTAAAAGTATTAATGTTTTTTGATGTGGGAGGCTCGATGGATGCCCACATTAAAGAATGTGAAGAGTTATTCTCTGCGGTACATACCGAATTCAAACATCTTGAATACTTTTATTTTCATAACTGTGTCTACGAAGGTGTATGGAAAGACAACAAAAGACGCGACAGTGAAGTCATACCTATTGCCAATGTTATTCACAAATATGGCGCCGACTACAAACTGATATTTGTCGGTGATGCCACTATGGGCCCTTACGAAATCACTTACCCAGGGGGCAGTGTAGAGCATTGGAATGAAGAAGCCGGGTCCGTATGGATGCAACGTTTACTTAATCATTTTGAACAGGCAATATGGCTTAATCCGCAGTTAAGTCAGTATTGGAATTATTATGCTTCAGTTAGCATAATGAAAGACATAATGTCCGAAAGAATGTTTCCCCTTACGTTAGATGGAATAGGTGAGGGGATTAAAAGTCTCACCAAAAGAAGTGGATAAATCAACCTGTTATGGAAAAACACAGAGCCTCACAGACTAATGACACAGACACTATCTACTTAGCATCTGCCCCCATTAATACGGATGTTGATAATGCAGATTTAACGGGCAAAGAAACTCGACAAATTGTCACCCCTTATGCATTTTTTGTAGCCGATGAGTTGTTAGGGACTCGACTTGCGGGGCCTTTTCGCCGGGGTTTTGGCATGCTCATCGATTTGATTTTGGTGGGACTTTTAACGCAGGTTAGTAGCTTAATACTAGCCGCAGTTGCGGCGTGGACATTTTTTAGAGCTGGGAGGCGATTAAAAACAAAAAAGAGATTTAATGCCGCACGAATTTTCTTAAGACTGCTGGTTGCTTTGTTATTGTTTGTGGTGGCCTTGGGTATTGTAAATAAAATAAATAACAACGACTTATCAAATGGCCAGCCACTTGATGGCTCCAAAAACAGTGGCAATGTTGTGAATGGCATGGGGGCATTGTCTTTAACGGGAAAATATTTAGTAGAAACCAAGGCCATTAGACAACAAATTAGCCAAGGAGAATGTGAACCTGCTTATGAATGTGTACAAACCTTAGGCGAATCCCTTATGTTAGATGTTGTTGCTATTGGTTTAGATGAAAATGCTATAAAGGGGGTTGCTGAAGGATTTATAGGCACAGTATCTGAGAGTATTAGCGGTGATGAAGCACAAAAATTACAGCAATATTTACAGCGGTTTGCTGAAAATCAACAAGCCGCTGCAACGGCAACTGAGTTGGACTCATCAGAAGTCCAAGACACACTTTCTAATAACAAAGTAGATAATAAAAGTTCCAAGGGATTGGTAGCTTGGCTAACTGATATAGCCGAAGAACTAGGCCTAGGCTTTGGCTGGGGAGCATTTTATTTCAGTGTCTTCACAGCATGGTGGAAAGGCCAAACTCCAGGTAAAAAACTGTTAGGCATTCAAGTGATTCGACTCGATAATCAACCCTTGAATCTGTGGGAAAGTTTTGGTCGCTATGGGGGATATGGAGCTGGATTAGCCACAGGTTTATTGGGTTTTTTACAAGTGTTCTGGGATCCGAATCGTCAAGCTATTCAAGACAAAATATCAGAAACTTTGGTCATTGATTTGCGCCATCCAAAAAAACATTTGACCAAGCGTAAAGGAAGGTAGCTGTATGGCGAATCGGATCAGTCAATTACTCAGTAATTGGTCCCAAGATCGAGATAAACATCTATGGGTACTGGCCACTATCATTCAAACTGACGGCTCTTCATACCGTAAAGCGGGTGCCATGATGTTGATTAATGATCTTGGCCAATATTTTGGATTATTAAGTGGAGGCTGTTTAGAGTCAGATATCATGCGTCAAGCACGGCGTTGTTGGGATAATCAGCGAAATCGTATTATTGAATACGATATGCGCGAGGAAGAGGATCTTGCTTGGCAACTGGGCATCGGATGTGGTGGTATGGTGAGAATTTTGTTGCAACCTGTTGCTGCAAACAATGACTACCTGAAACTAGATGAACTTAATCACTATTTAGAACTAAGACAAACGGTGGAATATCATCAACAAATTCATCAAAATTCGCCACTAAATACAGTGCAACCTAAAGTCGACAAGGCCACAATAATCGCTGGGAATATACAAATAGTGGAGACAAAACAGGTTTTTGTACAACACCTTAGTCCCGCGCCATTAATTGCTGTATTTGGAGCCGGTGTGGATGCCAAACCAGTAGTGGCTATCGCTGCAGAGCTGGGGTGGCAAGTGTTACTTATTGATCCTCGCATGGGCTACGCAAAAGCTGAATTTTTTACTAAAGCCAGTCAAATTATTCGACAACCCTTCGAACAGCTTTATAAAGAGACGTGGTTGAGTCAGATAGACGCTGCATTGGTATTAACCCACAACATTAAACTTGATGCAGCAGCCTTAACATTGCTGCAAAGAAGTAGCGCTAAATATGTGGGATTACTTGGGCCCACTCATCGCACTGACAGAGTGTTAGATTTCGCAGAATTAACCAGAAGCGATTTAACCAAACCTTTGGCTAATCCAGTAGGGTTGAGATTAGGCGGTGAATTACCTGAGTCCATCGCTTTATCCATGTTAGCCGAAGTACATGCAGCCTTAGAAAACGCCGACGGTTTGTCTATCAGTGGTGTATTAAATCAGTGAAAACCGAGTTGATATTATTGGCAGCTGGTCAAAGCACACGTTTTGGTGGAATAAAACAGTTGGCAGATATTCATGGGCAGCCAATGATTTGCCATTGTTTGTCTCAATATCGTCAAGATAAAAAATGGATAGGTGGTATTTCTCACGGGCATGTGGTGTTGGGCTCAAATGCTGAATTGATAAGTCTAGTGCTTCCCAATAACATCAATAAATTTGTGACAAAGACTTGGCAAAACGGCATGGGTCATACCTTGGCTGAAAGTATGCAAAATCTTGGGCGTCATACTTCTCATGTGTTGATTGGCCTAGCCGATCAGGCCTCTATAACTCAGCAGATGATTAAGATGTTGCTAGGTAAATCAAGTAGGTATCCGCAACATATCATTGCTGCAAAATATGCCGGTAGAGTAGGGGCGCCATCCATTTTTCCTAGGCAATACTTTACATTGTTGGAACAATTAAGCGGTGATAAAGGGGCCAAAACAATACTGCAGCAATACAGCCAACAAGTAATCAGCGTGGATATGCCAGAAGCAGCCTTAGACATTGATACGCAAGATGACCTTCAAGGTATTAAAACCAAATTATTGCAATAAATTGGTTTTAGCTAAGCTGAACTCTTCATCACTCAAGTATCCCTGCTTATGTAAATCGACTAACTTTTCAAGGGCCGCAACTACCTCAGTTTGATGAGTTGGCTGGTCTGCCGGTTTAGGAACTTCTGGTTTTGGATCAGTGGGTATAAAGCGTGCTGGCTTTTTATTTGACTTGATAAAATTTTCTTTTCGACTCGTTTGGGCTTCGTTAATCTGCTTGGGCGAAACAACTAAATTAGGACGAGAAAAGGTAACAACAGGAACTATCCGAGTCTCAGTTAATTGGGGACTGAGCCGTTTTGAGATGACCCAACAAAGTTCAACAAGCATATCGATTACCCTATAATACTTTAGGCCTGTCACTCTATTGTTACCTTTTCTAAGGTATAGACAGATTGTATAACTACTGTCTTTATCGGATAAAATTATTTCAATTTGGCGAGTTTGCTCATCCTCCATTTTTTCATTTTGCTCTCCCATGAAAATGGCTCTTATATGTTCTTCTATTTGATTACTTATTACATTTTCTGGTTCGCCATCAATAGTCGTTATCATTACACTATTTAATAAAACTTCGCAGCGGATGATGTCATTAAGACTAAGGGTTTTAAATTCCTTTTGATGATTAATTCGATACAGTAAAATGGTGTCGTTTGTTAATACATATTCAAATCGAACATAATTATTATCTAACGGATCCACAGCGAGTTTGCTAACTGCTTTGTTGCGTCTTATAAAAAATGAAACGCCTAACAACGCTGCCAATAGACTGATAATCACCACAAAATACTTACCATTAGAATCGCTGGTATTTGCCTGTGAAATATTTGTTTGAGCGACCAGTGTATTAGCTAATTGCAGGGAATATAGTTTGCCTTGGTGGTGGTCAAAAATGATTGGCTCATTTTCATTGTTTTGGTGAATAGTTAAAACCGCTCTCGGCGATATGACCGGTGTGGCGATGACCTCTTCGAATGTTGGTGATCCGCCATTCAATGATTCAAGTGCACGGGAGGCTAAATTCCATTGATTGTCTATCAATGTAAAAAATATCATTTTATTTCTAAGGTTGAGAAAATTACGACCTTGATACAGTAACATTGAGGACGACTCCTTGGCTTGCTGCCAAAGCAAATCGGATTCAGTATCAACCTGCAAATTAACGCCGACCTTAGCTTGGCTTAACCAGTGCAGTACACCGTTGTTATGCTGGATAAATATTGATTCATAGCTATTTTTAGCCCAAAAAAAATGTTTAATATTTGCAGCGCCCATTACCACTATTTCATTATTGATTTCTGGCGCTTTTATAAATGGATTACTCTGTGAAACAGTATAATTACGGGCACCAAACATAAGGGGGGAAATGCGCAAAATCACACCTGAGTACAAAGCGTGATGCTTTAGTTCATTAATGTAACTTAAAGAAAAGTACAGTTGACCAAAATCAGTGTTCCAAGGCTTCAGATAAGGTTCAAAAGTTAGCTGCTCAATTGCATTGTTGCGGGATGTTATGGGGATACGTAATATTTCTCTTTGGGTTTCTGGCTCTATTTTTTGCTTATCAAAATCATATGTCCAAGCTGTGATCACTGTTTCAAATGCAAAATCAATATTTGTATCATTTAAAGTGACTCGATTAGTGTATTTCTGTTGCTCGAATTCAGTGGTATGTGCGGTATAAAAGGTCGCATATCCTGGTTCTTCAGGCAGGGTGAAGCTAGGGTGAAAACTGATTGCCGTAAGAGCAATGAAAGCTGGCATATTTGAGTCTAGAGGTAAATTTAAAATAGCGTCTTGACTATTTGGCTCATCTTTTCCAAGCAAATAAATAACCCCATTTGCTTGTGCAACAAAAAATTTTCCATCAACGGGGCTCGCTAACGGATCCAACCATACTGCATCTGTACTGACAGCATTAAGCCGAGTTAAATCACCCATTAACTTCAATTGATATTGCTCGGCAAAAACAGTTTTAGTAAAAACAAGGGAGCAGATAGCCAATGTAAAAACAACAATATACACATAGCTTTTCTGAAGTTTTATAGCAGCTTGATTATCCAATTTAATGCTTCAACACTCGACATATTTATTTACAGTAAGTCCCACTTCCTAGACCATCTTATTCTGACTTATTTAATTGGTTTGCTTTTTATAATTAAAATCAGCTATTTAACGCGAATAAGTTAGGTTTTGTCAAACCAAATTAACAGTGGCAACTCCAATAACAAAGAACACAATTGCTAGCTTTATCCATTTTATTAGCATTCCTGACGCCCCATTACTTGGTCTTTAATCACTTTCAAAATAATCTTTTGATTTTTCATTTTATAGTCCTTTAAATGAGATTTAGTTATGGGATTGTTTGAGACTGGATTATATTGAAATTAGCAATGTTTCGGAGTTGATTTCTTCAGCAGATAGAGCCTCTATTGATTTTCCTTCACATTGAGTTTCCTGCACTTTTATCACGAAAACATCAAAGCGTTTGCCTGGGATTAAGCTGCTCTTTTGCGCCGGTCTCGCTGCAATTTTGTAGCTTTTTCCCGCTTCAACCTTGATTGCAAAGTTAACCTCATCTGCGTCCCCACCACCTATTAAACGAGACTTTTCGCAGTATTCACTGGCGCATATTGCGTATCCTCTGAATTCATGGATACCCGCAGAGAGTTTGAGAGTTGCAAAACCGCTAGATTCAATAGGGCTTACAGGTAACCTATCCGTATTTGGAATATTTAAGCGGTTTCCATTATGTTTTTCTAACGCGACCGCAAAATCACCTTGAGTAACAAATGAATTAGCAATGATTTTTCCACAAGTCTGAGAATAGGACGTGCTGGAAAAGCCTATTGAAGCCAGTAAACCAACAATATTTATAAGTTTCATTTATCAATCCTTTTTCAATGACAGCTGTGGTGAATTTTGTGTTTTATAACAATATCAGTAAATGTATTTTAACTGAACAATTATGGGTAACTAGACTTTAAAACAAATTGTTTTACCCAATATCCAATACATGAAAGCAAATACCAGACTTAAGCAAAGCATTATCACCACTATGGGTTTCATTGGCGTTTTGTGGTGTATTAAATCGGCGCAGATATTGTTCAATCTGAATCTATCTGGTTTCGGACTGGTCCCGTTAGACGCTATGGGTTTAGTGGGTATCATCACAGCACCATTAATACATGGCTCTTTGGAACATATCTTTAACAATACGTTTGCGATCCTGATATTGGCCAGTGTTTTGTATTATGGATATCCAAAATCATGGTGGAAAGTGTTTGGGTTAGTCTGGATATTGTCAGGAGTGGGGGTATGGCTATTTGCCCGACAAGCTACTCACATTGGCGCAAGCGGTCTAACCCATGGATTATTCTTCTTTTTGTTTGTCGCCAGTATATTTCGTCGCGATAAAAGTTCGGTGGCCATTATGATGATTGCTTTTCTGCTTTATGGTGGTATGACAATGACTATCTTCCCCAGAGAAGAAGGTATTTCTTTTGAATATCATTTTTTCGGAGCATTGGCGGGTGTTATTGCGGGAATAATATGGCGTGATAGTGATCCTAAACCAGCGGTAAAACGCTACGAATGGGAAGGTGAATCATCTGAGGGCGAAAATTATATGGCTGCTGATGAATGGCAAGAATACCAGCCAGAAGACGTAGAAGACAAGCCTCGATTACATTAAGGAATTCAATGCAACCCACTACATCCGCGATAAAAGAGCTGTTTACCTTGTTATTACGAGTTCGTTACGGTGAATGTGATGGGCAGCAAGTGGTATTTAATGCTCGATATGCAGATTACATCGATATCGCTATGACCGAATATTTCAGGGTGGCTGTGGGTGGGTTTCAAGTCTTAATTGATAATGGTTTAGACAATCAAGTAGTGAGTTTACATATTGATTGGCATTCATCTGCAAAGTTTGATGACGTTCTGGCGATTAACGTGTCATCAACAAAAGTTGGCAATACTTCTTATGGTTTTAAAATAGTAATCACCGACTTTGCATCACAAAAACTTATCGCAAAAAGCACTATTACTTATGTGATGGTCGACACGCAACACTATCAAAAAACGCCAGTACCTGATTGGTTACGAGAAAAATTACTTTCATCTACTACATGGCCTTTAATTAACCATAGTGGCGTTCTAGTGTAGTGTGAATACGTATGCATTAAGTTGTTGATTTACCTAGACTCAAGGTATTCTCTAGGCTAATAGTTTACTTTTTATTAACAGTTGTGAATTAATTGCAGTTTTGCCCTAATTAACAACTGTATTAGAGAAAATTTAATGCAAAAAACGATGCAAAAAACAAAACCTCAGTTAAATTTTTGGCAAATTTGGAATATGTGTTTTGGATTTTTAGGGATCCAATTTGGCTTTGCCTTGCAAAACTCTAATGTTAGTCGAATATTTGAAGCTTTAGGTGCCGATTATAGTAATCTCGCCATTTTATGGGTTGCAGCACCCATTACTGGTTTAATTGTGCAACCAATCATTGGTTATATGAGTGATAACACCTGGAATCGTTTAGGAAGAAGGCGGCCTTATTTTTTATGGGGCGCCATTGCCGCTAGTTTTTCGTTATTCATTATGCCCAACTCGCCAACCCTTTGGTTAGCAGCAGGCATGTTATGGATAATGGATGCCTCAATCAATGTGTCAATGGAACCCTTTAGAGCCTTTGTGGGTGATATGTTGCCCAAAAAACAACGAGCCATGGGGTATGCCATGCAAACCTTTTTTATTGGGGTGGGGGCAGTGGTAGCCTCTGCTTTGCCTTGGATGATGACCAATTGGTTTGATATCACTAATGTTGCACCAGTTGGTATGATCCCAGATTCGGTGAAGTTTTCATTTTATGCCGGCGGCAGTATTTTTTTAGTAGCGGTGATTTGGACAGTGGTATCAACCAAAGAATATTCACCAGAACAACTAGCAGCTTTTGAAGAAGCCCAGTCTGCTGAAGATGGGGTCTCAATTGAGCCACAAGTAGCGCGCTCCAGTAGTAAATACATTAAGGGGGGAGTGATTTATTCGGTCATTGGCTTAGTGTTGTATTTGTTGATTGCTGCCAATATAGAAAGCCTAGATAAAAATTTATATATTATGGCAGGTGGTTTGGCAGCTTTTGGTGTATGCCAATTAGTGGCTGGTTATTTGGGTAAAAATGGCCGTGCTAATAATGGCTTTTCAGAAGTTATGAATGACTTATTTGCTATGCCTCAAGCTATGCGGCAATTGGCTGTGGTGCAGTTTTTCTCTTGGTTTCCCTTGTTTGCGATGTGGATTTATACCAACTCTGCCGTAACCTCTTACCATTATGCAAGTACCGATGTGACCTCAGCGGTTTACAACGAAGGGGCTGATTGGGTTTCTATCCTCATGGCTACATACAATGGTGTATCCATATTTGCCGCCATTATTATTCCGATAGTAGTGCGTTTCTCTAATCTACAGTTTGCCCATCTGATTAATTTGTCATTGGGTGGCATAGGTTTTATCTCCTTTATATTCATAAAAGATCCCGCTTGGTTAGTGTTATCTATGGTGGGGGTAGGCTTTGCTTGGGCATCAATTTTGTCGGTTCCTTATGCCATTTTGTCCAATGTTCTACCCGCCAAAAAAATGGGTGTGTACATGGGGATCTTTAACTTTTTTATTGTTATCCCGCAAATTTTAGCCGCTAGTATTT
>Ga0115567_10000841_pt1 | contig 30478 bp, 27 predicted proteins | sample COGITO_mtgs_1204_2_FD_88679 | JGI IMG/M metagenome (GOLD analysis project Ga0115567, IMG submission 88679) | Pelagic marine microbial communities from North Sea - COGITO_mtgs_120412 | ecosystem: Environmental > Aquatic > Marine > Epipelagic | place: Germany:Helgoland, sampling site Kabeltonne... | reverse complement strand
TCCACGACCCTCACGCCATCCTCCCGAATGCGCGCCTCCCGCCCAAGAGCCGAGCATGAGCAGCCAAACGCAAGGGCACGAGTTGCGATCGCACTACCCACGCCGCCAATTCCCAGCAACAAGCAATGCGAGCCCGCAACATCCAGGACCCGCTCCAGAAACTCTGGCCTCTCAGATGCTGCAGCTCTGTCACTCGCGCCGTGATGAAACCCTCGGGCCAACATCAGCGCCATTGCCCAGGCGTGTTCGGCAATCGCCGGGCCATGGTGGCCGTGGCTGGTCGTCACAATCCAGCCTGATCTCAAAAGCATCTCGACATCCAGATAGTCTGCGCCAGCCGCTGGCGTGCTGATCCAGCGAAGCCCTGCGCACAAGGCCAACTCCTCCGCACCTGCGCTCCACGTCCAAATCGCATCTGCGCCCTCGCGCAGCATTGCGCTTCGTTCAGCGCCGTACTCCGGCAGCGCTGTCACCACCCAGCCTGGGAGAGTGCGGAGCCGAGCCAAGACTGGCTCGTTCGCGGCCCAACAGGCCATTTGCTGGTGGTATAGGTCAACTAGAAGACGAAAGCCCATAACCCCTCCAGAAACAGAAAAGGCCGCGCTTAGCTAAGCGCGGCCCTCCCGACGAAAGATTGTCGTGTAGCTGTTAAGCGACGCGATTAGCCTGCGCTGCGTTCGCGTCGCGGTGTTCGGCACAGAATGCGACCACGTATGCCAACAGCGCTGTTGCAACGGGAATGCCGAACAGGTCGGCGGCAGCAACGCTGGAACCAACTGCCAGCATCACAGCGTAGCCAACGGCAACAATCAGAACAGCGGCCGGAAGTGCGCGGCTAAGGGCCTCACGGGCAACGATGATTTCGCTAGCTGATGGCAGGCGACGGAGGCCGAAGACCAATAGAGTCAGGGAAAGAAGGATGATGCCCCACTCGCCCAGCGCTGGCACGGCCAGTATCAGATTTGCTAGAGTGGGCGCGTTGAAGTCGTTGTAGTTAAGGACCCAACCCGTCCCAATGATCTGCGTACCTGTGTCTACCGCGCTCGAGCCCTCAAGGTCGACGTTGAGTACGTCGGTGCCAGCGTCACCGTTGAACTCGATGAAGATGTTACCAAGTGCCGCGAGAGCTGTTTGCGTGACGGACACGTCATCGTTGCCGCTGCCCGCATTGATGATCAGGCTTCCAGTGGGATTGGTGAAGTCGATCCGTTCGAAGGTCGCCCCCGTGGCTTCTACACGAGTCTGGGTGCCAGCACTCACGCTGCTGACCACGATACTCTGCGCAGCGCCAGTGTTGTCGTTGATGATTACGTTGGTAACGGTCCCGTTGACCTCCGTGGGCTCGAGGCCGGTGAAAGTCAGCGTATTGCCGTCGAGAGCAACTGAACCGTCAGTCACATTGACCACTGAGTACGTCAGCGTATTGCCGTCAACATCGGTGAAATTCATGCTGTCGACACCGCCACCGCCACCGCCCGCCACGGTAAACTGCGGCATCACGCCACCAGCCAAGTCGAAATTGAACACGTCAGTGTCGTTACTGCCCTGAATGGTGACCGACTCGGCCGCGTCGACAAACGTGGCAACTTGGCCCCCGACAGAGATTCTGAAGTTCGGACCGACGCGAACGATTTCGAATACATCGTCGTTGCCATCCCCCGATAAATTGGGATCGACATCGCTTACCTCGACAACCCGGGATGTACTGACCACCAGCTCGTCCAAATAAGTCGGGGCTGCAGCCGATGTGGCAATCTCAATCTCGGCGATCACGTTGTTGGTTTGCACCATGTTGAGCCATGGACCTGGCTGTGTTGCGCCCTTCGCAGTGGAGTAGCCATTTGCATCGCTGATCTCCGAACCATTTACCGACACCTTGTAGCGGTTGCCGTCGTAATTTGCAGTGACCACCAGGTGAACCCATTCGAGATCTGCAATCACGGGGCTTGACGTCAGCTCGTACCAGGCACTGCCACCGTTGTCATACCAGACATTCACCTTCCCAGAGAGATCATCGACATAGACAGCGAGCTGGTCGCCAGGGGCACCTGTTGGTTGCACACCACTGCGAACGACTTGCACGAGCATCTCGGCAACCACTTCGTGGTCGGCCGTACCAGCCACGGTCAGCACTGCATCCTCTTCCACGGACAAAACTTGGGCATGCCCACCACTGAGAGGCGCAGTACCACCGCCGCCAAGATAGGAGGCCAATGAAGCAGGTGCCGCAACCACAGTCGCTGTGCCACCAGTCGTGCTGGTCCAATCACCTTCGTTGGCAATGTCGTAGTTGATCGCTTGCGATTCGAAATCCTCGTCAGCGGGGGGAGTGGCTGCAAGTGCGGTCGCTACGCTAAAGCAGGCAACGACGGAGAGTAGGAAATGTCTCATAAGTCTGACCTGTATCCGGAGTGTGGGGTTTTGAGCTGAATGGAAACTGTCACGGCCCGTACTTTACCCCAGTTGTGGGCCGCGACAATCGAGTTTCGCAAATTTCCAGATATTTGATCGATTGCGCATGAAAATTGGCGCAGAACGCAGCCAGGCGCGATAATTACACGATCGAAGTCTAATTCCAAGATTGCTTCAAGCGAATGACAGCACGTACTTCAGTCGCGAACTTACGTCACAAACAGACGCGAAACCGCCATTCGGCCGTAGTTCCCAAGCGCGCGGTCGCCAGTCGGGCCATAAGCGGAACCGGCGAGTCGACAAGGTGGAAGATGAGGCCGGTAAGAATGAGCGTCCGGGCTTTTGATCGAAAAACACGGTCTCATTGACCGTCGGCATTCCCGCGATCGGCATCCCCGCCCCCAATAGCCGAATTTTATCCAAGCGTCTCATCCCGAAGTTCGGGGCGTTTGCGTCCCAATCCAGCCGCCCAAAAACCTTTCGTTTCGGGAAAATGGCTGCGATCCCCGCAAAAAGAGACGATGGAGGGTGTTGGGCGTAACAACGACCACCACCACCATTCTAAGCGACATAAAACCGCCGCGCAATGCCAGGGACAGCGGGCCGGAACTGCCCCTCCCAAAAAAACGCCATCCTAACGGCGGACAATGGTGGTCCAACACTCAGGTGACGCAAAGGCTACCTTAACACGGTAGTCTCTCACCCAGAGGTTCTCTCAGGTCTCTGTCATCAAAGCCAGCCCTGCCGCAGCGGTTACTCGTCGCTAAAGGCGGCGTCGAACGCCAGACCAGAGGGCGTAAAGTCGACCTGCTTGACAAAAGCACAGGCCTCGGTAGCGCCCTGCTCGCGATCCATGCCGCTGTCTTCCCATTCCACGGAGAGTGGTCCCCCGTAGCCAACGCGGTTGAGCGCGCGGATGATCTCTTCAAAATTCACTTTTCCCCGTCCAATCGAACGAAAGTCCCAGAAACGACGATTGTCGCCGAAAGACAAGTGGCCACCAAAGACACCAGCCTCGGTCGGAGTGTCACTCCACTGCACGTCCTTCATGTGCGCGTGGAAGATACGCTCGCCGAAGGTGTCAATGAACTTCACGTAGTCCACACCCTGATAGCCGAGATGGCTTGGGTCGTAATTGAAGCCGAAGGCAGGGTGCCCGTCCAGCGCATCAAGCGCCGTCTGCGCGCTGGCGATGTCGAAGGCGATCTCAGTCGGATGAACCTCCAGCCCGAAGCGGATGCCCAGGCTCTGAAACTGGTCCAGTACCGGCTTCCATAATTCTGCGAACTTCGCAAAACCGTCCTCGATCATCTGCGGCGTCGTGGGCGGAAATGCGTAAAGCATGTGCCAGATTGGGCTGCCGGTAAATCCGTTCACGACATTCACCCCAAGGCGCTTGGCGGCTTCTGCCGTCGCCACCATTTCATCCGCAGCACGCTTACGCACACCATCAGGATCACCATCGCCCCAGACATACTGGGGCAAAATCGCCTTGTGCCGCTCATCAATGTTGTCTGCGACTGCCTGCCCCACAAGATGGGCAGAAATCGCGTGCAACTGCAGCCCGTGTCCCGCAAGCAATTCGCGACGTGCATCGCAATATGCCTGGTCTGCCTGGTCCACTTCGAAATGGTCTCCCCAGCAGGCGAGTTCCAATCCGTCATAGCCGAAGGACGCTGCCTTCTGGCACATGTCCGAAATTCTAAGGTCGGCCCATTGGCCGGTAAATAGTGTAACTGGGCGAGCCATGGTTACCTCCAGATGTTTCAGTCTTCGATTTTTGTCCAGGCAGCGCCCGCGGCTGCGGACTCCACGCATGCTTGAATAAAGGCCATGCCGCGCACGCCATCAGCCACGGTCGGGAAGTCCAGATCCAGCTCCGAAGCCGGCTTGCCGTCCAACTTGCTGCGCAGTGCTCGCGCGAAGTTCTTATATACGTTCGCGAACGCTTCGAGGTAGCCTTCTGGATGGCCTGCAGGTGTTCGGCATGCGCCCAGTGCTGCTGGCGAAAGCCGGTCTCCGTAATTGCCGCCAGCACGCAGGATCTGACGTGGCTGGTCGATGAACGTGCGGATAAGGGTATTTGGTTCTTCCTGTTTCCAGATTAGCCCGCCCGCCTCGCCGTACACACGGATGTTCAGCCCGTTCTCCTCATCAATCGAGATCTGACTGGCGGAAAGCGTCCCGCGGGCCCCACCTTTGAAGCGCAGCAAGCAGTTCGCGTCGTCTTCCAGCTCTCGACTCCCGACGAAGGTGGTGAACTCAGCGCACACTTCATCAATCTCCAAGCCGGTGATGTACTCGGCAAGGTTCTCTGCATGAGTACCAATGTCACCCACGCAGCAGGACGCGCCGGCACGCTTGGGATCCGTCCGCCACGCCGCCTGCTTCTGATCCTCCGCCTCCAACTGGGTCGCCAGCCAGCCTTGTGGATACTCTGCCACGACCTTCCGAATCTTTCCCAGTTGCCCGCTCTGCACCAGGTCGCGCGCCTGCTTGACCATGGGATAGCCAGTGTAATTGTGGGTCAGCGCAAACAGCAGACCTTTTTCCTGCACCAAGCCGCGAATCTCTCGCGCCTCGGCCAGGTCAAAGTTCATCGGCTTGTCCGAGACCACGTGAAATCCTGCCTCAAGCGCGGCCTTTTGCACCGGATAGTGCATGTAGTTTGGCGTGACGATGGATACGAAATCCATTCGCTCGCCCAGTGGAAGCTCAGCTTCCTTCGCGAACATCTCGGCGTAAGAACCGTAAACCCGCTCTTCAGGCAGGTACCAGTCGGCACCGGATTGCTTGGATCTTTCTGGATCGGAGCTGAAGGCTCCACAGACCAGTTCGATTTCATTGTCAATTGCTGCTGCCATCCGGTGAACGGTGCCAATAAAAGCCCCTCGCCCCCCTCCGACCATGCCCATGCGCATCTTGCGAGCCATAGCTTTGCTCCTTAAAGTTTTCTGTTCGCCTGCTGCGAAATCGGCGGTACTCTAGCATTATTTGGCGCATGCGCACCCGCCCCAGCCTCACGAGCTCTCTGAGGAGCCCAAATCTCTTGCCATATGATCCAACTATTGCCGGTGTCGTCTTCGATTTCGACGGCACCTTGACCCAACCGGGTGCCTTGGACTTCCCGGCCATGCGCAAAGAAATCGGCTGCCCGCACGATGGCGACATCCTCGTCCATCTGCGCAACCTTCCGGCCAGCCAGCAAGCGAGAGCGGAGACCATCATCCAAGCCATGGAGATGACTGCAGCCGAGCGCTCGGTCCCCAATGAAGGAGCTGAGACCGTGATTCGTGAACTCCGCAAACGCGGCGTAAAACTGGCGATCCTGACGAGAAACTCTCGAGCTGCCTTTGACTGCGCACTGAAGCGATTTTCGAGGATTTCTGCTGCGGACTTCGCAATTATCCTGACTCGGGATGAGGCCCGGCGCGACAAACCGCACCCTGACGGGGTTGTGCAGGCTGCTGTCGAGATGGGCGTGCCATGTGATAAAATTGTGGTTGTCGGTGACTTTTCCTATGACATTGAGGCGGGGCACGCTGCTGGAGCCGCTACCGCCTTTCTTCCTCCCCTACCGTCGGCCACCACTCGCATCGCCCCAACCGTGCGTCTCACCCGCCTGAATCAGCTACTGGATGTATTTTTCTAAATACTTTCGCTCGGGAGTTGCACCGGCGGCCGTCATTTCATACAAGGTATGCCATAAACCAAGGAGAGTGATATGGACCTAACTCACGTAGATGCCTCGAATCAGCCGCGTATGGTTGATGTCGGAGAAAAGACGGTCACCAGGCGTATGGCCCGCGCCCGCGCCGTCGTCCATCTCGGAGCAGAAATCATGGCAGGGCTACAGGGCGGTGATCTTCACGCTAAGAAAGGGCCAGTTTTTCAAACCGCGATTATCGCCGGAACCATGGCAGCCAAGCGCACCTCCGAGGCCATCCCATTCTGCCATCTCCTGCCCCTAGAGCGCTGTAAAATCCAGATTCAACCGCTGGACGCGGAGTCAGTGGAGATTCTGTGCGAGACCGCTATCAGCCACAAGACGGGGGTTGAAATGGAGGCGCTACACGGAGCATCTGTGGCAGCACTGACCATCTACGACATGTGCAAGGCACTTTCACTTACCATCGAGATTCGAGAGCTCTGTTTAGTGGCCAAAAATGGAGGCAGGCGCGATTATGAGCGGGCACAAAAAACATCGTCCGCGGTTCCTATTTAACCCACTAGAAAGGCACATCAGCGGCCGTATTGAGCTGCTAACAGAGCTGATCGCCCAACTTTCCGCGCAGTGGCGGATCGGCGTTGCTGGTCCCGTACCTGTTCCAGGCGCTGAGTTCCTCAACATCGAGTCCCATCTCTGCTGGACGCAGACTCATCTGCGAGATTGCGACTTCGCGCTGATCTACAGCACGACGGAGCAGAGCAACCTGCATATAGGGGAGTTGGGCGATGTGCCCCCGATAGCGGATCGCCTCGAGCGCTGGATTCAGCGGACTGTCAATGCCCGCCCACTTCACGGTTTAGTACTGGTCGGCGGGAAAAGCAGCCGCATGGGCGCAGACAAGGCCTCTCTGTGCTACCAAAACCACTCACAGGCAGCGGTGTGCACCAAGCTGCTGCAAACCTGCTGCGAGGAAGTGGCGCTCTCGGCCAGGCCCGGCCAGGCCGTGCCTGATGATGTCGTCCACCTGCCACGAGTAGATGACTGCTTCTTGGAGATGGGGCCATTAGGCGGAATCCTCAGCGCCCTCCATAGCGAGCCGAATGCAGCCTGGCTTGTCCTCGGCTGTGATCTTCCCCTAGTCTGCGGGGAAACATTGGACGCGCTGCTGGATGGCCGGAGACCAACCGCCGCTGCCACCGCTTTCAAGGCGGTCGACAGTGGCTTTCCCGAGCCACTCTGCGCCATCTATGAGCCCAAAATCATCTTCGACTTGTTACACGTAGTCGCGACCGGTAACTGCTGCCCACGCAAGGTGCTAGTCAATTGCCACCGTCAACTACTGGAGCAGGAGAGTCCGCTATGGCTGGCGAACGCCAATACCCCGGATGAAGCCAAGCGCCTGCAGGTGCATGTAGAGGCACAGCGCAAGCGGTCGTTAAAAGAAGGCTATTGCCGGGCAAGCTCACGCGCTCCACGGCACGAGACAGTCCCCTGAATCGCACAGCTCGCGACCAATTCAGCGAACGCGATGCCGCTCTGGCTTGGCCTTCGCCGAGGGGCTGCTGTTTGCTAGCTGCATCTGGGCGAGAATCTGGACGAAACGATCCCGTGTCCGGCGCGTGGCTACGCGAAGCAGCTTTTCTTCAGAAATGGTCGGCACGGCTTCCAACTCGCCCTCTTCCTTCATGTCCTGCGGTGAGGCATGACGAATCACAAACTCGCCAGCCTGTGCGAAGAGCGCAGTATCCGGCTGGCTCCCGAATCCCCCGCTAATCCCGACAGTCTCCGCCACAAAAGCCAGAAACTCCCCGAAAAGGTCGAAATTTGGAATGGACAAGTGGTCCGGGCCCACGGGCCTGAGCAGATTTGCTTTCAGCAGCCGCGCAATCGCCAGCTCAATCTGCTCGCGCGAGATGCACAACGAACTCGAGATCTCAAGAATGGTCTCCTGGGTCGGGATCGCGATAATATGGCACTCCGTGTACGCATCGAAACTTGGCGCCCCGTGCAGCAGGTAGATGTAGCGCAGTTGCTGTAAGATGTGGTACGAGCAATCCCCGCTCATCAGCGGGTGAATATTCGCGTTTGCCACACGCAGCCGCTCCGCAAGACAGTCGATAATCGTGCCAATCCAAGGTGGCAACTGGTCGAGCCCCTGCTTCAAAACCTCTTCGGTGATGACGAACACCTCGGTCTTTTGCAACGCCCGAATCGACGCAGATCGCGGGAAATCAGAAATCAGCGCCATCTCACCTATCACGTCTCCCTCGCCCAGCGTGATCAGGCGCACTTCCTTCCCGCGCATCATCTGGAAGACTTCGACTTCGCCGGAGATAATCACGTACGCCTCGCGGCCAATGTCTCCCTCGTGAATGACCATATCGCCAGGTTCGAAGAAGCGGCGGATGGATGTCGTATTCCCCGCCAACAACGCGTCAACATCCTCGCTCAACTCCTGCACCGTCTGGTAGCGTTCATCCTGATCGTAGGCCATGGCCTGCAGAATAATACGGCAGAGCTCAAGCGGCAACTCGCGTTCCGGCGCCTTCAGAGCCGGAGAGATGAAGTTGCCACTCTCCGCGTTCGCCAGAATTTCGTAGATATCGTCGCCGGTGAATGGCGTCGAGCAAGTCGCGAGCGCATACAAAGTCGCTCCCAGAAGAAAAATATCACTGCGCTCATCCAACTGCTCCGAAAGCCCCTTGGCCTGCTCGGGAGACATGAATGCCGGCGTGCCCTTCACCACCCCATAGCGCGTTTTTGCCACATCCTCCGGATCGGTCTCCTCGCCCGCCTCAAAGCCTTCCTCTGCCTCGGTCTCTTTGGCCAGCCCCCAGTCCATCAACAGCACTTCGCCAAAGGCGCCGACCATGATGTTGTCCGGCTTGATATCACGGTGCAAAACCCGGTGCGAATGCGCAAACGCTACGGCATCACAGACCTTGCGAAAAATCGTCAGCAGGCGGAATCGCGTGTATTGATCGTAGGCAGGATCCTCATCCCTGACTCCCTTGACGATCTCTCCCAGCGAAACCCCGGACACATATTTCATGGAGAAGTAGAGCTTATCGTTGGCCATCACGCCCATGTCGTGGACGGGTACGATATTCGGATGCTCAAGCTTTCCGGTAATCTGTGCCTCGGCCACGAAACGCTCGAACAAAACGCTGTCCTCGGCTACGTGCGGCAGGATTACCTTCGTCACCAGTTCGCGCTTCAAGCAGCGGTCGTAGACGCGGTAGATCTCTCCCATTCCACCTTCCGCCAGCTTTTCCTGAACGTCGTATTTCTTGTCGTCTTGGTTTCTGGCGCGCAGTTTTGCAAAATATTTATGCCGAGCCCCCAGCCCAAGGCGAATGCCGCCTGTATGCAGGTCTTCTGTATCCTGCTGTTCGGAACAGGAGGATACGCGGGGGTCGTCTGTCATGGAATCCTCACGCTAGATGGGTCATTCGATTATAGTAACGGGCGTACCAATGGTCACGAAGTCAAACAATTCCTCAACATCTTCATTGCGCATCCGCACGCATCCCAGGCTGGCGGCATTGCCAATACTCTCCGGTTCCCACGTGCCATGAATGCCAAATCCCTTCAACGTCGGATCCGTATCGCCCGTGGGCCTCATTCCCATCCACCGCGTACCAAGGACGTTTTCCTTTTCGCCGAATGGAATGATCCGGCCTCCACCAGGATACCAGACAGGTTCTATCTGCTTGTCCTTGATCATAAAGGTGCCCACCGGGGTGCGGTCCTGACGTCCCGTCGCGATATCGTACACTTTCACGATACGCTCCCCGTCGAATAGGACGAGGACAAACGCGCTCTTGCTGACCTCAATCCGCCAGTGCCCCTCGTAAATCTTGAACACCTGATCCGGGTAGATGGTCGGTCGGGTCCGCTCCAGGCCGTTAGAGATCTGCAGCATTGCTACGGTCACGTTGTACTGCTGCGCGATTCCGCTCAGGCTCTGACCCGAGCCAACTACGTGTCGCACTTTCTCCGGAAATGGGACATCTGTCATCACGATGGTACTCATGATCGTATCTGCGAGGTCGGCAGCCTTGCGCCATGGCCCGGTGTATCGCACCATCGTATCATCCAACAATACATTCTCAGACAAACGCAGTGCCGAGACCAAGTCACCTTCGTCTAAATGTTGTCGCGCCAGCGCAAGCTTCATTGTCATCTCACCAGAAATCTCGACAGGTGGCGGCAAGGCCGCAGCAACGCCCTCAATCACTGTGGTCGGAGCTGCCTCGACGCCCAACTCTTCCACAGGTTCAACCACTACACTGCTGATGCTAGTGACCGCGTCGCGGATGGTATCTCGGAACATGAAAACACCGCCCCCGATGACTCCAATCAGAAGGATTCCAACCACAGCTTTGGCAAAGGGTGTCATGCGAACTCCTGGCAACGGGTGTGCAGCTTTAACTCGGGGCTGTCGCGCCCATCTACAGCAAGGCCACACCGTAACGTGATTGGCCCTCGAATGCAACTGCGGAAACCATTCACGAGGCTCATAAAAAGTCCCACACCGGCCAGTCGTTCGCCAGCGCAGCATCCCGCAGGGCCGGAGAAGGGTTCACCGCCACCGGATGCCCGATCTGCTCGAGGATCGCGATATCCGCCGTACTGTCCCCGTAATACCAAGCATGTTCCCGCGTCGTACGGCGCTCCTCGCAGTAGGCATCCACATACTCCAGCTTGCCCTGCCCTACGCAATACGTCCCGTCTACACCGCCGGTAAATCGCCCCGCTTCGTCACGTGCCAGCTCAGTCGCCAACAAATCAATCTCGAGGTATTCCGCGACCGGCGTGGCGATCACGCGATTCGTCGCCGTCAACAAGCACACAGTCAGGCCATCAGCCCGCTGCGCAGCGATCCGGCGCTCTGCCTCCATGTACAACTGTGGTTTTGCGATCTCCGCAAAATGCTCGCGCGACCAGGCCAGCATCTCATCCCAAGTCTTGCCGCTAAAGTCCCGCAACTGAAATGCGTTGAATAGCTCAACGCGCAGCACACCCTGCTCGTACTCCTCGTAAAACGCGGCCGCCTCATCCAAGTCACCCACCGGCGCATAGCCGCGACTGACCAGAAAGGTCTTCCAAGAGACGTCACAATCATTATTCAGGACCGTATGGTCCATATCCCAAAAATGAATCTCGCTCATCCGCGCTCGACCACTGCGCCGGAAATGGTGTACGACTTGCCGCATTCGCAGCGACTTGCCCCGTTTACGAACTCCGGAATTTTGAGCCCGCACTCGCACATCCAGCCCGTGTGACGCCCGGGCACTCCCATCATCAGCGCATAGTCTGGCACATCACGCGTAATCACCGAGCCAGCCCCGATAAAGGCAAAGCGCCCAATCGTGATGCCACAGACGATCGTGCAGTTGGCGCCGAGCGTCGCGCCCTGCCGCACCAGCGTCTGCCGCAACTCGTCCATGCGTGGCACGGCGCTGCGCGGATTAAAGACGTTCGTGAACACCATCGACGGGCCGCAGAAAACGTCGTTTTCAAGATGCACGCCTTCGTACACGGAGACGTTGTTCTGGATCTTGCAGCGATCTCCGACAACCGCGCGAGGTCCGATCACCACATTCTGCCCAATCCGGCAGTCGATCCCAATCTCCGTCCCAGGCATGACGTGCGAGACGTGCCAGATCGTGGTCCCGTCACCAATCGTCACCCCGTCATCAATGAACGCTGATTCGTGCGCAAAATAGCTATTCGTTCCCACAAGTGCTCTCCTCGTGCGGCTCTCTGTTTGGTGCCAGGCGCATGCTCAGTTTGATCGCCGGGCACTCCTTTTCAAACCCATCGAAGCGCCACTGATTCGGAAACCCATGGCACTGGGCCGGTTTGGCCTCTTGAATGCGGCACCGATTCGGCTCTTCAAAAAACTCGCAGGCCCCATCCGCACCGTCGCGTAACGAGAGGCCCCGGCGATCCGGGGACAGCTCCGTGTGCTCGTCGATAAAGTCTTGCTCTGCCAACTCCAGAAATCCCGCGGCTCGTGTGACATCCGCGTCAGTCAGCCGCACTTGCCCCGGCCAACGGCAGCAATTTCCGCAACGCGTGCAAACCCACACTGTCTGTTCTTTAGGCAGCTGCACCTAGATTTCCTCTCCTGTGTCGTCAGATGGGGGTAAACCTACACCGCAGCGACTGGAGCGCAGTGCCTCCCGGATTGTAATTGTAATTCCATGCCATTCCGCTATGGTCCGACGCTCATGATTCTTGTTGACTGGAGTGTCCTATGAAACGTTACCTACTTGTCTTGCTGGTGATCGCGGGAACCGCGCATGCCAAAATTCCTGGCGATAAGCAGCTCGCTTTCGCGGAATATCTCGCCGAACAGAATGAGCCTGATGCCGCGCTCATCGAGTACCATCGCTTCCTGTTCTTCTACCCCAATCATCCGAAAGCCGCGGATTCTCTCTATGAGATGTCTAGGCTGCTGTTGACGGTACGCAATGATATCCCCGCCGCACGCATGATCCTCGAACGGCTGGTCGCAGACTTCCCGGGTGCCGAGGTCGGTGTCGCCGCCAAGACGTTCCTTGATTTCGTCAGTAGCCATTCAGACTTCAAAGGCGAGCCACTGTTTCGCTGGCTGACGGCCAAAACCCAGGCCACCAATGCCCAGTATGCCAAAGCCGCAGAGGGCTACAGGCTTGTCGCCCTTGATTTTCCCCGGGCAAAAATCACGCACGACGCCCTGTACCGTCACGCCATGCTCCTGCTGGTGCACCTGAAAAAGTTCAACGATGCCGAGGTATCCTTCAGCACCATCGTCAATAATTTTCCGCGGAGCAAGTGGGCTCCTCACGCATACCTTGGCCTGGCGCGCGTCGTCGAGGCGACCGAAGGCCCCGGGAGCGAGGCCCTCAAATCCTACCGCGCTGTCATGGCTAGATTCCCAGGCACTCCGGTAGCCGAGGAAGCGCTCGCTCGTGCCACGGCGATCGAGAAGAGTCACAACGCGATCCCACGCCACTTCAAGGATTCGGAGGCAGTGAAATACCGAATCGTTTCGACTAGGCCCGACGAAAAAAACTTCATCGTCTTCATCGAATTCGCTGGCTCCGGCACGCCAAATGCACGCCAGATTCAGGCCACCTTGGAACACGCACTTGCACGAACTGCTGGCCAGCGCCCCAAGAATCACCTCTCAGTCCGGGTCCGCGCCTATTTCCGGTACCCGTTCACCGAAGCCGGTTCCGTGGATTGGAAGCCCGGCCAGGGCGACCCGACCTACAACGTAATTCAGCGCAAAAATGAAGACGTTCTCAAGGACGCTCTGTTCGACCTACTCAAGTCACGCTGATCGCTGCGGACTCGGCAGATCCCACCGGGCCGTCCGCCAGGCAGCGAGCAATGCGCACGGACACCCTATCACATTCTACTGTTAGAAATCAACCAACGGACACGTTCTATTCATGAGCACTCAGGAGAAAGACTCGCAGCTGTACCGGCTGCGCCACTCCCTAGCACACATGCTGGCGCAAGCTGTTTTACAGATCCGCCCCGATGCAAAAATGGGCTTTGGCCCGCCCGTCGAAAATGGCTTCTACTATGATTTCGACTTCGGCGATCAACCGATCGTCGAGACCGACCTGAAGGACCTGCAGAAGCGGATGCTGAAGATCGCCAAGCAGAAGCAGGAATTTGTCCAAGACACACGCTCGCTGGCCGACGCTGAGACCTTCATGGCGGCCACCGACCAGTCCTATAAAATTGAGTACGCCCGAGAGCTCGTCGAGACCGGCAAGGCCAAAGACGGACTTGGTTTCTACACTAACGGTCCATTCACGGACATGTGCGAAGGCCCGCATCTCGAGCATACCGGGCAGGTCAAGAAGGGGTCCTTCAAGCTCGATTCCATCGCTGGCAGCTACTGGCGGGGCGACGAGAAGCGGCCCATGCTTACCCGGATCTACGGGCTGGCCTTCGAGTCTTCTGAGGACTTGAAAGACTACCAAGAACGGCGACGCCTCGCAGAGCAGCGCGAACATCGCAAACTTGGCGCACAGCTAGACATTTTCGTCTTGGACGACGAGATCGGATCCGGCCTTCCGCTCTGGCTGCCGAACGGCACAATCATTCGCGATGAGCTCGAGAAATGGGCCTGCGAGCAAGAGTTTCGCTACGGCTACCAGCGCGTCGCCACCCCTGCGATCACCAAGGCTGGACTCTATGAGCGCTCCGGGCATCTCCCGCTGTACGAGGAGGACATGTTCCCCCCCATGGTCTGCGACGATGATGAGAAATACTATCTCAAGCCCATGAACTGCCCTCACCATCACAAGATCTACGCGGCGCGCCCTCGCAGCTACCGGGATCTGCCCCTGCGCCTCGCCGAGTACGGCTATAACTTCCGCTATGAGCGACGTGGCTCGCTAGCCGGACTGCTTCGTGTGCGAGCCATGTGCATGAACGATGCCCACATCTACTGCCAGCCAGACCAGATCGAAGACGAGTTTCGCGCTGTGATCAAGATGTACCGCGAGTACTACGATCATCTTCGCCTCGGTGACTTTCGCTGCCGGCTTTCCCTTCATGACCCGGACTCAGACAAGTTCATGGGCAAGAAGGAAGACTGGGAGCACACGGAGGCCATTGTCCGCAAGATCTTGGTCGAAGCAGACATCGAGTTCGAAGAAGAGCGCGGCCAGGCCGCCTTCTATGGCCCGAAGATGGACATTCAGGTCAAGAACATCCTCGGCCGTGAGGAGACCCTCTCTACCTGTCAGTTGGACTTTGTCGTCCCCGAACGATTCGGCCTCACCTACACCGCCCAAGATGGCAGTGAATGCGAGCCATACATCGTCCATCGGGCACCACTGAGCACGCACGAACGCCTGATTTCATTCCTCATTGAGTTCTACGGCGGTGCCTTTCCAACTTGGATGGCCCCGAATCAGGTCTGCGTGATTCCGGTAAGTGTCGAGCAATTCGGTGACTACGCCCACGGGATCCGCGAGACTCTCACTCACAAGCTCCTTCGTTGCAACGTAGATGACAGCTCGGATTCGCTGAACAAGCGCATCCGCCGGGCGGTCACCAGCAAGGTGCCGAACATCTGGATCGTGGGTGGTGAGGAAGTCGAGAACAACACCATCACTTGGCGACGATACGCAGTTCGCGAGCAGCTCACCGTTTCCCGTGACATCGCCATCGATGCCCTCGGGGCGATGGTTCAACAGCGCTTGATGGATAACTTCGAGGACGTGGCCCTGCCGCTCCCAGAATGACACCAATCACGCTTACTATCGTAAGTCTGGCAGGCGCAATCCTGCTGGGCTTTCTCGGAGGCTGGCTGCTGGGCAGGCACGTTGGGCCACGCAAACCCATGTGGTTTGCCATCTCCACAATCCTACTCGTGCTGGGTGCCGGCCTTGTCTACGTCAACAGCGGTCTGATTCTGGACGGCTTCGCCCGCAAGTCTTGGCCACATGTCGACGGCCTCGCAGTCACCGTCGAGGTTCAGGACACCTCCCCGCATGTGGTCTACGAATACCACGTAGAAGACGTGCGCTACGAAGGAACAAGCGATCTCCAGACGCCACACTTTGGCTTTCGCACGAACCAGCGGGATACCGCCCAGAAAGTTGCCGCGCAAGTGCGGGAAGCCGATGCGCTCCGCGTGTTCTACGACCCAGATCAACCAGCGACCTCCTACCTGATTCCCGGCCCCCGCTACCATGATTTTCTGCGCTACTCAGTGGGTGCATTGATCCTTGTGGTCGCTGGCCTTATTCTCGCGCGCCAGCTGCGCCGCGATGGTTCAGCTGGCCAAGGCTGAATCCGCAGGTTATTAGCCGCCGTTCCGCGGTTATCCCTGCGCATGCAGACTGAAGAGACATCCGCCGACTGGCAAAGGTATTTGGGGCCACGTGGCATCCCCCAAGCGCTGTGTACACTCTCGAATGGACAGGCCTGGCTTTTGCTCCTCTTCCTGGCTGGGCTGGCCGCCTGCCTCTTCCTGAACTGGCGCGACACGCTGATCTACGGAAACGCCGTAATTACCGCCTTTTTCCTGATCGCCACTCTCTATCGCTTTCACCTGCTCGACCTTTCTTTGCGGCGCAAGCGCGAGATTGTGCTCGAAACTAGTGAACTGGTCGAACCGGAGGGGGGCTGGCCGCACTACGTCGTCCAAGTCCCGCTCTATCACGAGCCCCATGCGCTGCGGCGCATCGTCCGCGCCCTGACCAAACTCGATTACCCGACCGATCGGCTGACGATCCAGCTACTGATCGAGGACGATGATGAAGACACCAAAGGCGCCTTCGAGGGAGTTACCCTCGCCAGCCAGTTCAAGATCGTCCGCATCCCCGTTTGCGAACCTCGCACCAAGCCAAAGGCCTGCAATGTCGGTCTAGCGGAAGCTGAAGGCGAGTTCCTCGTTATCTTTGACGCCGAGGATCGCCCAGATCCTGATCAACTCAAAAAGGCGGTAATCGCCTTTGGCCAGTCGTCCGAGAAGACCGGCTGCATCCAAGCCAAGCTCAGCTTCTACAACAGCCGCCAAAACTTGCTCACGCGGCTCTTTACTGCGGACTACGCACTGTGGTTCAACCTCTGCCTCCCCGCCTTGGACTACCGCAACGCTCCCGTCCCACTCGGCGGCACCTCGAATCACTTCCGACTCGACATCCTGAAGGAGATGCAAGGCTGGGACGAGTACAATGTCACCGAGGACTGTGACCTCGGCATTCGCCTCGCAATCGCAGGCTGGCAGACGCGAATCATGGATTCCACAACCTGGGAAGAAGCCTGTCCGCGATTCGGCGCCTGGACTCGCCAACGCTCTCGCTGGGTAAAAGGCTACCTCCAGACCTATCTCGTGCACATGCGCTCTCCGCTACACATGACACGCAAGCTCGGCCTGGGCCGCAGCCTACACGTCCATCTGCTAATCGGCGGTTCAGTACTCACCCAGTTGCTCAGCCTCGTCTACTGGATCATGGTGCTGGCCTGGCTGATCGCCCATGCCCCTAACGGCCTCGATCCCGCCTGGCTCGCCACCTACTTTCCCGGTCCCGTCTTCGCCATGGGCGCCTTCTGCCTGTTCGTCGGAAACTTCCTCTTCGCCTACTACTGTGGCATCGCCTGCGTCGTGCGTGGCATGGGCCACATCGTGCCTGCCTGCTGGTTGATGCCCCTCTACTGGATGGTGATGTCATACGCAGCCTGGAAAGGCGCCCTGCAACTCATCTGGCGCCCCCATTACTGGGAGAAAACCATGCATTTCGACACCGGAGAGAACGCCCCGTGAATATCCGAATCCTGATCCTATTCCTGCTCCTTATCCCTGCGCTATCCTGGGGGCAAACAGAAGCCAAAGAAAAACCCTTCCGGCTCGAGCGCAAAACAGACGGGAAGCTGTTTCTAAAATGCGAGCTCCTGCTCCTAGAGGACGAAGCGGTGATTGTTCGCTTCGAGCGCTCCAAGTTTGCGAAGATCGCACTCGCCAACCTGAGCGATGCATCACTCAAGCAGCTCGATCTCGATCCTGCGGACTTCGCAGAAGAGCCCATCGCGGACGGCGTAAAAAAGAAGAAGAATGGGAAAAACAAGAAGAACAGAAATCCGCCCAAATGAATGCGGAACAGCCGCCGGAATCGGGACGCTGGCGGCGGTCCCCGATCTGGCGCGCCATCGCCGCCATTCTCATCTGCTGGGGAGCAGTGAGCGCAGCCAGAACCGCCGCGCGCTACCTTCCGACACGGACCAAGCACACCATTCGCCGTTACATCCCCGACTATCTCTTGAGCCCACAAGCCCTCTCCTTCTCCGTCCTGCCCGGTCCGGCCAGAGATCTGGTCACGCCCGCCCCCACCGGTCCGGCCATTCACCTGCTCCCCACGCACTCAGACGAACTCCAACGCTGGGCTGATGTTGCTGGCAACTACTACTCAGCCAGCTTCCGCACCGCCTTTTCCTACGATAATTCGAACGTCTCCATTGTCTTTAACCAAGGCCAACAAGCCACGCTTGCCGGTCAGCTCAACGCTACCGGGCTCAAGCCCAATTTCGTCTATCAGATCAAGCTCCTCGGCGACTTCACGCGCGATCCCGAGAACGCCGAGCGCATCGGAAAAATTGGTCGCTGGCGCCTCCCCGGCGAGGGCACAAACTACACCGACACCGACTTTGCGGAGTTCGCAGACAAGCACTTGGTCGAGGCCTATGTCTTCTTCGACTTCTTCATCACGGATGCTCAAGGCAATGCCCAGCGCTCCTTTGCCCTAGACCACAGCCTCCACGTCCTCTGGAACCGAGATCGCCAGATCTCAGACATCCCGCTCACGCACTGCGTCGCGCACACTGTCGACGCCACCAATCCACAGGTTTATGCAGTTCCGAAGCAGGACGCCACCACCGAGTACATCTTCGCCGAACGCGAAGCCGTCCGCTACCAAGCAGACGTCCCGGTCCAGCTCCCCGTCGGGAACTATCAGGCCTTCCTCAATCTCACCGAAGAGAGCTTCCACTCCAGCGATCGCGACGGCGGCTTCTGGGCCACCGTCTTTTCTCAGCCGATCGAGTTCACGATCGCTCGATGACGCCCGGCACCTCCCCCTTCCGGTTCGGCCTGTGCTGTAAATTTGAGCAAGACCCGAGCATTCGCTTTCGCACCACGACTGCGCGCTACCTGTCGAAGCTCGGACGCGAAGCTGGCTTACAACATCGCGAGGCGCTGGTCAAACACAATGCCCAAACGCTCCTGCGGGCAATTCGCGCCTGCCAAGGTTTGGGAATCGGCGCCTTTCGCGTTCCCAGCGGAATCATCCCCCTCGCCACGCATCCAGACTGGAGGTTCCAACTGGAGCGGCTCACGGACGACGCTGTCCTTGCCCCGATCGAGTAGGAGGCCCCCTCTCGGGGGCCGTCCTCTCACAGAACCGTACGTAGGGGTCCCTATACGGCTCCTCATAGAACCTTCACATAGAAGTCAACCGGCTGCCAGTGAGACTTCTCTTGCGCGGACGCAAGATACATTCCCTCTGAAGCAAACCAGTTGTTCGACCACGATAGAGCAGCCACGAAGCTGTGCGAAAGTGCCCACCAACCACGGCGGGCAGGATCATACACCGTTCGATAGGCCGTCGCCCGTTTCGCGCCACGGGCAACAAGCGTGCGCACTACGTGTCTCCGACGCTTCTGATTGCGAAGCTTTTGAATTCGAAAACGAACGCGAATTCGACTCTCCACCTGCCGCAACTGATTCGGAAGCTCCGTCATACCGTAGTACCCACTCCAACCCCGATACCAACGATTCACCCGGGCGAGTTGCTCCTCCATTGGAATATGGCTACGACGCGGGATTAGCTCCCGCAGCGTGGAGCGAGCTCGCTTCATCGAAACCGCCGAAATCACAATCAGACCGCTGATGATGGTCATCCCCAAGAACTTCACTTTGCTGCTGTGCCGGGAGGCACTCTTCTCGCGGTTAACCGTCAACCCCAAACGCTTCTCAATGAAGCGCGCGACACTACGCAGCACACGCTCCGCAGACCGTTCACTGCGAACAAAGATGTTCGAGTCGTCGGCATAACGGCAAAACGTGAGGCCGCGAGATTCAAGCTCGCAATCAAGTTCATGCAGGATGATGTTGCTCAACAACGGGCTCAGAGGACTACCCTGCGCAGAGCCTTCCGGTGTCGGGATAAACGTCCCTTCACTCAGACAGCCACTGCGCAGAGTCAGGCCGATCAAACGCAGAATACGCTTGTCCGGCACATGTTGCCCAACCAGATGAAGTGCGCGATCATGATTGATCGTGTCGAAAAAGGTTGCCAGATCGAGATCGACAACCCACTCGCGTCCGGACGTTACCAAATCCTTGGCTTGCCGGACGGCATCTTGCGCACTGCGACCGGGCCGATACCCGAAGCTTGAGTCGCTAAAGAGCGGCTCGAACACCGGTTCCAGCGTGGCTTTCACCGATTGCTGGACGACGCGGTCACGTACGCAGGGAACACCCAAAATACGCTTCTTGTGGCTGCCGGGCTTGGCAATCTCCACCCGTTTCACAGGAGACGGGCGGTAGGTCCAAGCCAGAGTTCAGTCCGCAAGATTCGCAGGTTACCCTCAAGGTCTGCAGCAAAATCGTCGACGGTCACGCCGTCCACACCGGGGGCTCCGCGATTGCGCTTCACCGACACGAAGGCCGAGCGCAACTGCCAGAGGCTGCAAGCCTGATCAAAGGCATTTCCGTAGTCTATGTTAAGAGTCAGTTGTTCCATGTTGCTTTCTAATTTGGATCAGTGAAAATCGCTGGCCGGTCACCGATGGCATACGTTCCGACGGTATTGACTGGTCACCCTGCGCTGACACTGATCGCTATTCTGGGCTGGCTCGTGGTTCCATGTTCCGCCCTTCGCCTCCATCCCGTTCCCCACGGGACACTGGCGCTCTGTTTTATCCTCAGTCGGGTCACCCGCGACATCAACGGCAGAGCGTTTTACGACTACTATGGCTTCATCTGACTCCCGACTGCGCATACGCCACCGTAACCGATGGCCTTAGCGAATAATGGCGAAGTTCCAACCTCCACACACAGCCGGGCCTCCTCGGGTAAGCACAACAAGCATTTCTCCACCCACCCGTCTCCTCTACCTACAACCGTTACGAACAGAATACTGGGCTTTGGAATTCGAGGGTTCCTCGCCCCAGCCATAGGCCTACCAGAGATTCACACCGAGTTCGAGTGATGGATCCGTATACACCTTCCTTCAGATTCCTCATTGGCAACCGCAAACCGATAGTCCACGCGTTCGGGCAACTTGCAGTCGTTTCTTCGGACACCCTTGGCTTCTACTTTACATTCCCTCCTGTCAGGGGTTGTAGCTGGAATTACACCAGCTGTTTTGTTGTGCATGCCGAGCACACCTCACCTCCCCCCTCTCCCCGTACAGAATTCCCGACCTAGCCTTGCGTTGCCCCGGTACCGGGGTAAGGTCCTTCACTGTCGCCGAAAGGAATTTCCTATCAGTCAGTCAGTAGAACACAGTATGGATGGCTGCTTTAGGAAGCGCCATGAGGATGAAACACAAGATAGGAGAACGCATCATGAAAATCAAAACCCTCATCCTCGCAGGAATACTCGGAACCGCTATGGCTGCTCAGGGAGCAGCGGTCACCCTTTCGGGATTGTCACAATCCGGCGGAGAATTTCAGTGGCCTTCAGCGACGCTGCTTGGTGGCCATGAGAATGTCTCGCTAGCAACACAGGTAGGCCTCCAAACTGGTCGTAGTTATGGCCAAACTTTTACGATTGTGGAGAATGACACGATTGACCTGATTACTTTCAGTTTTATGGATTTCAGCACTGCAGGGGGGGACTTTACCGTTGAGTTCTACAAAGTGGCTTCTGTCAGCACCGGTGATACATCGACCGGACCAGTCGATTCGGGGACCTTCAGTGCGGCGGATATCTCTGCTCTCGGCTTCAGTACTGGCGATCATGGCACACTCGTCTTGGATGTGACCGACACCGCTGTGACCGCGGGTGAGGTCTATGCGTGGAAAGTTACTGGACTCGGCAATAGAGTTTTTAATACGCAGAACAGTGCCAGCGTATATGCGGGTGGCCAGAGCTTCGGCACTCAAACTGGTACTCGCGACTATTTCGTGGCGGCCTACAGCTTTCCCACAGACTTGCAGGTCCAGATTACGACCGACAGTGCTGGCACTCTGCATCAAGCAGGTTGGTACCTCGTCGATGGAGACAGAGGTCTCGCTTCGATCTCCAAAACGGTGAGCAGCATCACCATCACCGTCGCTGCGTCGTACGGTCGGAACAGCACTGACGGCGCTAATTATCCAGAAGTTGACCATACCGACGGAGATCTCGATAACCTGCTGTCGGGTGGCAGGGCGGTCAATAATGCAGCTAATGATATCACTCTGACCCTCGCAGGCCTGGCTGACGGGCCCTACTCGATCACCACTTATCTTCACGAGTGCTGGAATCCTGCCACCGGGTTTGATTTTGACGTCACACGTACCGACGCCAACGGAACGGATGTCCTGGTGCACAATGATCTTGCCGTCAGCTATGGCGCGAGTGTTGACACTGCCACGTTGTCGGCACCGGTAACCACGTTCACCGTCAGCGGTGGTAACGACGTCATTCTCACCTTTGATCCCGAAGCGGCGGAATTCGGCCCAAGTGACCAGCTGTTCCTCAATGGCTTTGAACTTTCAAGGCGGCCCTCCGGCACGGTGATCATCATTCGGTAGGTTTTGGCGTGGTTCGGGGCTGGCCCGCGAGAGGGGATGACTGGGTGACTGGGTGACTTGTTGACGCCGGATGGAAGCCTGGGCTTACGCCCAGCAGGCGCTAGCCTGCAAAGCCCCGGCGTCATCAGGTCACCAAGTCATCGCGTCAAAACCACCGTGTCAGACCGGCCGTGGGCCCTTGCATGCGGGGTAGCCGCTGCAGCCCCAGAATTCGCCCTTGGCGGGGCGTCGTTTGCGCATGGGTTGGTCGCATTGCGGGCAGGTGGGGGCGTCTGGCTCATCGCGGGGAACAGGCTAGGGGGTGGCGGGAATACTCGCCACCATGTACAGCGGGAGCGACATGAGGTGGTACTTGACGGGCTGGGAGGTCGTGGTTTTGACATCGAGATCCTGAGCCGAGGGCGGATTGGTATCCAGACGCAGTGCCCGGGGCAGCTTTTTCTGATGCATGAAGGCATGTAGCGACTTCATCGCACCAGCGCTGCCCGCCTTCACTTCAACCGGGACGATCTGGCTTCCTCGCTGAATGATGTAGTTCCTATCTTGTAAAGCTGGCTGGGGCCTTGCTAATCCGTGTGTCCCTTCACATCTGCTACTTTCGGTTTCTCTAACATGGCCGCCCGTCAGTCACTCGAGGACAAAGTCGCCGAACTCAAAGCGATTGCCACACAGCCTCCCACCCCGAGACCACCCAGCTGATTCGCCGCCACCTGGTCGGCAAGACCAGCTACCTCGTTGCAGAAGCTGCAAAAGAGACCGGTCCCCGTGCCGGGCGGGGTCAGGGCTTGATTATACAGTTTGAATCTGCGGTGTGGTCGGGTATTGACAGACAGGCCCTCCGGGCGGGGTCCTGACATTGGTGCATGCTGAAAGGTTGGCGCGACTTGGCACTCGGGCTATTGTTGGTGTGTGGCCATTGGCGAACACCAGTATAGGAGGAGTAACGTGGATGCGGTGATCATTGAGAAAGAAGCACTGAAGCTCTGTGAAGCCGATCGCGCTCTGCTTGCGGATCGTCTTCTTCTGAGCATCTCGCCTGAGTCAGTCAAGATCAGGGAAGCGTGGACTGCCGAGTCTGAAGATAGGGTGCGGGCATATCGAGTAGGTGAACTTCAGGCGATAGACGGCCCGGAGGCATTGGCTACACTGAGAGCACGGTTCTCAGTGTGACGTATCGCTTCCTCTCGCCAGCGTACCAGGAGTTTGACGTATGGCCTTCGGCCTAGGGACAAGGGATTTGCATCACATTGTGCTTGACCGGATGGCGCTACAGGGGTAGCTTGCATCAAATAGTGTTTCATTGAGAGGTTCCCTATGCGAACAGCGAGGCTTCGGCCAAACCGGAAGGAAGGCAGCTACCTTCATCTCTATCAACGAGCCTGTGGATTTCGCTCGGATCGAATTTTCGGAGATGTCGAGCGCCAGTTCATGCTCAATCTCATTGGCAAGGTTTCGGCGTTGTACACGCTCGAAATCATTGCAGTGACGGCAATGTCCAACCATGTGCATATTGTTGCCTTCGTGCCAGGGGAGCCGCCGACACCGGAAGAAACTTGCCGACGTTATAACGCATTCTATGCTGGCATGAAGCCGGAATTGACTGTCCACTCGCCTGACTTGGCGCGCATTCAGGAGCGCCTGGGGGACTTCAGCGTATTCATGGGGCATTGGCAACAGAGCTTCACCTGCTGGTTTAATCGCACGCGCAAGGAACAGCGCAGGGGGCGCCTGTGGGGGGACCGATTCAAGCACACAATTCTGGAGGGTCGTGAGGCGCTTTGGACTTGCGTGCAGTATGTGGAGATGAATCCTGTCCGTGCTGGGATCTGCGAGCAGCCGGACGACTACCGGTTCTGCAGTTGGGGGATTCGCTGCGGGAGCGGCAAGCATCCCTATGCCACGAACTTCCTCCACCACTTACGCCGGTCGCTGGGAGATCGGGCAGACGATTGGTCCATGCCAGATCTCGAGGCAGAATTTCGTTCGGATTTAGCTAGGAAGTTGACTGCAGAGCTTGGAGCAAGCGGCGAGGAGATTGCAGCTGCCAGTGACCTAGCACGCGCGAAGGTTCCTGTGACGCTGCAGCTTACCCGTCGGGCCCGCTATTGGACCGATGGGGCCGTGATCGGCTCAAGGCAATTTGTGATGGAAATCACAGCTGAGGCACTTGGCGCCGAGCGGGCGAAGAAGCGACGATACGGGCGCGGCTTGATTGCCGACGGCACTGCCCTCTTCAGTATGCGCCAACTTCGAACGGTGGCTCCCGGCTCTGATCAAGATCTCGGCTGAACATCGCTCTATTCAAGGCTGCCATGCTTGGGCGCAAAGCCGCTACCTGCAGATCACATTGTCTCGAGCGAAAAGCCTTCGGGGGAAGCCCCGCTGCTTGCCCAGAGCCCTCTCATCGAAGCACAATCTGATCCAAGCTACGCCTGAACCGCGGTCAAGTGCAGTCTAGCTAATATGTGTTGGAATCGCTGCCCGTCACCGATCCTCGGTCAGTGACTCGCATTGCTCAAGCGAAGCTGGTTTTCGCGCATTCGGCCAGATCAACAGGCCTTCGTAGGCCTTGCCCGGATTACTTGATTCACCGCACTGGGCCTTGGTAACCATCAATTCCCAATAAGCAGATCCTTGTCTTGCGTTGGCGCTGCTAATCCTCTGTCCCCAATCTGTATTCCCCTTGGGCAGCACGGGCCAAAGCCCGAAACCGGACCTGCCAATGAGGCACCGTTTGAGCCAAGTAGGGATTCACGATCGCCAGCGCCCGCTCCGCATGCCCCTGCGCCACAGCCAGCCAAGCGGCCTGGTAGTCATACTGCAGCTTCTCGGCAAACGCCTCACGATCGATGGTTGCGAACTCCGCAATCGCCTGCGCGCTACGCTTCTGTAGTGCCAGATAGTAACACCAGGCGAGTCTTGTTTCAGGCGTGGGATTCTTGTAGCACTGAAGGTTTAGAAACTCTCGATAATGCCAGGTCAATTTGTCATCTGGCGGCTTGTCGTCCCACAGACTATCCTGCGGTACACCCAAAGTATCGTATGCCACATGCTGATGACGCCGGACCTGGTACAGCTCACTCTCAAGCGTAGGCCCGACATCCAAGCCGCGTTCTCCCAAAAAGGCACGTGCTCCGCGCTCATCTCGATGAAACAGCGCATACTTGCCCACAACTGGATCACTCTGGAGGCCGCTTTCGAGCCTGCCCGCGACCACTTCGTACAGGTCCCGGTCCCTCAAGCGCGGACCCAGTAGTCCCAGATCCAGCTGTTGGACATTCGCATTAGCCAGAAACTCCTGGATTTGAGCAGTCGCCCCACGCTTGGTCAGCCAGGGCCAATACTCCGAGAATTGAGCGTCTTCCCCAGAGACCTTACAGGTGGGCACACTGAGACTGCCCACCACCTCCGTCCCCCGCGACAGATGCAGCGGTGGCTGATAGAACGTCCCCTCCTCGGGGAAGTAGAACGCGGTCGTGAACGTTCTCGTGCTTCTCGCCGCGATCCGTTGATTCGCCGCACTGCGATAGTCAAACAGTGGGATAGATCCGTCTGGGTGCCGCACCAAGAGCGTGAGCGCGTCAGCACTGTAGTTAGTGGCAGTGATCGTTGCCGTGCACGGCATGCCACTCACATACTCGCCATTCCCAACCTGCATATCCTGTTGCCTCACACTCCAATCCAGAAAGAACTCAGGCGCCGTTTCCAACTGCGTCGCGGCCAGCAGCTGATCACTCGCGACCAACGCTCCCGTGTTGCTGCGGAGGATGAGAGCTTCTCCCCTGACATCGCGGCTGGGCGGTGCCGCCGTGAACGGCAGATCGACCAGCGCCAGCATCAGCAGCACCTCGTTTGCCGACCGCCGCGCGGCCAGCGCGTAGGGTGTCAGCATGGTGCCCTCTACGACATCCAGCCAGAACCGAGAAGGCGCAATATCCACGCGAGTCCCTGGCATTCTCTGGTAGTAATTATACCCCGCATACTTCGCGGCACGGGCCGCCGCCAGGCGCACGGTTCGACGCGCTCTTGCTTCCCATTCATCCAGCTCTGAATCGGTGAATCTAAAGGGGGCAGGCGTCTGAGCAGTGGGGGCGGCAACAGCAGCTGGACGATGGACAATTCGGACACTGACATAAGCATCGGCGACTAGCTTGGCAACCTTAAGCTCCTCCGCGATCAGCTCCTCGACTTGGCTGGTTGTGCGGCCGGCCACACGTATTCGAGGAAGCCCAGGCATGACCAGATTCCCCGTCTTTGAGCGCACCCAGTAGTCATCGTCGAAACTCGAATCTTCTGAAACTGCGACCGCTAGGCAGCCCCCCGGGCGTATTACTTCGTCCATATCAAGCATCCAATCCGCCCCAGGCCACAGACACAACTTTGACTCGAAACTGCGGGCATCGGTGATCAGTAGAGTTTTCCCGATGGTCCGGGTGCCACAAGGCCGCGTCACGGATTGGCCGGTGGGCCATTCAGTGCAGGCCGTGGTTGGGATTGTGGCTTTGGCATTTCAATTCACTTTCGGCCCTTCGCTGACGGAGCCCTATGATCGGCCGATTGCCGACGATTACAAGCATCGCTACGGGCAACATTGGACTTCATGAGACCACACTGCCCATTGGTCACAGTCGGTCTGGTATCCGAATCGCATGCGGCTCATTGTAGGTATCGGTGGCCCCCATCCCTTCGGCGTAGTATCCAATGTTCTACTTGGGAATGGCCATGCATCCTGGCATGACGACTTCACCATCAACTTCGATCGATGCTATGTTGACTAGTGGAAACCCGATCCTTCCTGTTGGTACCCCATATTCTCCGAAACAGTCGATGACAGAGCAAAACCCAGACTACCAGACCACCAACCGCGCTCTTGAGTCGCAGGACCACCGCAGGCTTCCAATTGATCCTCTGGGGATCAACGTCGTTGCAGGGCACTTGGGACGCCATGAACCAGCGTTCGCCAACGCATTCATTAATCACATGAACCTCTGGCTGGATCCACAAGGTTCCGGACCGCATCGCATAGAATGGACACTGGTGGCGCCGGAAGATGGCGAGTATGAAGTGGCCGCGGTGGTGTTGGGGAAGGGATCGCGCCTGATGCTGACGTGCAACGGCGTCAATCAAGAGACCGTCACCGCCGAAGCCAATCACTGGGAACAGCTGCCCCTGGGATCGATCGCGCTACACCCTGGCGACAACACCTTGCTCCTGACGGTTGACGTGGCCGAGGGCTTCAGGTTCGACGTGCTTGAGCTGATTCAGCCTGCAGCCAAGGCGGAACAGCTGGAACAGGCATTGGCAATGCGCTGCCATCCGGCGTGGTTCAAGGATGCAGTCTACGGTTTAATGTTTCAGTGGACCAACCGCGCCACACCGCCTGAGGGCCGCATCAAGCCGTGGGAACAGAAGGTCAACGACTTCAAGATCGACGCGTTTGTCGAGATGGTGCAGGCAACCGGAGCGGCCTATGTGCTCTGGTCCGTGACGTGGGGAAATCAGTATATCTCAGCGCCCATCATGTCCTTGGATGCGCTCATTGAAGGGCGAACCACGAAGCGCGACTTGCTCGGGGAAATGGCGGACGCGTTGCACGAGCGAGGCATCAAGCTGATCTTCTACTATCACTACGGGTATGACTGTGGTCATTCCATCGATGCAGACTGGATGAAGGCCTCCGGCGGCTACAAGCCAGACAAGACCGACTTCTACCAGAACTGGATGGCGATCACCGCAGAGATCGGCGATCGCTATGGCGACAAATTGCACGGCTGGTGGTTCGACGGTGGTCAACGCTACTACAACTGCCATTTCGACAGCACGCCTGGTGACCAAGGCATTCTCTCAGCGCCGTTTAAGCAGTTGACGCAAGCTGCCAAGAGGGGAAACCCACAGCGCATTGTCGCCTACAACTCCTGGATTAAGCCCCGGCAAACCGAGTTTCAGGACTACTTTGCTGGCGAGGGAGCAGGCGGCTTGACCAGATTGGAGGACGGCATCTTTCCGGACGGTCCACAGCAGGGCCTGATGGCTCACGGCTGCTTTATTTTTGAGAAGACCTGGGGGCACATCGAAAGAGACGCGATCATCTCCCAGCCCCGGCACGACTTCGCCCAGTTGGCGAATTTGGTCCAAAAGGCCCAAGACGGCAGGTTCCCGCTCTCGATCAACCTTGAGATGTACGAGGACGGCTCCGTCTCCCCCGACTCCGTCGCCTTGCTGAAGAAATTACGGAAGATCGTTCGCCCAGAGTCCTGCACGTAGTACTCAGCCCCCGCGACCGCCCAAGGTTCTTGGCAGTCAATCATCGTCGTGCTCCTCTGCCTGGGAAATCTTCGCATCGAGGAGCTCAATGAGTTCCGGATATAATGCCCTGATAGCCGACGTCAGCCATTGGCTGCGCATAGATCTTATGCCGCTGCTCCAGGGTCCAGCGTGAGAATATGTTCTCTTCCGCGCCCCCTCTCTCCAAGACAGGCACAGTGTAGGTGCCTGTTCGAAAGATCTGCTTTCCGCTTAGCAGAGCATCTCCGGCTGGAGAACAGGCAGAAAAGGCATTGTCGAAGACTAGACGAGCTCTGCTTTGCGAGCGCATCCAATGCCGGGGTCTCGTACCACGTGGATCGGTTAAAACCCACATCCCGGTAGCCAAGGTCATCGGCCAAGATGAACACGGTGTTAGGGGAGAGGGCAGGACTGTCGGCACCGACCATGAACACCATGCGATGTCGCCATGTGCAACGCTCGCGCCTAACAGATGTCCTTAACGAGTGATTGGCGCAGTCGTCCCGCGTACAATCAAACTCGCAGGCAAACGAATGATCTGCTGCTGGTAAGACTCGTGGCGATTCTTGACCCGCTCGAGATACAGCTTTGCTGCTTGACGGCCGATTTCAGTCTCCTGCTGGTCGAACGACGTCAGATTCTCGTTCTTCGCAAGGTTACCACAGCCAATGACCGATATATCACGAGGCACCTGCAAACTTAACTCGCGCAAACTGCCTTCCAACTCCGGGACCAAATCATCGGCATAGCAGAAAATTCCGGTGGGACGATCCGCCCGCGCCATCATTTCATGCAGGGCCCCCTTAGACGACAACTGGACACAGGCCGCATTAGCAGTCTCGCTGACCACGTTTCGGAACCCCTGGGCACGCAGAATGGACGTGCTGCAGCGAGAGTCACTGCCAATAAACAACAGGCGCTCATGCCGCAGTTCCAGCAAATAACGCGCGGCCTCCTCCCCAATAGAAATATCGTCGGATCCGACAAAATCGGTGCGAAACATCGACATTTCGCGGTCGATCAGAATCAGCGGAATTCCACGCTGCCAAATCTCGTCAAAATAGCTGCGCTCGAACTCTTCGGACGAGGGACGCAGGATGATCCCATCCACAGCACGTTCCACCAGTTGGTGAATGATGTGTGCCTCGGTCTGGTCGTCTCGAGTCGTGACCGGCTTAGGATTCCAAGCGTGCAACATGACGTGGCCATTGTCCAACAGGACTTCATTGAGGCTTTCAACCACCCCCCATAGAAATCCAAAGTAGGAACCATGACGCCAGCCATGCTGGTACTGCCCTTAAACAAGTTTCGAGCAGTGGCATTGGGCCGGTAATTCAGCTCTTTCGCCGCGTCTCTGACGCGCTCCACGGTATCCGGTGAAAACTTAGCCGCGTCACGATTCAGGATTCGTGAGACACTCGCCATGCTCACCCCAGCGCGCTGTGCCACATCTTTCATCCCTGCCCGCTTTGGAATCTTACGGGCCATACTGGTGTCAAATCTTGGCAATCGATTCGTTCCCAAAAATTGGAGATGTTCCGTGACTACTGTAGCCTTTGCAGGCTCATCAGCAACCATCAAGCGAAAGCTACCTGCGCAATCCGCACGGATTGTGCTACCTCGTGACTTGTCCCTATCCTGAAACCGCTTGTAGGAGTGAGAGTCTGGACTGTAGTTTGGGCGCCATAGCTCGGCGGAAAGAGTTTTGGCAGGATTCGATCGGATAAGTCAATAAGTCTGCATTTTTGGGAAAACTGATTTTATTTGATCGAATCGCCAATGATCTCCTGATCGTTTCCTTTTCCTACAAGACGCCTATTGTCGGCACGGATAAAGTCGCGCAAAGTA
>Ga0115567_10000834_pt1 | contig 30553 bp, 26 predicted proteins | sample COGITO_mtgs_1204_2_FD_88679 | JGI IMG/M metagenome (GOLD analysis project Ga0115567, IMG submission 88679) | Pelagic marine microbial communities from North Sea - COGITO_mtgs_120412 | ecosystem: Environmental > Aquatic > Marine > Epipelagic | place: Germany:Helgoland, sampling site Kabeltonne... | reverse complement strand
TTGCTCGAGCAGGTAAATGCTGGCCAGTGGTAGACTCGGCTCCGGAGTGTCTTTCAATCGCCAGAATGGTTGATTCACGACAGTAAATCCGCTTGCACTACATTGCAGCCAGTTGATTTCATCGTTGATGACTTGGTGCCTTGCCGACAGCAGGCGTGAGATCGTAGTCTTACCAGTTCCGCTCACCCCGCAAAATATCACGGCACGTCCCTCGAAATCCACCGACGAAGCATGCAGCAGAGGGGCTCCGCGAAGTCCGCACAGCGCGCAGAAGATATCCCGCAGAATCAGGTAGTGGTCGTGCGTCGACAAGGCGGGTACATGGGTGATGCACAGGGTTTTGCTGCGGAACGTTAGGTCACAGCAATGTCGCGCCATCCCCTTGTGGTAGGTCTCTGCCGATGCCCGTACATCGCACGTCCAGTCGGGGGTAGGCACCTCACGAAACTCAATGAATGCGGCTGGGGGCGCGGCCGATGGGAGTCGCAAGAGAGTCCCAAGAGATTGTGGTGTGCCTGACAACTGGACCGACACACCGCCGATTAAAACGGCCCACGATTCAGACGTCTTCGTCGTCCGGAACCTCGTCTTGAAAGCGCTCCATGCGCTCTTCGCGTAGCTCGAGCTGTGCTTTGGTAAACAGGCCCAGAACGAAGCCCCCAAGGATTCCAGCGAGCAGGCCAATGATCCCACCTATAAACGCAAGCTTATTGGGATCGGCGCCGAGAGCCATGGCAACGATAAGACCACCGCCAATTCCACAGATGACGCCGCAGCAGCCAGCGAGGATTGCTCCCAACAACGGTAGACTCACCCGGGTCCAGCGCAATTCACTGACTAGTCCCATGATCATGCCGAGCGGTGACCCGACGACAAATCCTGTAAGTGCGCCAGTAACGGCACCCGCCGCAGCCATGGCCAGCAGGAGCGTAATCCCGCGCTCCTGAGCGATCCCGATGATCAAGCCCAGTAGCCCGGATGCACCGGTGCCAAAAAATCCTCCAATACCCGCACCGAGAACTGCGGTGAAGATGATCGCACCCAAGGTGCTAACTGAATCGACGTCTTCGTACTCCTGGTACTCCTCGTCGTCAAAGTCGGCGCTTGCAGCTTCAGCCATAACCGGCGCTCCCACATCTGGTTGATCTTGCACAATCGTACATTGCCTTCACTGGGCGCAGCATGCAAGCCAATCGTGGCAAGAGAACCGGAATGCGGTGCCTACGCCCCGCTCGCTTGAAACTACGGACTCGGCCTACGATTGCATCTGCGGCCACAGCAGGGTCAAGGTTTGCCCGGTTGTCACCGCGAAACCCAGCGCGCCCGAGGTAGCGATGGACGATGAGCTGGCCATCCCGTACGTAGACACCGATATCACCCGCAGAAAGGGAGCGTCTAAGCGGCGTGACGTGCGCAATATCACCGGGGAGGAGGGTGGGAACCATGCTGTTGCTAGTGACGCGAAACTCTCCGCTCTGTGCGATAACAGCTCGCCAGGTATTCACCGAAGGCATGGTTAGTTCTGCGGGAAGCTGATCGTGCCGGCGGCGGCCTGTATCCAGTACCCGGAGAAGGCTTCTAGCTGGAGACTTGCTAACGAAAGGGACTGGTATTCCTCGCCATCCCAGTTCATTGCGGTCTCAACGATCGATTCAGGATCGCTGACATTGCTGCGGATGCCTGAGCCAGTTAAGTTCCAGCCAGCGGCAAGTGAGACTGTGTTGTGGGAGACTGGCTGGCCGCTTACAGGAACCTGTGGGGCACTGTCGCTAGAGAATAGCCAAAAGCCAGCGTAGGCTGCCGGCGTTTCGTCAGCCTGCCAATTATCGCTCTCCCAGATCCAGAGATCACCCACCGAGTGCGTGTGCAACTCTGCCAAGCCCGGATCGGTCGCGTTAAAGGGCAGAGCGAGCAGGTTCCAGCCCTTCTGAAGATCCAAATAGAATTCGTACGGGTGCGAGAGGGCATCGAACTCGTCAATGTTTCTAATGCCATCACGGTCCGAGTCTAGGAGCGGCTCTGCCCCCAGTGCGCCAAAAAAGTCGCTTTCCCAAGCGTCCGACAGCCCGTCAAAATCCAGGTCATCGGCAACGGAGTAGGTAAGGTCAAACGGGCTAAATGAAGACCAGTCGCCGATATTGCCAGCCCTGTCCTTGGCCCGGCAGCGCCACTCATAAAGAGCTGAGTCGAGGTCACGGCGAACGAGAAAGCCTGAGTCAGTCCACTGTCCTGCTTGGCCTGCAAGCTGGAACTCATACTCGGCGACACCGGACAACGCGTCGGTCGCCGAAGCGGAGAAGCGCACGTAGAAATCCTGAATCGAGGCGGCGGATTCTGGCGTCAGCAGCGTCGGGGCAAGAGGCGCTGTCATGTCCACGGTAAATGCGCCAGACGTCACCTGCGGAGCGGCAACTGCGCCAAGCGCGAGAAAACAGAGGATGCAACTGATTCGAGGGATCATATCAGCCTTCGAAAAACGGATCCGAGAAGTTCGGGCAGTTGTTTGCTGCCACAACAAGTGGGGCCGAGCTTACGATCGCAGGGGTGCCTGAAAATGTAGCCTGGATTGAAACCGGGGCGTCACTGGTGCCGAGTAGGTCACGCTCGGCGAGTTCGCTAACGAAAGCAGAAAGTTCGTGCTCGGCTAGTTCAGCCTCGCCCAAGTGTGCCCAGGCCCAAGCGGCGCTTTCATTCAAGACATGTATGAACTCATTCTTTTGGTCGATCAGGACAAACTGCCTGTCAACTTCGACGAGAATCACGTCGTCACGGCGCTTATTCGGATTCGCTGTCATCAAGGGTACCACGAGAAAGTATGGGTGTGCTTAGTTTTGACCCTATACTATACTCCGAGCCAATGACTTGTCACGCCCCGCAGATCATTTTCTTAGGCATGACCCGTCGCCTGGCGGCTGGCGAATTGTCGCTGGGAAACTATCTGTACCGCTTTCTGCCAACCCGATCATCCATGCGAGGCCACGCATCTTTATCGCCCTGATATTTCTGAGCATCGCGATGATGCTCTTCAGCTATCGCTTCAAGAAATTCCGAATTCGAGAAAATGACCACGTCAGCATGATGGCGCGGATCTTCGGAAATGACACGTCCACGACCTTCTTCGGCTGCGTTTGTCTGCTCGGGGTGATTGCGACGATCGTCAGAGTTCAGCCCGCTCCAACTGTGGCTGCGGAAGAACGAAGAGCACGCCTAGTCCGAGAACGAATGGCGATGGTCCGGCATCTTGGCAATAAGATTGCTGGTGAAGCCCCCCCCGGAGCACAGGTGTTATTGATTGATTTCGCGCGGGCTACGGGCAGTTCCACGGATCCGATGATAGAGCGAACCCGCGAGGTTCTCGATGATTGCTTCAACAACCGGCTGAAGCTTGCGTCCGTCGAGCTCTTCAATTGCAGCCCTACGCAGCGGGACCACCGCTCGATTGTTGGCGCACTGCAGTTGACCAACAAGCAATTCGATATGTTCGTGAAGCGCAACCCCCAATGCAACGTGATCCTGTCGCTGGTGGGCTTGCCGAATGAGTTCGAGAACAGCCACTCGTATTTTAAGCTGAGGAAAGGGGAGATCATGCTCGCGGTCTATTCCGAGGACATCTACTACTACGGGAGCTATATCGCCTCGGGAGCTGTCACCTTCTGCGCCGCTCCGAAGAGATTTACCGAGTATGACCTCAGCTGGGAGCCCAGCGAAAACACGACGCGAGACTTTGAGCATCACCATCTCCTGATTACGAAAGAGAACCTGCTCAGCTTTGCCGAGAAGAATCGGCGCATGATCTGGATTAAGCCACAGGCTGCGATTAGGAACTAGCCAAGGCCCTATGGCGGCCCCGCTATTGAAATCCGACCCGTCTGCGGATTGCCCATTCAGCTACGAGCGGCAAGACCAACGCCAGCAGCAGCCACCAATTATCCCATACCGGCGAGGCCGATGCGATGCGCCGCACGGTCACGACCTTGGCCCCAAACGGTACGTCTGCCATTAAGTCAGCTAGCCCAGCCTGGGACGTGGCCTGGCCTCCCGTACGATCGGAAATGGCTTGAAGCAGTGCAGGGTCTGCCAGTAGATTCTCGTCCTCAATCCGCGAGGCATTTACCGAGATCCTAAGCTCGTTGCTCTCAAGTGTCTGGCCCCGGTGTTCTCCCTGAGCGCGAATGGAATAGATTCCCGTACTCAGGCGGAGGGCGGCGACCAGACTATCACCACTTGGTAACGCAGGCTGAGAGGTGACAGCGCTGCTTTCAAGATCGGTAATCGTTAACGCGACGGCCAGGTTGGGAATTCCAACGTTGTTTTCATCTGTTGCTGAGGCGATAACTTCCAATGGCTCGCCTGCCCTCACATAGGTCGTGCCCGCCGAAATCGAGAGCCGGCGCGCCATGTCGTCCTCCTGCGATGCCAGCCAATACAGAGTCCGCATCCAGAGGTGGTCGTAGAGCCTCTTGGGGGTCTCGGGGTTCAGCCGCCAGGTCCAGGTCACAGGCGTGGTCCAAGCCGCCACCCGGCCCCGACCTGTCTGATCCGTCACCAGCAGCGGGTAATTTCGCTGATCGACGAACAGGACCTCGCTCATAGCCCGTGCCGTCAGAGACCGTAGCCGCATCCCATGCCCCGGCAGTCGCTCCCAGGCAAAGTCCCGCGAGCCCAACAGCTGATCCAGTTCCCCCAGAATAAAGTGGCTCTTCTGCGCACCTACGACCTTGGGGGCAAACTCACGATGCTCCAGGGTCGAGTCGTTCGCCCGTACCGGGAGAATGCTTTGCAGGGGCCGCAACCGATCATCAAGCAGATCATTGAAAGTCGAACCAATCGCCAGCAGGCCCGCACCCCGGTTCTTCACCAAGGACGGCAGCCGTCGCCACTGATTCGCAGTCAATGTCTCCGGGGCGATTCCGCCGAGAATAATGACGTTATAGGCGGACAAATCCAGCCCCTGCACCTCGGCGATACCCCGCTTCGTGCGCAGATAAAACGGCGATGGCGATTCGAGCGTAAAGCCCTCGTCGGCGGAAATTAACCGCCTAAGAAACTTGTATTGCGGGTTGATCGACGCCTCCAGATACAACACTTGGATCCCTTCTTCCTTCACCCGGACAAACACCTGCATTTCGTTATTATCCGGCGAGATCTCCCCCGGGAGCGGCACCAGACGCAGTGTCACCAGATAGAACCCTGGCTCATTAATCGCCGGGAGCATCAAGCGTTGCTTAACCTTCTCGTCAGCGGTCTCGCACTGAATCCTACGGTCTGCGACCCGCTTATCATCCACCAGACACTCCAGCTGGCAGCTACGCCCCTCAGCCCCTCGAATCAGGCCGGAGATATTGATGGGGAACGGCTTTCCCGCCTCTACCACTGGCGGCACCAGCACGTCGGTCACCACTGCATCAACGATTCCAGCTGCGAACTCCGCACGCCCAAACTGTGCCGTGTGGATGGGAATCCCGGCTTCGATATAGGGAGCGAGTGCAGGAAGAGGATCTCGCCCGGCAGTGTTGCGCCCATCGGACAGCAGAATCACGCCGTGGAGCTTTGCGCCTCGTTCGGCGCGCAGTGCTGAGGACAGCACATCCCCCACAGCTGTCGCCTCCCCCACATCAGCCCCGTTGTGGGCTAATCGGTCACCGAAGTCGTACTCGGCAAGCTCCAGTAACTGGCCCACCTCGGGGGCTGCCGCGAGCGCCTTCTCCCAGGCTGCATCCATCTGCCCTGCTCGCGTCTCACCGCCCCTTCCATCTGCCACCGCCATACTGCCCGACCGGTCCCGAAGTACGATCAGCTTTCCTTTCTCGGCAGTCTCGTGCACCACCGCGCGGGAGGGCCGCAACGCCATCGTCAGAAGCAGGCCCCAGGCGCAGGCCCGCAGGAACAGCAACAGCACTTTCGGCTTCCAGCCCAGTTGCGGAGTCCGCACATAGCGAACAAAGGCAGGCGCCATTCCCGCTGCGGCAATGCACAACAGCCACGGGAGTGGTAGAACTGGTGACGTCGCAAGCATCTCAATCTACCTGCATTTGCAAAGTCATCGCGTCAGTGAGAACACGGCTTAGCGTTTCATCCGTTCATCGATCAGCAGCACGACATCATCCTTGCGCAGCGTTTCCTGTTCGACGTTATAGCGATACTCACCATCCGTGTACAAGGCGACCGCGCGCGGGAATGCCTCCCGGACCGCCTTGCCGATATCCTCCTCGAGCGGCTCAACCTGCTTGATAAACGGGTCTTGCGTCCGGGTGTTAAGCTGCACCAAAAACTTACTGCAGATTGGGCTTACGGCCGCCTGCGACAGCATCCGTCCCAGAATTGTAGCCGATGGCAGCAAATAATCCGCGCCCACAGTAAGGAACCGGGCCTGGGTCGCCTCTTCGTTCACGCGAACCGTAGCCTTGATCTCCGGATTAAGCCCCTTTGCCGTGACCAGAACATAGAGATTTTCGGCATCGGACTGCGTTGCGATAATGATGTGAGCGGCCTTTTTTACGCCAGCCTGAATCAAGGTTTCATCGCTCCCCTGATTGCCATAGAGAAAGTTTGAGTCGTTCACCGCCTCGGCGACCGCCTGCGGCAAGTCCAGCATGGGCGCGCTATGTAAGATCACGTACGGGTTCTCGTGTGCATCAAGCTCGTGCACGATGCTCGCAAGTAAGTCCGTGTGAGCGATCACGATCGTATGATTGTTATTTTTGCCGAGCATCCATTTCCTCCAGATCTGTTCGAGTGACTTCATTGCGGTCTCGAGCACCACCAACGATGCCCCAAGAAACACCGTGGCTGGTAAAAGCGCGAGCAGGATGGTGCCAATCCTTCCAGCGTTCGTCTGCGGCGAGTAATCTCCGAACCCGATCGTTCGCACCGTGACGATCACGAAATAGAATGTTTCCAGAACGCCGCCGAAATCTTCTACCACCAAGAAATAGGCAGTGAATCCCACCACCATCACAGCCATAAAAATGAACGAGGTCACCAGATAAAAGCTCATCTGGCGCGCCGCGGTCGTAGGCAGCCGCTTGGTGGACCGAGTATCAGTCATCCAGCGGGCGCGCTTCAATTCTGTCTCGCTGCACCACCAATTCCAGTGGCTCTTCCCAGATGGTTTCGCACTCGATCGCGATCTCCTGCTCTTCCTCATCCAAATAGATCCGGACCGGATGAACCAGCGGGAGCAGGGCCTCCGGCGTGCGCGGTACCCTGAATCCCTCTTCAGCCGCAATCTCGGCAACCATCTCTTCTAAGGCTGAATCCTCGTTAAGTAGGCGAAAGATGTCATGCAACGCCATCGGCTCCAGGTTGGGCCAGTTATCGCCGAGTTGCCCAAGCAGCAAATCGTGCTGCTCGCCAAAATCTGTTTCCTGAACCACCAGCTCGAACTGCCCAGGCGGTAAATCTTCCTCATTGCCCGCCGCCAAGTGCCGCATCAGTTCGCCCCATTGCAGCAGAAAAGGAAGCTCTACCAGATACATAGTGGCGTCATCATCGATCTCTGTCCGGTCACTTAACGCGTACCGCATCTGCATCTCTCCGCCTTTGGTTGGTCTCATATTTGCCGAACATACTGAGACTCTTACGAGAGGCAAGCACATCCGTCGCCTGAGTCGCCGGATCGCCGGTTGAATCACCCAAGAAATGCGCTTTGGCGAAGTGGTCTTGCAATTTGGCTGTCTACGGGCAACTTACCCAGCTCGCTGATAGCGAAGTCGGGGCGTAGCGCAGCCTGGTAGCGCGACTGCTTTGGGAGCAGTAGGTCGGAGGTTCGAATCCTCTCGCCCCGACCACTTTTCCTGCGTAAATCCGGGAATTTGACGCCTCTTGGCATTTCCTGAGTTTGCCTGTCTCGTCGCAGCAATTGTACCCAATATTCTCGTGGATCTGGGGCATTGCGCTACTTTTTCCGTCATCGGGGATCTAGTAGGGCGGGAAATAATCGTGAAGCTGCATAAAAATTCCCTGCCAAATGCGCTCCTATTACTGCCAGGCTACAGTGGAACGCGAGGACCTGAGTGCTTTACTCGTGACTATGGCGCCAAGTGGAAGGCCAGCACGACGGCTCAAGAAGTCACTGAGAAATTTCGCCAGGTACTTTCCGACGGCGAGCCTGTCACCTTGCGCGACGCCTTTAACCGCTTCATCAAGAAGCCGCGTCAGCCTCCAATGAGCGAGCGTTGTGAAAGCCCAGGCGCGAAATGCACTCGCTGACTTTGTTGGCTTTCTCAACTGGCTCCAGGGCAAGACAGCGCCCGTCTTCGTCATTGCTACTGCCAACGACGTCAGCCAGCTCCCAGCCGGGTTTCTGCGCATGGGCCGCTTCGACGAGATGTTTTTCGTCGATCTACCCGGTCCTGAGGAACGTGAAGCCATCTGGACAATCAACTGCAGAAGCACCAGCGCCCTACTGAGGCCTTCAGTATTCGTGACTTGAATAACGGCACCGACAAGTTCACTGGTGCCGAGATCGCAGCCGTCGTCGAGTCCTTCGATGCCGGTGAGGAACTATCCGACATGTCATTGCTCCGCGCGCCCCATGCCACCGTTCCTCTGGCCAGCACCATGGCCTAGCAAGCTCAATCGCTCTGCGAATGGGCTGGCAAGCGTGCCCGCAGTGCCAGCGCCCTCGAATCCCCACCTGTGCTCACCCGCGCCCTAGGCTGAGCGCTACGCTGCCCACCCTGCGGGCGGCACCAGAAGGCGAGCTCACCAGCTCGCCTTTTTGGCTATTGCCGATCAACGAGCATGGAATAACCGACAGTTTTACGACATGCATAAAACTGTCACTATTCAGTACTGATTGGTCTTGAGTCAATAGGTAGAATCACTCCTTCTCTGCTAAAAGGATACTGCGAAAAGCGCTATGATCAGCATGCTGTGTTCTGTGGTGAAAATCGGTCATTCGCAAGCCGCACAGGCTCTGTCTCCGCAGTGCCTTCAGGCGGTCTGCCTCTGCATTCAACTGGCCTGAGTAGCCCCTTTCAAGGTGAAGGAGCCTGTAGCCGTCAAACTCCAAGCCGCGCTCTCGAGGATTGGAGGCACGGGCCCAGCGCACCCAGACTCAACCACCCGCTTCGCTGGAGACACGGAAGCACCGAGGAACGTTGGGTCTTTTCAAGACTCCCCCTCCATCTTCTCCGCACCACCATGGTAGATTTTTCCTTCCGCCGCCGGGCATCCCTATTCTGTGATGGGCTTGAGATAGATGTTTTTCCAGCGCACGCTCATAGGCGTCTGATTGTTCCCGACGCCATGCACCTGCAGGCCGATGAAACCTTCTGTATTTTTTTTATAACGGCCCTCATCGTAGGCCAAATCGGCAATCTTATTGCCGTTGATCCAGGTCTCGATCTTGCGACCGACAGCTCGGATGCGATAGACGTTCCAGTCATCGTTTTTGAAGTAGTCATGGCTGTTTACGGCCTTGTCTTTGCTCTTCGGCTCGGGGGACTGCCAACCGCCCGCTGACTCCCCATAGATATAGCCGGACTGGCCCGGCCCCTTTTCGATCTCGACCTGCGGCCCGTACACGCGGCCTCCGTATTTATCGCTCTTCTTGTCGGCTTTGAGCTTGGAGCGAATCTGGCAGCCGGAGTTGAAGAATTGGTCGAATTTCACCTCGAAGGTGAGCTCGAAGTTGGCAAAGGTCTCATTGCTGCAGAGAAAGGTGTTGGGGCTCTTGGCAATCGTCGTGCCAACAACGCAGCCGGCATCCACTTTGTAGGTGCCGAATCCACTTTTGATCGACCAGCCTGCCAAGGTCTTGCCATCAAAAAGGGCTTGCCAGCCAGCGGCTTTCTGGTCGTCGCTGAGCGTATTGTCTTGGGCGACGAGAGGCGCTGCGGCGAGCAACAAGATGGAGAAGGTGAGACGGAGAATCATGAGGGAACCTTGTGTTTTTGGCTGGGTTTAGGAAGTGGCAAATTGAGCTTATCAGACAGGCTACTCTGCCTGCGGGCGCAGCATCTTCGGAGTTACAACGGTGGAACTGCCTGGTTTCGGGCTAAGCTCGACGCTTCTTCCTTGGTAGGTGACCCAGGTGGAACCTGCCGAGTTGTTGCCTGCATGGACGACGGCTTCGACCAAGGCGCCGGCCTGCCAGCGAATGTCAACGGTGTAGTCGCCGCGGCCTCGCAGGCCGCTGATTTGGCCGTCGAGCCATTGCGCGGGCAGGGCGGGAAGCAAGGTGAGTTTATGATTATGGCTGTGCAGAAGCATCTCGGCTACCGCCGCGGTGGAGCCGAAGTTGCCGTCGATCTGGAAAGGCGGATGGTTGTCCCAGAGGTTGTCGAGCGTGGAGCGAGTGAGGATTGCGTGCAGGTTTTCGTAGGCACGGGCCCCGTCGGAGAAGCGAGCATACATGCCGATCGTCCAGGCTCGACTCCAACCGGTACCGGCGCCGCCTTTGGCCAGACGGCCGTCGATCGCTTTGATGACGGCATCGCGCATCGCTGGGTCGTCGTCCAGGTTGATCTGGTTGCCCGGATAGGCTCCGATAACGTGGGAGATGTGGCGGTGGCCAGCGTGCTGCTCGCCAAAGGGCTCACGCCATTCCAGGAGGCGTCCGTCTTTGCCGACGCGCGGGCGGTAGATCTTGGGCACGATCGCCTTGATCCTCTGCACAAAGTCGTCGTCGGATTTGCCTAGTGCCGCAGCGGCCTCGACATAATCGTTGAACACCTGCAGGATCATGAATTGGTCGTAGCTGTTGCCGGCCGAGATCGCGGCCTTCTGGGTCTTTCCTGCCTGGTCGGTGTATGTGAAGGTATTCTCAGGCGAAGCGCCCGGCCGTGCCATCAGCGTACCGTCCGGCCCGGGAATCAGCCACGACTCGGTGAACTCAACCGAGGCTGTAAGGATGTCCCAGTTTTCAGCGAGCACCGTGGTGTCCTGGTTGAAGCGATAATGCTCGAGGATGTGGAAGGTCATCCACTGGCCACCGAAGAAGGAGCCTGCCCAACAAGGATTGCTGCCCATCAGACGAGCGCTGCCCCAGACATCGCTGGCATGGCCCATGCACCAGCCTTTCATGCCGAGGCGGCGCGCCATCTCCTTGCCGCTGCTCTGGTACGAGCGAATGAGGTCGAAGAAGGGCGTGTGCAACTCGCCAAGGTGGGTGGTCTCGGCGGGCCAATAGTTCATCTGGATATTGATGTTCAGGTGGTAATCCGAGCCCCACGGCGCGCTTGTGTGGGGATTCCAGAGCCCTTGCAGATTGGCTGGCAGACACCCCGGTCGGGAACTGGCGATGAGCAGGTAGCGGCCAAACTGAAAGTAGGTCTCGATCAGATCGGGGTCGTCGTCTGCCCCTTTCTTGAGACGGTCCAAGCGCGCCGGAATCGACAGCGAGCGGATCTCGTCGGAGGTCTGGCCAAAGTCGGCCTGGACGCGATCGAAGTAGGTTTGATGGTCGGCAATGGAGGCTTGCTTGACTTGGTCGAGTGATTTTCCGGTGAGAGCATCCAGGTCAACTAGAGCTTGGGCCTGCCAGCCGTCGGGCCGCTTCTGAGCGGGCGCCTGACGGTTGAAGTCGGTGGCGGCCGAAAGGTACAGGGTGACTTCGCTGGCCTGCTTGATCTCCAGGGCATCGTCCTGAGCGGTGGCCGGCGTGGGCTGGGCCACGCTCACGCGACTGACAAAGCGGGTGCCAGCATCGCCACTTCCAGAGCTGTTTTTGACGAGCTGAGTGCCCTCGACCTTGGCGCCATCGAGACTGATGCGTAGATCAAGGGGCTTCTCGGCTCTGATCGCCACGACGATGACGTCGTCGGGGGTGCTGGCGAAGACCTCCTGCGTGATGATTGAACCATCTACGAGGGTGTAGGTATTGCGGGCAATGCCGGTTTTGAGGTCAAGGGCGCGGTGGATGTGCTGGAGCTCGGCACTGTTCTGGTAGTGAAGCTGCAGCCAGCCCAGCAGTTGATAGCTGTGGGCATTTTTCTTGTTGCTTCCGGCACCAGAAAGGTACTTTTGGAAATACTGATCGGCAGCCAGGTAATCCCCGGTGGCTTCCAACTCTCTAACTTTTTCCAGGTGTTCAAAGCCGTTCTCAGCCATAAACATCGGCTCTGAGTTTGCCCAGATCGTCTCTTCGTTGATCAAGATTCTCTCTTCTGGGAAGGCGCCAAAGGGCATTGCCCCTAGCCGGCCATTGCCCACTGGGTAGGCTACTTCAAAGTCATAGGCAGTGGTCTCGTCCCAGATGACAAGCGCGTCGGCTGGTGGGTAAGCGACCGGTTGGGTTGGCGCTGGGGCAGAGTCACGGTTTTTTGCGAGATGGTCAGCTACGGTTTTGGCCATGGCGGCGGCTCCTTTAATATTGGGGTGAACTTTGTCTGGGAAGAATTCTGGGTGCTTTTTCAGCGAGGCATAGAGATCAATCACGGGCACGCCCGCTTTCCGGGCAATATGCCCAATGCGCGGGATAATTTCCTGGCGCACGACACTGTCTTTGATGCCCCATTGCTCCGGAAAGACCGGAACGGGGTTGCAGATCCAGACGACAGGTTTGCTCTCGAGGATGCGGAAGCTGTTGATTAGGTCGAGGTAATCGCCTATAAAGCCGATTTTGTGTCGCCAGTTTTGAGGTTTCGAGTCGTTGGTGCCGAGTTTAATAATGACGACATCCGGCTGATACGCTTTCGCGGCCCGATACCGGGCGTGCTTGACATAGGGGGCATCGCCGCGTTTCAGCAGCGTATGGCCACTCACCCCAAAGTTCTGCACGTCCCAGCCCGCACCCAGCATCTTGCCCAGCTGTCCGGGATAGCTGTTGTTGTCTCGGTCGGGAATGCCGTGGCCAAAGGTGATGCTGTCGCCGATACAGGCGACTCGGATCACAGCTGGTCTGGGCGGCTCGCTGCGGGTCAGCTTACCGTCCCGTGAGAAAAACGCAATAGCTTCTCCAGATGCCTGGTTGACGCTGGTCAGGACAACGTTGCGCTCCTCGTCCAGGACTGTCAGCGTGAAGCCGTGTAGGCGCTCATCACAGCAATCGGTGCGGTTGTAAATCTTGATGCTCTCGATCTCCACCGCCCGGCCGAGATCCACTTCCCACCAGGGATTAGCTTCAGTCCTACTATGGGTGACCGAGCGTCTCCCGTAGGTACCATCGATGTTACCGTCCACCGCCAAGGAGCTACCGCCCCCAACTTCAGAGCTGGCCGATGCCTTTTGCCTGAGCGCGACATTCTTCCCGGTCGCAAAGACCTCCACTTCCGCCAGCGACAGGATGCGCTGCTTGCCCGGTAGTTCGATGCGGACGAAACGCCCAGCCGAAGCTGCCTGCGCTACTACGGTTATCAACAGGCAGAGGATGACATATTTTCGCATGAGACTCATCTTATATTCCAATGTTTAGTGACGCTAGAGATGGAGGGAGTTTGGCGAACCGCCCCAGCGCACCCAGACGCAACCACCCGCTTCGCGCCAGGTACCGAGAACACCTCAGTGCCGGCGCGGCGGCCGCTAGTGCGCAGAATGTCGGTTGCCGCATTCTGGTTAGACGGCCCCGACAGCAGACGCTCCGAAACGATCAGGTTTGCGGTGCAGCATGGCAGTAAAGCGGACGCCATAGAGCCCCGTTTCGTAGAGCCGCTCGCGGACGGCAGCGATCCACGCCGGGTCCTCGTCCAAGACCAATAGTGTCAAGCCGCTCTGGCGGGCTAGTTCAAGCACCAACTGGCCACTACCACAGCCGTAGACGACGCACAACCCTCGGCTGCTGGGACTTTGCGCCAAGATCGCGGCCGCGGCTAGCCTGGTGCTGGCTGAGAGCAAAGTTGAGGGCCATCTCAAGTTCGAATATCTCGCTTTTCAGTTCAGTCTCTTCGTATCTGCAGACGATCCGGCAGTGGTACTGCTGCCGCAGCCCAAGTGCGGGAATCGTCACTGCGCGGCGGGTGCCGTCAGCACCGCTCTCGAGCCTGCCGACCACCGCCGTGACCTGCGCATTCCGCACATGCTCTGCGGCGAACTGCCAATGATGCACTGGAGGATTCAAAGAAACCGGCACACTGCCAGGTACCTCCTGCGGGGCACAATGACAGCCGGGAGCTGTGAGGATCAGCAAAGCCATCAAGACAGCGAACGACAAACATCGATTCACAACGGAACTCACGCGACCTCCGACTCCTATGGCTTGCAGCGCGTTCTCGCGCAGCGATTCAGCACAGCGCGGGCGCGCGACGAACAAGATAGCTACGGCGCTTCGCCCCGCAAGCTCGGCGCTCGAACCCTGAGGTTACGACACTTATGCTTACAAGCACTCACGTCGCGAGAGTGAGCCACTCTGAGCCGAATTCCAAGCTTGCTGGTGCGGCAAAGCTTTGGCCATTGCATGAGCCGATTGACGGAGCATGACGAGATCGGCTCTTTGGCTCTTTGGCACTTTGTTACCGGGGCGAGCCCGGGCGATTTCGCTGCGCTCAACTGGAGCTGTTTCGCAGGAAATGTTTGCCATTCTCCTCGTTCCCTCACGCTAAGCGGGCTATCTCAACTCTCGCAGGCTCGCGCACCTCCGCACCGATGGGACACCACCGCGGCATCCGAATCCACTCGTCTAATTGATTCAGTGCGCTCCGCGCGGGTCCTTAGAACGCGGCCTGGACGCCGATCACGAAGATGTCTGATTCAGCATCACGAACACTATGAGTAACTCCGTCACCCAGATTGCCGCCGCTGATCCAGTTAAGCGGGACATAGCCTGCGGTGTGAATGTATTCTGCGAATAGTTTTACACTGGGCTGCACACGTGTCGCAATCCCAAGTACAAGCTGGTCCTGACGCTCCCACGGGGCACCAGCCGGACCTGCGACAAAGCGACTGAATTCTACAGACAGATCAACGTCGCGCTCTAACATTGTAGCCGTGTACTTGCCACCAAGATTCCAGCTGGAGACTTCATGAGCAGCAAACTCTGGTATGGTCGGGTTGAAGGTCCCCGGCCAATCATTCACCGTCTGCGCATATTCAGCATGGATCAAAACACGGTCCAGACGAAGCTGGCCGTAGACATCCCACGCCGGGTTCTCCTCTCCGCACGCTTCAAAATGAGTCACCGGAAAATCCTGGCAGTACGCGCTACCGCGCTGATAGGACGCTCCGAACAGCAGGCTGTCGTCTTCACCAAAATCAATCGTATAGTTCCCGTCCAGCACGTAATTATTCAACTGACTCGGGACACTGGTACCATCGACAGGAGTATTATTGGATCGAAACTGAGCGCCCCCCTGAACTGCCATGGCCGAAAGGCTCAGGCCATCACGGATGTAGCCGAGGTTTGCCCCATATGCCAGACCGCCAAAAGCGTGCCATACCCCCGAGGCTGTGAAAGGACTGACCGTATCGGTGAGGCCGAACGGCGTCGCCATTTTGCCGACACTCAGATATGCTGGGAATTCGTCGAGATCCCCGAACATCACGTACCCGCGGCGTAGCTGCAGCTGGTTTCGTTCGAGAGCCGTAATGCTACCTTTCCCGAAGCTCTGCTCAGGATCGTACAGTACCTCGGCATAGCCAGTGATCCAAGAGCCCAAGTTGGCTGTCAACCCCAGCTGCGCTGAGTGGATTACCGCCTCCGAAGCACTCTCGGCGACCTGATTGGAGGCTGTCGGATGCCGCATCAGATAGCCGAACTTTCCCTCTGTGTTGCTGCTCTGGATGTTGGCGATCGCTGTGACCGCCCCGCTTGCCACGACGGTATCAGGCGCAAGATTTCCTGCCTGTTTCTGCTCGAGAAGGTACTGCTGCTTCCGGTTGATCCGGGTCGTGGGGTCGAGCATATCGTAGCCGTACTCCGGAGCGATGCGCAACACCCCATCCATTGCTATCGGCCTTGCCGCGACCGAACTCGCCGCGCCTGACTGCGACGTATCCTGCGAGCTTTCCAACCGCGACACCTTTGCGCGGAGCTCGCGGTTCTCCTCTTCCAGCCGTTCCAGCCGGGCGGCAAGTTCCTCCAGCGTCACTGCGAATGCGGGAGCTGTCGTGAAAAACAAAAGAAGGCAGCTGACGATGAGCCAGCGTAGGCGAGGAATGACGGCCATGATGGAATCTCCCGGGGTCTTAAATAGCGGATAAGCTACACGAACGCATGCTGTCCGCAATATCGTTCCCCCCAAAAAAAGGATGACTTGGATACGCAAGCGATCCGCTCAGTTCTGTTCGGGTCGCACGACCGCCCCCATAGCAACTCGAGATACGAGCGTCTGCTTGCGATGTGCTCAGTTCAGCTCGAGCCGCAAGGCCTCGGTCGCGAAGACCCAGTATCCTTTGCCCTGCTTGAGCTCGGTCGGCAGATCGAAGTTTCCATTCTCGTAGCTCTGGACCACGCTGATCCGAGGATCGGCCGGCAAGCGGTCGGTGTTTACTGGCCCAAGCAAGTTCCAGCCTTGCACCAGCTCAACGGCTGGGGCGTCAGCAGGCTCACCGAGATACTCGAGTGTCAGCGGCTCACCCGTGTGCAACCAGACGCCCTCCCCCACGCGGATCTCATGTGCCGCTGCATATTCACCACTGCGCCACGCCCAGGCAGCACCATCAGGAATACGCGCCAGAAGCGCATCCACAGGCTCGAATGGCTGGGTCGGGAACGAAATCAGGTTCCAGCCCTTGGCCAACTCCAGCGAGAATGTCTGAGGCCCGACCCGCAGGCGCCGCATCCCGGTGGTTCCGTTGCCATCCGAGAACAGAAAGAAGTCCTCACCACCAAAAGTATCTTCCGGCTCGTAGCGCGGCGGGCCATCGCCTTCATCCACAATTGTGCCGCCATCTCCCCGGTTCATAATCGAGAATCCGGCCGGCAGAAAGTTCAGTAGCACCCCGCGCGGCCCGACAATGAGGTCAATGATGTCGTCAAGGGTTTCGGGACCAAATGGACGTGGCCCCGGCAGGGGAAACGGCCCCAGATCTCCCACGACTGTATCTGCGGCAAAATCAGTGCCGACCAGCTCTGCCCGCACATGCCACGGAAGTGGCATCTCAGGCAGGTCGCTAAGCGCGGCCCGCTGTGTCCACTGGTAGGTCTCGCCAGGGCTAATCGTCACCTCGGTGAGCGCCAGCGTAAACGCCTTGTCAGCGGACCAGCGATGCCGCTCGTTCACGACAAAATCCATTTGTAGGCCAGAGGCGAAACCAAGCGTCAGCGACGCACTGCCCGGGTTGGTCAGGGAGCCATTCACAAGCAGGTAGGAGGCAGTGCCGGTGTTGGCATCCTCCACGATTCTGGCAGATACCTCAAACACGGCTTGCGGCTCAGGTGGCTCAACGGCGATGACTTCGCAGCCGTTGTTCGCCTCATCAACTTCTTCCACCTTGCCATCCGGATCGGCCGTGACGCGTATCGTGGCCCCTGTTTCGGCCCGTACCAGCGCCATTGCCCGGTGATGGCCGTACCATGACAGATAGTCCCGTGCGCTCTCGCCATTCGCCGTATCGGCGGTGAACTCCACGGCTACATCCTGCAGCTCTGGTCCCGGCCAGATCAGATCCAGCCCGAACAGCCCGGTTGCGTTGGGATCTTCTTCCCACAGCACCGGCACATGCACTTCCTGATACACCACCGCGGCATCCGAATCCACCAAGGTCAGCCCAATTGTCACCGGATTGCCGTATGGCATGATCACCGTGCTAAGGTCATCCCAGCGACCATAGCCATCCAGTTGCACGGCAGACGCTGCGTACCAGGCCGCGTTGTACGCCGCCACCAGTCCTTCGGCGACAGGGCTGGCCTCGCGGGCAATGTAGCTGATCTCCGGAACGACCACCACCAAATCAAACTCGCGTTCATGCACAATACTCGGATGCAGAAACTGGTCCAGCGCGGCAATGCCGTCGTGCCACGGAAAGACCATCAGATGCAACGGCTCACCCAGTTCGCCGAGCACTTGCAGCCCCATCTGTCGGACCAGTTGTTGGAGAAAGGGATTGTCCAGCGAGGCGGTGATATCCACGGCCTGCACGTGTGCCTTGTCGCAGACGACACTCAGATCCTCGCCAGGCGTCTCCGACTCGACGCTGAACGTAATCGCGTTGTTGGTCTCGTCCGCTTCGGCGATGACATTCTCGGGATCCAGCGTGACCGTCACAGTCAAACCGTTGGGATCATCCGCCAAAAATGCGGTGCTAATGTCTTCGCCGCCGTACGGCAAGCGCACGTAGCTGACGGCGTCCGTGGTGGCCGCTGTCGATTGAAAGGCAACTGCAATCGGCGTGCCGGGAGTCGGTGCGAACGGGATCGGGCCGTAGTAGTCATAAAAAACCGGCACCGCTACTCGCCACAACGTCTCAGCGCGCTCGCTTGGGTTCAGGGTCACAGCCAGCGAGGTCACTTGCAGCTCGAAAATCGGCGGCGAGACTCGCGAGACCGCCAGTATCGAAGGCAATTGCTCGACCGCGGAGACGTACCACTGCTCGCTGATCGCTCGAATCGCGGCCGACACGTCGCTAAGCGGGGTGCCAAAGTTCTGCGAGTGAATGTCCACCATGAGCGTTGCTGTGGTACTGGCGCCATGCGCGTCATTCGCTGGGTAGACATCGACAAACTGGAATGCCTCGTGCGCGCCAACTGCAGATACGGTAAGGGCGTCCAAGTGGGCATGCATCGCTTCATTCTCGATGGCTGACGTAATCGTCACCTGGTGGCTCCGAATACGATTGGCAGCAAAGGACAGATCGTCGCGAACCGGTTCAACCTCATAGGCGAAGCGCGCCTGATTGTTGTCCTCGTCATATTCTTCGACTGCTTCTCGGGCATCCACCGTCATCACGCCCTCGATCGTGGTGCTTTCCGCGACGGGAAAAAAGGCCACAGCCGGAGTCTGGTCCCCAACCCACGGCCGCACAAAAATGGTTTCTTCGGCGCCGGTTGCGGAGTTCGCAAACCGCACGGAAATCGGCGACGGCCAATAGTCAGCAATCAGCAGAAACATCAGCCAATCATGCCCGACAGCTGCCTCGACCCGCCAGTAATCCATCGCCAGATCCACCTGGCTGAGCGTCACGTCAATCGAAACTAGCGCCATCGGTTCGAAAAAGCGCACCGGAGTCAGCGCCTCCACGTCCGGGGCCCGAACCACAGCCGCATCCACAAACCACAGCGCTTCGAGTGCCTCAACTAGCCCCTCGTACTCTTCGGTCGCGGTGTCACGTGCCCAAGCGGTCAGTTCGATCACCAAGCTGCCATCGCTGCCGGACGTCGCCGAGACCTGTACGTCATCTACACCGCTGTTGGGTCCCAGAACCGAACGGGCCGTCATTTCGAGGATCTCGCTCACTGCGCGATTGTTCGCCACAGCTACCGCCTCGACCCGGGTCACGGAGGTACTTTCTGGCACTACGTATAGATCACGATCTGGCTGGTAGACCACGGAAAAAGTCGACTCAGCCGTGTTGTTCTCCTCGTGCAGCTCGTTGATGACATTGTGCGGATCCACCATCGCAGTCAACACGTACTCGCCGACCTTCAAATTGGTGTGCAGCACGTGCTGGCCAGCCAGCGGCACAGGCTCTTCATAGGACCAAACCACGTTCCCGGACGCATCCGTAATCACCAGCGAAAGCGGCGCTTCATCCGGCCAGGCGTCGGTCAAATTCCGCACATCTACCACGATCTCGACAAAGTCGAAGCCGATCACGTCCGTAAAAAGCTTTGGAGTCTCGAGTGGAAGCACCTGCGCGCCACTCACGGAAACCGCCGTCAGGTCAGGTCGCGGATCTAAGGTCTCTTGGCCGAAACTCAGCCAACTGCAGGCCATCAAGGCAGCAAGGCAAACCAGAACCCTTCGCTGCCACATCATTAATGCATTCATACTTTCGACCTTAAAACGGTGCGCTTGCGTGGGCGGCAATATAACACCACTGTTCTCAGGTAAAATACGTTCCTTCACTAAGAATCCTACAGCTGGCCCAGATTCCCGGGCGCCCGCATCAAGCACTGGGAGCGCTGGCGGCCCGCCAGCCCACATCCCCTCGCCCCCAAAGCTGGCCAGACGCCTACAATAACGGCGATGCATATCGCATGTCCCTAAGCTGCATCAACGGCCTGCTATTCTCCAGGCTCCACTGACACCTTGACCTTCTTGCCTTCGCGATCGAAGCGAATCTGCGCGGCGGCATCAAACTCGGGGCGATGCAGCTCTAGGCCCAGCCCACTGGGAATCGCCTCCAGATCGTCGAAGTTTGCCAGGTTCTTGAAGGTCAGCCTAACCCGCTAGTTGTCGATCATGTTAAGGTCGGGAGACACCTGCTAGACCGTACCAGAGCCGAGCCGGATCAGGCCCTGATGGCTACCGGCGATCCGCGCCACGTCGGCGATGGCGAGATTTTTGATGCCTACGAATATGTCGGTCATGACCGCGCAAAGCACTCGTGGCGCGCCTGTAGAACGGGAGCCTCGAAGCCGCAAGCCTATTAAGAGATCGCCTTCTTACTGCAACTCTGATTCCCATTCATGCGGCATGGTTCACTGTTGCGAACATTGCAAAACCTGTCGTGAGACCAACTCGTGCCCCCTGATGAACCACCCGTTACCGCACAAGCAATCGCTGACGCAGCCGTCGATGCATCTGCAGGAGCGCCTTCTGTCGAAGAAATTGACGTTCTCAAGCGAGTTGTGGAAACATTGACTGATTTCCTAACTTCCTACAGCCTACAAATTGTAGGCGCGTTGGTTGTGCTCGTTCTCGGCACGATAGTGGCCCGCATTCTCAGCCACATCCTGCTGCGCTTCCTCGAGCGTCGTAATTTCGACGTCACCCTCTCGCGCTTTATTGCCAGCTGCATGCGCGGTTCGGTCGTCGGTTTTGCCTTCGTGGTCGCCTTGGGAAAATTTGGCATCACCATTGCCCCGATTCTCGCTGCGCTTGGCGCGCTGGCCTTTGGTGCCAGCATCGCCGTTCAGGGCCCACTAAGCAACTTCGGCAGCGGCTTGGCGATCATCTTTCTGCGACCATTCGTCGTCGATGATACCGTAGCCGTTTCAGGCGTAGAGGGCGTCGTCGTCGAAGTCAAGCTCGGCTACACTGTCCTCTGTGACGAAGACGGCATCGAAATTATCGTCCCGAACAAGGAAGTGTTCGGCCAGGTGATGCATAACTCGAAAGGCCGCAGACTGGTCGAGGGCGTCATCGGCATCAGCTATGGCGATGCCCCGCGCGAGGCGATTTCAGTCATCGAGAAGATTATTGCAGCCGACGAAGGCGTTCTCCAAGACCCGCCGCCGCTGGTCGGTGTCGGCGAGTTCGCAGACTCATCGGTAAGCATTCATTATCGTTACTGGGTCTCTACGCCGAGCTACTTCGAGGTCATGTACACCGTGAATCTCGCAGTCTTCGATGGCCTAGCTGAAGCCGGAATCACGATCCCATTTCCACAACGCGATGTCCACCTTATCCCGCAGGAATCATGAGCGACGCCCGACCGTTCAGTCGCGGTTCCCTGCCCATTCGCAATGGGCATTGCCCGCAATGCCAGAGCCGCTTGCCCCGCGCCTCCGCGTTCCGTGCCGAACTTGAGTGTGCTGCCTGCTGCGCCCAGCTCATGTTCGATACGCAGCATGAGGGGCTAGTGAAGCTAGTCCTCGGCGGAGGCTCGACGCTGCTCACCGCCTTTTTCGCCTGGCAGTCTGGCTGGCTTGGTGCGGGCTGCTCCCTACTTGCCATGATGGCCATCGCCTGGCTTTGTTATCCTTGGCTAGCGCGCTATCACCTCAAACTAAGCGATAGAACTCGCCAGCGGCCCATCACCGCGCAGGCCGCCATTCATACACCCATACAAAACGGAGCAAACCCATGAGTCTTGCAGACCAGGTAAATGCCGATCTCAAACAAGCCATGCGTGACAAAGATCAAGTGAAACTCGCGTCCATCCGCGCGCTACGTGGCGAGATTATCAAGTTCAACAAGAGCGGTGCCGATCAGGAGATCTCAGATGCAGATGTCACTGGCTTTATTAAGCGTCTGATCAAGCAGCGCCAAGACAGCATCACCATGTTCTCCGAAGCTGGCCGTACAGAGTTGGCCGAGAAAGAGCAGGCGCAAATTGACGTGCTACAGGCCTACTTGCCCGCAGCTCTTAGCGAAGACGAGCTTGCCGCGCTTGTGGCCCAAGCCGTGAGCGAGACTGGTGCCACCAGCCAGCGCGACATGGGTGGCGTTATGAAGGCACTCAAGGGCCTCGTCGCGGCCTCCGGTAAAGATGCGGATAACCGCGTCGTCGCAGCCTTGGTCAAATCCACGCTCGCAGCGTTGTAGGAGAATCGTCATGTATGTAGGTCGCATCGTTTCGATTGCTCGCACTCAAGCTGGCAACGTCGCTGGCATGTATCGCGTCTCCTCCCGGTCCTTCCCGAACCGTCAGGCCAATCTGCTCGAGAGCAGTGCAGCCATCGTGCCCAAGCCAGGCCATGAGAACGACATTCACAAGAATCCGTACATTGCCTACAGCTGCCTGATGCAGGTCGGGACCCGGTTGGTGGTGAGCAACGGCTCGCACACCGACCCGATTGCTGGCAAGCTCTCCGACGGAGCTTCGCCACGCGATGCCCTGGCCTCCGTGCTGCACGGGATGGATTTTGAGCACGATCACCTCTCGACACCGCGCATTGCAGCCATTGTCGACACAGCCGATGAGTGCGGCTATCTCGGCATTGTCCGGGCGAACGAGCTTCTCGTTCGTTGTCTGCCCATCGGCGCTGGCCAGGCTTGGTACGTGGCCACCTATGAGCACACCGTCCCTGGCGACTACGCAGACGACAGCTTCGACTGCGCCAGCGGAGATGACGCCTGCGCCTACATCATGGGTCGAGGGGCCTTTGCCGATCTAGAGAGGCCGATCACTGCGGCCTGCGGCGTAGCGACAGGAGCCACCAGCTACGACATTGCCGTTCGCGGCTGACCCGGCGCGCCGCCAGCTTTCATCGGAATCAGGATCTTCTTCTGCGAAGTTTTCGTTACAGAAAGCGAAGTCTTATCCTTTGACCCGTTGGGCCTGAACCTTCGCTCGGCAAGACCCGCGCCACTGTAACGGGCGTACCCGCTGGTGCAGCACCTACAACCGGTAGTGGGCCAGCAGTTCACTCTCGGGTGCCGAACCACTCGCAGCGGCCTGTAAAATGCTATCGTAACGCGGCTTGTCCGCGTCTTTGTAGATTAGGCCAAAGTGCGTATGTGCGGAGTCCGCAAGCCGCATCGCAGCATGATAATCCGTCGGGTCGTGGGCCTCGTTCGCCGCGTCTTTGTAACGCTTGTCGGGTGGAATCCCGGCCTCGTCGGTCAGGAATACCGGCCAGCTTCGGTCCCGGTGGTTGAAGGCGTTCGGGTCATAGTGCGGGCAGCGTTGAAACACGTGCACGAACGAAAAGCCTTGATGCTCTCGCGCAGCAGCGAGCGTATGCGCCAAATGATCGCTCATCCAGTCCGCGGTATTGGCCACAAACGAGGGCGAGAAGCCCAGCACGATACGCAGTGGGTTAATGGGCGGCAGCCAAGTGCCGTCGGGCTGCGTGTTGGTCGGGTGTCCTTGCCGTGTGGTTGGCGAGGTCTGGCTCTTGGTCAACGCGTAAAGCTCGTTGTTGAACAACACAAAGACGCAGTTGACGTTCTTGTTGATGCCGTGCAGCAGGTGATTTCCGCCGATGCTAAGCGCGTCGCCGTCGCCAGACTCGATATACACCTGCAACTCCGGACGGGTCAGGATCAACCCGGTCGCAAACGGAATGGCTCGGCCGTGCAGCGTATGCGCGCCGTAGGAGTTGATGTAGTTCGGGACGCGGCCTGAACAGCCAATCCCTGACACGTGGACGGTCTGCTCCGGCGCAATCCCGGACGCGGCCATGTCATTCTTGAGGGCAGACAGAATGCCAAAGTCGCCACAGCCTTTGCACCAACGCGGTGCCTCCATAGTAGAATCAGCCATGTGCCCCCTCCTTTACCGCGTCTACAATTGTGCCCGGGGTCAGGGGGCGTCCGGTGGCTTGGCCGACCAAAGTGCGGACATCGCAAGCAGTTTCTTGGCGCAGCAGCGCGGCGAACGGCCCTGGATGCCGCGCATCACCGTATGCCTGCTCCACCGTAAATACTTGATCATAGCCGTGCAGCACAGAAGTAAGTGCCTGCGGCAGCGGGAAAACCGTATGGAAATGCATACCAGCGATCCGAACTCCGGCTGCCGCGAGCTCATCCACGGCTTCGTACAACGCCCCGCGTGAGCTTCCCCAACCACATAAAAGAACACCGGCCGCGGTATCGCCGTGGATGGTAGGCACGGCCAGTGCATCGCGCACCGCATCTAATTTTGCTACGCGCGTCGCGTGGGCCTGCTGTGCGGTCTCCGCACGGTAGGAGATTGATCCCTCGGAGTCCGTGTTGAGACCAGTAATGCGGCGCATATCCGGCGAGTGCCCGGGCGCGGCCTGATTCGGATGAATCAGCGGTGCGACGGCGAGTGGTTGCAGGTCGAAGCGCTCCAGAACGTCTGTTGCGATGTCCGCAACATCGTCCAGTTGGCAGCTGCGCATCTCGTTCACCACGCCAAAGCTGTTGGCGACATGAAAGTCACTCAGGATGGTGATCGGCGTCCGAAGCGTCTCGGCCAGATAACGCGCCACATGCGGGGCGTAGAAACAGTCGCTGACATTGGCCACGCTAAGAACGATCGCCGCGTTCTGGCCATGCCTGCCGTGCACGGCAATCTCCAGGTCCGATTGTTCGGTCTTGGTCGGCATCCCGGTCGATGGCCCGGCCCGTTGCACATCCACCACCACGCCAGGCAGCTCGGCCATCTGCGCGTAGCCGAGAAACTCCTGCTTGAGACTAAAGCCCGGCCCCGAGGTCACGGTAAAGGACGGCGTACCGCCAAAGTATGCGCCGAGCATAGCCCCAACAGCCGCAATCTCGTCCTCTGCCTGATGGACCATGCCACCGCACCGCGGGAGATCGTGCGCAAGCGCATGCAGGATGGAACTGGCGGGCGTAATCGGGTAGCCGGAAAGAAAGCGGAAGCCAGCGTCAATCGCGCCGGCCGAGATCGCTTGATTGCCATCCAGCAGAATCGGAGATTCGAGCCTCTCAGCGCAAACCGGCAGCACGAATCCCAGCGCTGGCGCATGACTCCGCCCGTAATGAAACAGCTCCAGATTAAGCGCAAGTTTTTCGGCGCTCAGGCGAGAAAAGACTCTGCGAATCGCCTGCACCACGTGGTCCTCGTCAATCCCGTAAACGCCGGAAAGGATGCCCACGTAGTAGAGATTTCGCCCGGCGCCCTTCAACGATCGAATCAGCGCCTCAGCCTCGGGGACCACCGTAAACAGCTGGACTGAACCTCCCGCTGCGTCGACCTGCCGAATGACGCGGTCATAGGCATCGCCGTGGCGCTTGCTGTCATGCGCATCCAGCAACACGATCACGTCCGCCGCATACTCGCCATCGAGCATCCGGGTCTCCAGATTCATCTCATGCTGGGCGAGAATCACCTCTGTGGCATTGCCAATGGATTGGATCGGTGCGCTGGCTATACGAATCACGGCACCGGAAAGAGCCGGGGGCGTGCGCACGGGCGGGCTGATCTCGGCGGGAATCACTGGCTCGCTGTACACACGGCAACCGTGCCAGGCCAGTGCGCGAATCAGGATGTCACCCGCTTTTTGAGCACCGCAGCCGGCATCCATGAGTATTTCGAATCGGTGGCTGTGCAAACCACTCGTACTTATATTCGACATCGGAGCAGCTGAGTTTGGTTAGATCTTAAAACGAAGTTCTTGCCGACGAGCCTTGGCGCGATGAATGCGTACGGCCACAATCGCGTCGGGCCTGAAGCTTTCACCGCTGACCAACAGGCCGCGAATCGGGTAATCACACAGCTCTACCATGTAACCGCCCCTGACGTCGTACAATACTCGCACACGCAGGATCTCGTCACTGAAATTCGCGACTAAAAACTGAATCTGCCAGTAGCGCTTGGACTGCCCCTCGAGCGCCCGAAGATCAGGCTCGACCTGTTCCGCGCCGCCGATAAAAGACATCAACTCCTCGCTGCTGTGCGTGGGCGAAAAACCCTGGCACCGTGACGCGAGCTGCCGCTGCACCAGCATGTCAGAATAGCGCCGAATCGGCGAAGTGGCCTGCGTGTATGCAGGCAGGCCCAGGCTCGCATGCTCTCTCGGACTGACGGACAGACAAGTCCGGTTCATCCCGCGCAGAGTCGATTGTAGATTGGCCGGGTCATACTGCAAGACCCGGCCTTGCGGCACGCCCTGCGCTCGGTCCTGAATGCGGTACACAAGCGGCGTCTTGGTGTCGATCCCGAACTGAGCCGAGACGCGGTTTGCTAAGATCATAAACTCCCCGACGAGGTCCCGCGCGGGCGAATCAGCGCCAATGACTCGCACGCTAACGTCCTCTTCACTCACGACAGTAAACTTCAATTCCGGGCGGAGGACGATGAGCGCGCCATCGTTCAGGCGCTGATCCCGCAGCGCGAGAGCCGCGCGATTAAAGCAGTGGCTCAGCTGCACCAGCGGCTCCGTAGACTCTGCGGACTCCGCAAGATACGAGGCGACGTCGTCATAGGTCAGTCGATGATTCACGCGCACAATCGCGGACATGATCTCGTACTCCTCCACGCTGCCGTCCTTCGTCAACTCGATGCGATATACGATCGCTGGCCGGTCTTGGTCTGCGTGCAGGCTCGCCCGATCGCAGCCCAGCTCTGACGGTAACATGTGGGCAGTACGTGTCGGCAGGTAAATGCTGGTGTGGCGACGCATGGCGAGATCATCCAAGATTGAACCTGGTGTGATATAGGCTGTCATGTCAGCAATCGCGATTGTGATCGACCAGCCATTCGCGGTTTCGCTAATCCCGATTGCGTCGTCGATGTCCGTTGTTTCGGCATCATCGATCGATACCAGCATACACTCACGCAGGTCTTTTCGCCCAGCGGCTGTCGGCGGCTCGATGGCTTCGACGGCGGCCAAAATATCCGGGGTGAACGTCTCACGAATCCCAGCCAGAGCCAGGTAGCGATCGGTACCGGGCGGCAGTTTCCCCAGCATGCCCAGTAAGTCCAACGCAGCCTCGCGAAGGGTACGGTCCCCGGCAGCCCTCTTAATCAAAGGCTCCAATTCATCCGCTTCCTGCCAAATCAACGCCGAAAGCTTTCCCGGCAAACTCTCGATGCTGCTCGGCAATGGCGGAGCTTCCGGAGAATTCAGCGCCAGTTTCATCCAGCGCACCGCGCCGGCCTCCCAGGCTGTCTTCTCGGCGCGCTTTCGTTCTGCCACACGTTTCTGTTCCACAGTCTGGCGGGTTTGGGCAGTGAACGTCAGCCCACGCTGGCGGAAATAAGCGCTCTGCTTCAGCAGGACGCGAAGCATGGCCGAGTTTTGTATGGCGGACGCCTCGCCAAAGAATTCTCGGGCCAGGCTCTCGCTGTCCCATTCCTTGGTTTCACTGTCTACAGCAGTTTCCCAGACCAGATCCATATCGATCTCGGCCACCATATCGGCGACAGCGGTCATCAGGTTCCGGATGGTCCCGCCCAGCTCGGACTGCGCACAGGGACCGTGCACGACAGCTACATGCTTGGGCTGAATCTTCTGACGACGGCCCTTCGCATCCGTGGCCTGAAGTTTAGGCCCAATCTGCTGGGTGATCAGTACGGGGCGAAGTTTGTCTCCATCGAAATATTCAACAACCCGGCCGCATAGCTCAGTCATTCCGCCCCAGCGCTATTAACGACTCGCGCTTGTGAAAGCTGCCTACCTTGGGACCGTAGTCATCCCAAGTGATGTAGGCCATATCGCTGGTGCGCATGTGCGGTGTGCCTGCTCCACCGAGCAGGCCCAGCAGCGCAGAAACCTGCGGATTATGCCCGACAATAATCAGGCCAGCGTCCGGACACTCCGCATAGAGACCGTCTAGCAGCTCTAGCAGCCCGTCAAGATCAGCCATTGGCGACAGGGCTTCCTGCTTCTCGCCGGGAATATCGGACTGCAGTTCGCGGGCAATTACTTCATAGGTCTGGCGGGCGCGCTTCAGGGGGGAGACCCAGGCATGGGTATATACGAATCCAATGGTCTTCATGCCGCGAGTCACCGCACGATGCCTGTTTCTACCCTCATCTGCAATGGGCCAATCATGGCTGTCTTCGGGGAAATCGTCGCGTGCGCTTTTCGCATGACGAAACAGATAGATCTTCATCTGGCGGCTCTTTTCGAATGAACAGATTCTGGGATAGGCTCTCGGAAAAATCGGTATTATAGCACACCCATCGGAATCTTGCTATAAATTCATTGTCCCAGAAAGGTCACCCTCACGCTCAAAAATCTGGAATTTCTGTCCGCAAGACTGGCCGTGAGTGAGGGCATTCGTCGGCGAATGCCCGCATGCAGGCGAGATCGTCGGTAGGACCGAAGCACAAACGAAGGGCCTCCAGCAGCCGTTCGGGCCTCCTGGCGTTGCGGACTCCGCAACCGGATAGCTGGTCTTGCCAGCAAGCCGTCGTCGAATCAGCGGGGTGTCCGCGGTAGGAGGCTGACTAGCAATCGCCTTGAGCACGGCGACCTAGTCGTCGAGAGTCTGGCGCTTTGCCGTCAGCGATTCAGCAAGAGCCAGATGTGCATAGCGGCGCTGAGCAGGAGTGCGCCCGCCAAACGCACCAGATAGCGAGTCTTGCGCGTTTTATGGCGAAGCAGCCAGACGCCGAGCAGCGCACCGACGGGGCCGACCACACTCCAACGCAAAAGGCGACCTTCCGAGACTCGCCGCCCACCAGTTCGCGCCCGGTGCTTGTCGAACACGTGTAGACATAAGCAGATGAGGTTTGCGCTGAGAAGCGCAAGGATGGCGTTGCGTCCCATCTTCGACGGCTCTCCAGATCCGATGGCAGTAGATGGGCGCACAATACCTGCCCTCGCGGAAGATGGGGACAAAACGATTGGTCGAGCCTTGATCGCAAGCGTACACTACTGCCCATGGGCACAGATAATGACACCTCTCCGAAGGATTTGACGATCTTGGAGCCAGATCCGTTTGGTGCGGCAGTCTGCGATGGCCAGGAAGTCGCAAGTGAAAATTCTGGCACGGTAGACATACGCCGGGCCTTTTCCTCGCAGCAGCGAGCGCGAGTCGATACCGACTCGCGGATGGCAGTTTCCCTGACCGCACTGCTCCTATTGACGGCGCTCGGAGGCGGGATATGAAACGCTGGGAGTTCTCACTGCCACCAACCGCGCAGAAACTCGAAACCGGCACACTGCTGGTAGCCACGCCGGCCCTAGCCGGAAGCTTTTTTGCCAAGAGCCTGATCCTCCTCTGTGAGCATGACGCTGGCGGGAGCTTTGGCCTGGTCCTAAACAATCGCCTACCAGTAATGCTCAGCGACGCAATCGATGGGCTGGATGACTGGGACGTTTCGGTCTTTCAGGGCGGGCCAGTACAACCGCACACTCTACATTTCCTCCACCGAGCGCCTGACGCAGCAGTGGAGGGCAAAGAGGTCGCCGACGGTATTTTCTGGGGCGGCTCCATGACCGATATGCTGCGCGAAGTGAAGCTCGGCCACGTAAATCCGAATGATATCCGCTTCATGGTGGGTTACACCGGATGGGGCGAGGAGCAGCTCGCGAGCGAGATGGAAGATGAATCCTGGTTCCTGTTGCCCGCGACCTCCGACCTGATTTTTGAATCTGACACAGATAAACAATGGAGCACTGCGCTCCGTGCCATGGGACCTGCACATGCTGTATTTTCCAACTTCCCCGATGATCCGCGCTGTAACTAGGCTGATTACGCTGCTTTGGCTTGCTGGCTCCCTAGGAGCACAGGAACAAAGGCCCTCTGCAATAGGCAAGGTGCTAACCTGGCAAAAGGCCAAAGCACGGATGGGAAAACAAGTCACGGTTGAATCCCTCGTCACCACAGCGTTCACCACGCGAGAAGGCACGTTTTTGCGGTTCTCTGCAGACCCCGCTGGCCTGGTGGTGCAAATCGTGGCGGATACATCGGCACTGCCACTGCCGCGCCCCTTACACGTGGTGCTGGCAGCTCAGACCGTCCGAGTTCAGGGTAAGGTCACCGCCTCGGATTCCGGGCATCCCCTAATTGTCCTAGATGATCTCCAAAATCTGGAGTGCAAGGCATTGGCCATATTTCTCCCGCGGCCTGCGGCAGTAACCGCCCCAGAACCAGCTAAACCTGTGAAGCCAGCAAAGCCAGTTCCGCCCCCTCAGGTCGCTGAGCTCATGAAGGTGGCAGCGGTTGCTGAGCTGCCCATCGCCGACATTGTCACTGTCGAGGAGGCGGCCGCGCCGCCAGAACCGGCTCCCGTAGCCGAGACCGGGGCACCTGCGCCCGAGCGCGACGCCCGTGTGCTCGACCTGATCGCGCTCGGCGCGGACATCAATGCCACCTCCAAACAGGTTGCCTGGGCCGGGGAGGGCCCCGAGGTTGCGATCATCGACGGCAATCCAGCCACCCGCTGGTCCAGTGAGTACGCAGACAATCAATCCGTGACAATCGACATGAAGCGAGCCGTAACAGTCGAGGGAGCCAGCCTC
>Ga0115567_10000832_pt1 | contig 30580 bp, 26 predicted proteins | sample COGITO_mtgs_1204_2_FD_88679 | JGI IMG/M metagenome (GOLD analysis project Ga0115567, IMG submission 88679) | Pelagic marine microbial communities from North Sea - COGITO_mtgs_120412 | ecosystem: Environmental > Aquatic > Marine > Epipelagic | place: Germany:Helgoland, sampling site Kabeltonne... | reverse complement strand
GGTCTATGGAAACCTTTCCAACATGGGCCTCTTCAATGAATTATGGCGAAAGGCACAATAAGTTTTTTGAAAATACGGTTGAGAACATCACTAAAGTTCATGAAGAGACAAAGAACTATTTAAAAAAAACACAGGATTTAATAGACTCTAAAGCCTGTAAAGGTCGGGATTTAGAAAATTTAAAACTTTTCAAACACAAATTGAAAGAATCAGTAGATGCCCACAAGTTTAAAGAGTATTTGGTTAAATTTCAGTCTATGGGGGGGCCTCACACATGGATGCCCCAACTGTACAAGCGGGTTCCGCTAAAGACTGTTCAAAACTTTGAAGACTATCTTGAAAGGCTGGGTGAGCTGCCCAATGTTTTTAAACGTGCAAAAGAAATGTCACTCCTTGGTTTAAAAGAAGAGATCACACCTTCCAAAGCAACGTTTAAAGACTATGAGTCTTCAATGCTAGATTTGTCTATAGGGGAGGTTGAAGAAAGTCCTTACTTTTTAGCTTTTAAAAATTTTCCAGAAACGTTCAGTGATGAAGAGAAAAATAAAATCAGTTCTCAAGCTAAAGTCATCATCAAAGACAAACTTCAACCAGCTTATAAAGAGCTTCATGAATTTTGGGTCAAAGAATACTATCCAAACTTGCGTGAAGACATCTCAGCTTCTAGCCTTCCAAACGGTAAAGAGTTTTATGATTTTCAAGTCAGAAAGTTCACGACACTTGATTACACAGCTAAAGAGGTTCATGAAATTGGGAAAAAAGAAGTTGCAAGAATCTTATCTGAAATGGGAGTTATTAAAAACAAAGTAAAATTTAAGGGAGATCTTCAAGCTTTTTTTAAACACTTAAGAACCTCTCCGCAGTTTTATGCAAAAACTAAAGAAGAGCTTTACATGAAAGCCACTCATATCTTGAAAGAGATGGATGGCAAAATGCCTAAGCTTTTTAAAACGCTCGCGAGACTCACTTACGGTGTGGAGCCGATTCCTGACTTTATCGCTCATAAATCTCCAGCTGCATATTATCAACATGGCAATATGTCACTTGGTCAGTCTGGCACATACCAGATCAACCTTTCTAATTTAGACAGCAGGCCCTTGTACAATTTAGAAGCCTTGTCTTTACATGAAGCTGTCCCAGGCCATCACCACCAAATTGCCATTGCTCAAGAAATCAAAGGTTTTCCAGACTTTAGAAAGCATATGGGTGTGACCGCCTTTATTGAAGGGTGGGGCTTGTACGCTGAATCTTTAGGAAAACTTGTGGGGATGTATCAAGATCCTTACAGCGATTTTGGAAGACTTACTTATGAACAGTGGAGAGCGATGAGACTTGTTGTAGACACGGGAATTCACGCGATGGGCTGGTCTAGACAGCAAGCGATTGATTACATGAGTTCCAACTCAGGTCTTTCAATTAAAAACATAACAACTGAAGTGGACCGCTACATCAATTGGCCGGGACAGGCTCTAGCCTATAAAATGGGTGAGTTGAAAATAAAAGAGCTCAGAAAGCTCTCACAAGATAAACTTGGTGATCAATATGATATCAGAGAATTTCATGATGTGGTTTTAGGATCAGGCGCTTTACCTTTAAAGATTTTAGAGGAAAAAGTTAAAAGCTATATAGAGCAAAGACTCACTCAAAAATAAAAAAAAGAGCCCGAAGGCTCTTTTTTTTGAAGGTAATCTTTTATATTAACTCATTCTTAGTTTGATAAAAGAAAGAGTGCTGTTGCAAGAACTCCAAAAGTGATCAGTGTCTGCTTAGGGCTTAACTGTTTTTGGTAGTGGTAGTAATACTGTTGCTGATAGTTCTGATAGTTGTTGCGGTACAAGCTGTAGTTTAAGTAGTAGTAGTTTCCAGCATTAACAACATAGTACCAATCCTGAGAGTTTTGATCCATGCAGACTTCAGTGTATCCACCAGTACTCGTGTGGTAATTTGTTTGGTTGTTAACTTGGTAGTTATTATTATAGTTGTTGCCGTAGTTATTATTATTATTATAGTTGTTGCCGTAGTTATTATTACTATAGTTGTTGCCGTAGTTATTATTACTATAGTTGTTGCCGTAGTTATTATTATTATAGTTGTTGCCGTAGTTATTATTTGTTGTTCCACAAATAATTTTACCATTACTTTGCTGGTCACATGACTGCTGGCTATTTCCCTGATTGATAAATGGTGTGTTTGTAGCAAGTGGTGTATTTCTGTTTGAGTTTGTTACTGGAATTCTCACTCTCACCTGATTAGATTTGCAGTTCACAGCAGTTGTAATGGCTCTGCACTCTCTTGAATCCGTTGCCGAATAAGTCCATATGCCACCAGTTACAGCCGGGGGTATTGAAGACGTTGTGCAATTTGGAAGTGTTGTTACAACAGGATCTGAATCGCTGCTGCCACCGCCTCCACAAGCAGTCAAAAGACTAAATGAAAGACCGAGTCCGGTCGCTACAAATAATTTAAATACAGTTTTCGTGTTTCTCATAGTTTTTACCTCTACTCAGACTAAAGCAACCTGTGTGCCAGCTCTGAGATGTAAAATATGAGACTTAGAGCTTTTGTAAGCGCCATTTTTGTCACCTAGGTTTGGGGTGTGACAAAACTTGTCACTTGGGTAAATATTTCTGAAACCTTTTTATGATCGGTAAAATTCGTTACTCTTAAAACCACAGTTGGTATATAGGCTTATGTACAAAATATTAATCATGATTGTGGTTCTTGCGTTAGGTCACACGGCCTTTTCTAAGACGGATTTAGGACCTATTCAAAAAAACCACTGTGACTTCTTTGAATCAGAGGGTTTAAAAACAATACTTGTGCCGCTTGATCACACGGGTGAGTTTTCAAATAGACAGTTGGCCTACGGCTATCAAGCGATAGAAAACTCTATTGGCGAAAAAAATCCTAAAACTTTAGTGTATCTTACTGGCGGTCCTGGAAATGGAATGATCGGAAATGACAATTTGGTTTTTTTTGATAATCTTTTAAAGATCGGGTTCAATTTAATACTCATTGATCCTCGAGGAGTGGGCTGTAATGGTTTAGATTACGGTGAGGTTCCTGATGAAGTGATCACAACAGAGCAAACTGCTTTAGACATTGTTGAAGTCATAAAGGCTGAAAAAATAATTGATTATATAATAATGGGCCAATCTTACGGTACTATGCTTGGCACTGTTCTGACTTCTACATTAAACAAAATGATTGAGGTGGCTCAGCCTGAACTCTTGGTTTTGTCAGGGACTTTTTCTCGCCGATTAGAAACAGGCACAGAGTTTTCAGAAAATATGGTCAAAGTCTTTCACGAAAAAATGCCTAAGCACTTTCCGGCTGTGAAAAATATTTTCTTTGGCGGAAAAGAAACCTCTTTGCCTTTTGGCATTTCTCTCGACTACTGGGACAATATTCTTGTAGGCTACGCATCGTTAGGGGTTGAGAGCTTTTCTCGGATCAATCCTGAGTTTGTGAGACTTTTAGATGGTTACCCTAATTCTTTAAATGATTCGGATCTGGAGACTTACTTTAAAACGGACTTTGATGACTTTAAAGAGTTTTTCACAAGTGCCCAGCCAATCGATGAATCTGATGTGCTTTCATATGTTCAGTACAATTATGTTTACTATTCTATTATGTGCAAAGAGATGAGCCCAGTGGATGTTAATTTAAGTGAACTGCAAATTGTTAACGGCATGATCACTGTAATCTCTAAGCAGGGCTCTGACATCTGTTCAGTGTTTGATTTTTCAGAAAAACCTTATGATTCAGCTGACTACGAGCTCACTACCAAGACACTATACTTTCAAGGGACTTCTGATGGACAGACACCACTTTACTATTTTGAGTATCATTATGATAACAACAGTGCAGAAAAAGAGGCTGTAAAGGTCTCCGGTGGTGGTCACGGTCTTTTTTATACAGATTTAGAGGTTTGTACGAGCCAGGTCTGGTCTGAAATCAAAATGGGGAGCACCAATTTTGAAAACATCTTAGATCAAGGTGGCCACTGCTTAAGACCTGATTAAACTGCTTCAGATTGAGACTGCTGCTCAACAACATATAAATTGTCAAAAGTTTTTACAGTCAAAAGCTCCAAAGCCCCGCTAGAAGTGGCAAGCCTATTGCATCTCACTATTTGAGAGTTCATCTGGGGGGATGTTATGACACTTAAAAATTTAACATTAGTGATAAGCAGTTTGTTTTTGATCAGTTGCGGAAGTGATGGATCAGGTCCAAAAGCACAGTCCACCAAAGCTGAAAAACGAGGTAAGCAGGCTATTAGAGCTGCTGGAACTGCAGCTGAAGCAGCTGTCACAAAACCAAGCGGGAGCACGTGGGGCCGAGTTTATTTAGACGAGTCCGAACAGGATTATCAAACCCAAGCTACTTTTCAAAAACAAGTTGAACTTTTACTTGAGCCACAATTTAGAGCTGATGAGGTTGGAGACGTAAGCGGTGTTGATGATTCAACTTTACCAGACGATCAGAAAAATGACACGGGAATAGCTTTTTGGGCAAAAGGCCTGTCTTTTAAAGATGGTTTTGACCCTAATAGGAATGACTATCCAGAGGCAGAAGATTTTATCAAAACAGATGCGGACGCCTCACTAAGGCTTTCAATCTACAGATCTTTAAAGAGTGGTGGTAGTGGTGCAATTGAAGAGATTCCTATTCACTTTAATGACGAAGATCATAATGTGGACTCAGGTGGTCTTATCGTTTCTTATATTTTGGGTAACTACATTCAGGTGATTTTTGCAGACGTTTTTGGAAAAGTAAGCATCAGCGGGCGATTCGACAAAAGTATGTTTGTAGGACAGGTTCATTTTTTAACTCAAAAAACAGATCAGGAAAACACAGGAAATTTAATTGAGGTCACAAGAGATCCTGAGTTGTTGGGAAGGTTTTCAGTTGAAACTTGTGGATTTTTTACCTGCACTAAGTAATTTTTTGTCTTAAAAACAAGCAGGTTAAGTTGAACAAAAGAAGCTATTAGAATAGCCTTTTTTTATGAGTGCTTTTAGTCTGGACCCCAGCGTTTTAGAAATTATTTTAGGAGCCAAATCTACTATTGATTTGCCTAAACTTTCTGTGCACTCACGTGAAGAAGCCATCCAATTTATTTTCACTTACGGTTATGACATATCAGACTACAAAGACTCTAAAATTTTGTGGCGCACGCACAGACTTGCTGTTGAAATCTTAGAAGAAGAAATTTTGGATGTTGGTGAAGAGCTTCCAGCAAAAGTAAGAAACAAAGAAGAGCTTGAAGACATCACTGACTTGTTAATCTTAGCAAGCTATGCTGATGGTTCGCTTAATCAAAAATACGCATGTGCGGTTCTTATTGTGATGCACATGATTATTCATTTGGAGAATGACCTCTTCACATCCTTTACAGACGACATTCAATACCAAATTTTAAGACCTATTCAAGAGCATATTGTAATAGGTGAAAAAAACAAGACTTACCTAGGCAACAACCACGAAATTAGTTTGATTGAATTTTCAATTAAGCCTTTTAAGCAGACTAAATCTGGTGTGATCAAGCTTTTAGCAAGAGACAAAACTGTTGCTATGACTCTCCTTGACCGTGTAGGCATGAGGTTCATCACTAAGTCAGTCTACGATATTTTTAGAGTCATTAAGTACTTAGTGGACCACCACCTTATAAGTTTTCCACAGACAATCGTTGGCCAGTCTAAAAATTTAATTTGTCCAGTTGAAGTTTTTATTGAGGCTCAAGACTCATTCGTAGAGGGAGCTTCTGAAAAAGAAAATTTCCAAAAGTTTAATGAGGTTTTAAATAGAAAAATTAAAAACTGGACTGATAAAGGAAATGAATTAGAGACTAAAAATGAGTTCACTTCAAAAGATTTTAAATTCATAAAATTTATCAGTAGACGTTTTTTAAAAATTGATAGAGGGCCTGACAAAGAACCTTTAAAATTTTTTTATCCTTTTGAGGTGCAGATTTTAGACAATCAAACATTCATGGAAAATGAAAACTCAGAGGCAAGTCACAAATCTTATAAAGAAAAACAAAGAAGAGCGGCTAGGCACAGGCTGTTGGGATTTTAGATCATATGATTTTAATTAGAACTTTCTATTCCTTAATTTCAGTTTTTAGAGTTCTACTTATATCAGTCAATATGCTCATTTTAGGCGGCTTGTATATTTTTATTGCTTTTGTTTTTGGCTACAAAGCTGCAGCCTACTCGGGGCTTCCATGGCTTTGGGGAAGGCTTTTCTGTCTTTTTACAACAACTAGATTGGTCGTAAAGGGTAGAGAGAACATTCCAAAAAATGTGGGAGTGGTGTTTCTTTTCACTCATTCCAGCTTTATGGACATCCCAGCTCTTTTTGGAAGCACAAGTGGTTTGATAAATTTTGCTGCAAGTTCTTTTGTTCTTAAGTATCCCGTTTTAGGAACCATTATGCGGGTTGTAAAAACCATAGTGATTTCAAACAACAGAGAAGAGTCTATTCAACAGTACAAATTAGCTGAACAGAGGCTCAAAGACGGTGATAGATTTATGATTTCTCCAGAAGGGGGTAGAAGTGGAGGCGAAGAGATCTTGCCTTTTAAATCAGGTCCGTTCATTTTTGCAATGAGTGCACATGCCACGTTGGTGCCTGTGGTTGTTTATGGTGCACACAAAACATGGCCTAAAGGGGATTTGATGCCTAATATGAGGCATTTTTTCAACACAATTTACGTTGAGTATATGCCTTCTATTTCAACAGAAGACTTCACAAATGAGAACCGCAAGCTGAAAGCTGAAAAGATCAGATTAAATATGCTTAAAGTTTTCCAAAAACACCAAAAAAAATGACCTTTTTATTCCTATTTATTCTCAAAAGCTCTTTGTTAATAGGGGCTTAAACAAAGCCTGTCGTGACCTAAAGCCCTATTTGGTTTATAAAAATCACATCTTTAAAGGGGGATGTGATGACTATTAAAACTGTTGGAGTTGTGGGTTCAGGTCAAATGGGTGGCGGGATCGCTCAAGTTTGTGCAGCAAGTGAAGTGAATGTTATTATGTACGATATTTCGAATGAAGCACTGGAAAAAGGCATCGCTACTATCACTAAAAGCTGTGAACGCTTAATCAAAAAAGAAAAAATGAATGAAGAGGGCAAAACCAAGCTTCTTTCTAAAATCAAAAGCTCAACAGATATAGAGTCTCTTAAAGATTGTGATCTAGTGGTTGAAGCCGCAACTGAAAACATTGATCTTAAGTTAAAAATTTTTAAAGCACTTGATGATGTTGTGAAGCCGGGAGCTTTTTTATGCTCTAACACATCCTCTATATCAATTACAAAAATTGCAGCAGCAACTAAAAGACCTGAACTTGTTTGCGGCATGCACTTTATGAATCCTGTGCCACTTATGAAGCTAGTAGAGGGCATCAAAGGTTTGCAGACCTCTCCAGAAACATTTTCTACTGTAAAAGCTTTTGCTGAAAAACTTGGTAAAACTTTTGTGGAAGCTAATGATTACCCTGGTTTTATTGTAAATAGGGTTCTTATGCCCATGATCAACGAGGCTGTTTATGCTTTGTTTGAAGGTGTAGGTTCAGCAGAAGACATCGACACTTCAATGAAGCTCGGAACAAACCAACCAATGGGACCTCTTACACTTGCAGATTTTATTGGTTTAGACACCTGCCTAGCCATTATGAAAGTTCTTCATGAAGGACTTGGGGACTCTAAATATAGACCTTGCCCATTATTAGCGAAGTACGTTGAAGCAGGTTGGTTGGGTAGAAAAACTAAAAAAGGTTTTTACTCTTACGAGTAAGGGGAGCAAAAATGGAATTTATCAATTTAAATATTGAAGGTAAAAACGCAAGTCTTACCATCAATAAAGAAAAAAGCCTCAATGCTCTTAATAAAAAGGTTCTAGAAGAGATCGACCACGCGATAGAAACGGCGGCCAACGAAGAAGTCCGCGTTCTTTTTATCGAAGGCGCTGGAGAGAAGGCCTTTGTTGCAGGAGCTGACATCTCTGAAATGGTTAATCTTAAATCAGCAGAAGCTAAAAAGTTTGCAGAACTTGGGCACAAAGTTTTTTCAAAGCTTGAAAGTGCAAAGTTTGTGACCATTGCCAGAGTTGATGGTTTTGCATTAGGTGGTGGTTTTGAACTGGCCCTTGCCTGTGATGTGGTTTATGCAACTGAAAAATCAAAATTTGGACTTCCTGAGGTGGGACTTGGCCTTATACCTGGTTTTGGTGGAACTCAACGACTTTCAAGGTCTGTTGGAATCCATACAGCAAAAGCCATCACCTTAAGTGGTGACATGGTGGACGCTCAATTCTTGCATGCCAAGGGTGTTGTTTACAAAGTCTGTAAAGACTTAGAAGAAATGAACAAAGAGACCTTGTCTTATGCAAAACGCATCGAAACCAAAGGTCCTGCAGCTGTTTCAACTGCAAAAATGGCTATCCAAAAAGGTTTTGGGCTTAAGGTTTCAGAAGCTTTGATTTTAGAGCAGCAAGAATTTGCACTCCTTTTTGGAACTAAAGAGGCCACTGAAGGAATGAAGGCTTTTACAGAAAAAAGAAAAGCAGAATTTTAAGCTTTGATTTTTAATTTGGCTAATAAGAAAATTAAATAAACGGAAATACCTATGACGACAAAAAATTACTACAAACCTAAAAATCCAGTTCGTATAGTGACAGCCGCTTCACTCTTTGATGGGCATGATGCCTCTATTAATATAATGAGAAGGTTACTTCAGGACATGGGTGCTGAGGTCATTCACCTCGGGCATAACAGGTCTGTTGCTGATGTTGTCAAAGCAGTGCTTCAAGAGGGCGCTCAAGGTGTAGCGATAAGCTCTTACCAGGGTGGTCACGTAGAGTATTTTAAATACATGAAGGATCTTTTAGATGCTCACGGCGCAGACTATGTAAAAGTTTTTGGCGGCGGCGGCGGCGTGATTGTTCACGAAGAAAAAAAACTTTTAGAAGATTATGGCATCACTCAAATTTTTCATCCCGATGACGGAAGAAAACTTGGTCTTGAAGGCATGATCGAGATGATCATTAAAGAATGTGATTTTGATCTTTCTGAAAAAGCGAAATCAGCGATAGCTCCAAGTGAAGAAATTTTTGATTTAGGAAGTCTTCCTCATCGTGACATTGGTCTTTTGATAAATGAAAAAGAGCTCGACAAAGACCGCACTGAATTTTGGAAAAAAGAAATCAGCACTAAATGGAAAGGTTCTCGACAGAACCAGCCTCTTGTATTGGGACTCACCGGTACTGGTGGAGCGGGTAAGTCTAGTTTAATAGACGAACTATTAAGTAGATTTTTAAATCACTGTCCTGATAAAAAAATAGCTGTGGTCTGTGTTGACCCTTCAAAAAGAAAAACTGGAGGAAGTCTCCTAGGTGACCGCATTAGAATGAACTCTTTAGCAAGAGAAAAAGTTTTTATGAGGTCTCTAGCCTCACGTGGATCTGGAACTGAGATTTCAGGAAAGCTTCCGCAGGTTTTAGAAATTTTAAAAGAAGAGCCTTTTGATTTGATTATAGCCGAGAGCTCTGGAATTGGTCAGGCCAATACAGCGATCACTGAAGTGAGTGATCTTAGTTTATATGTTATGACATCAGAATTTGGTGCGCAAAGTCAGCTTGAAAAAATAGATATGATTGATTTTGCAGATTTGATTGCCATTAACAAAGCAGACAGGCGTGGATCTGAAGACGCTCTTAGAGATGTAAAAAAACAATATGTGCGTTCAAGAAACCTTTATCACGAAGACCAATCTGACTTGCCTGTCTATTTAACCCAAGCATCAAATTTTAATGATCAAGGTGTAAACAAACTTTTTGTAAAAATCATTGAAACCCTAAAAGAAAAAGACAGCAAAAATGACTGGAGCCTTTCTGATAAAGTCCCAGTAGGGGAAACTAAAAAAACCATTATACCAGCCCACAGACAAAATTATCTGTCTGAAATTTCAGACATAGTAAAAGTTTATCACAAAAAAACAGAGAGTTTAAAAACTGAATTTTCTAAACTGGGTGCCATAAAACTTTTGAAAAACGAAGTCTCAGGTTTAGAAGCAGCTGAAAAAGCTGTGATGAACAAGCTTGAAGGTTCTGAAGAAACTGAAGCCGTTTTAAACTGGGAAAACCTGATTCAAAAATACGAACAAGAAGAATTTGTATACTCCGTCCGTGGCAAAGAGATTAGGCAGCCACTGACTTCAAAAACTCTAAGCGGTGTCTCTATACCTAGGGTGAGTCCGCCAAAAATTTCTGACTGGGGTGACAGATATGCTTTTTTAAGAAAAGAAAATTTTCCTGGATTTTTTCCTTATACTGCAGGTGTTTTTCCATTAAAAAGAAAAGGTGAAGATCCTGGTCGTCAGTTTGCAGGCGAAGGTCCTCCTGAAAAAACCAACAAACGTTTTCACTACCTATCAAAAAACGAAACGGCAAAAAGACTCTCAACAGCTTTTGACTCAGTGACCTTGTACGGTAGAGATCCTCATCCACGTCCAGACATCTACGGCAAAGTAGGTGAGAGTGGTGTGAGCATTGCTAGTTTAGATGATATGAAGAGACTCTATGACGGTTTTGATCTCTGCGCTCCGAATACAAGTGTGAGCATGACCATCAATGGTCCAGCTCCCATCATACTGGCCTATTTTATGAATACGGCTATTTCACAAAAAGTGGATCAAAAAGAAGTTGAGGTTGGACGTCCACTTAATGATGCTGAACTTAGTGAGATACAGGACCAGGCACTGCAGTCTGTTAGAGGAACCGTACAAGCTGACATTCTCAAAGAAGACCAAGGACAGAACACTTGCATTTTTAGCACAGACTTCGCTATTAAAATGATGGGTGACATCCAAGAGTATTTTATCGATAAAAAAATTAAAAACTTCTACTCGGTGAGTATATCGGGATATCATATAGCTGAGGCGGGAGCGAACCCCATCACACAGTTAGCACTCACGTTGAGCAATGCCTTCACCTATGTTGAGTACTACCTATCTAGAGATATGAAGATTGATGACTTTGCGCCAAGCCTTTCATTCTTTTTTAGCAATGGTCTAGATACGGAGTATTCAGTTATAGGTCGAGTGGCCAGGCGCATATGGGCAGTTGCCATGCGCGATCTCTATGGTGCCGATGAGCGTTCACAAAAGCTCAAATATCACATTCAAACAAGTGGCCGGTCTTTGCACGCTCAGGAAATTCAATTTAATGATATAAGAACGACTCTTCAGGCACTTGTAGCGATCAATGATAACTGCAACTCGCTTCACACCAATGCTTATGATGAGGCCATCACGACACCAACAGAAGAGTCCGTTAGGCGTGCTCAAGCCATTCAGCTTATCATCAATAAAGAGCTTGGAAGCACTAAAAACGAAAACACCCTTCAAGGTTCTTATTTCTATGACTGGCTAACAGACAAAGTTGAAGAAGAGGTTCTTACAGAGTTTGACCGTATCTCAGAGAGAGGCGGTGTTTTAGGTGCTATGGAGACACAGTACCAGCGTGGAAAAATTCAAGAAGAGTCACTCTATTATGAAATGCAAAAGCATAATGGCAGCCTGCCTATAGTGGGTGTGAACACTTTTATAGATCCTAAAACTCTAGTCGATGGTTTTGTACCAGAGTCTATTGAACTGGCCCGTGCGACTAAAGAAGAAAAAGAGCTTCAGTTAGACCGTACAGTTAGTTTTCAAGAAGACCACAAAGACCAAGCGGCACTTAGTTTGGAAAAATTAAAAACTTCAGCACTCTCAGGAGGTAATATTTTTGAAACACTTATGGAAGTTTCAAAAGACTGCACGCTTTCGCAAATCACCACTGCTTTGTTTGAAGTGGGCGGCGAATACCGCCGTAATTTGTAGTTTCTTAGGTCTCTTAGGAGGCTGTGATTCTCGAAATCAAAAAAAGAAGACTGATGACAAAAACAAAATTAAGGTTGGCGTCCAGTCTGATCTGATGTCTTTTGATCCCTTTTCTTTTCAGGCCTTGGGAGAAAGCAACATCACTGATCTTTTGTATGACAGATTCATTTACTTTGAAGATAGTAGCCTTAAAAGTGATTTTGGAATAGATGTTCGAATTGAGGGCAGCTCACTTATAATTAAAAAACTTGAACCTAAGCTTGCAAAAAAAATTAAAGATATTTTTGAAAAATCAAGACAGTCTATTCTTTGGAAAGATTTGTTTAGACCTTTTGATTTTGAAATAGATGACGACAGATTAAAAATCTATAAAATCACTTACAAAGACCAGATGAACTTTATCTCAAATTTAAAATCTCTCGCACCACTTTTAATTGTTGATGGTGATGTTAGGGGTGCCTACAAAATAAAAAACGTTCAAAAAGGAATCAAGCTCAACCTTGAAAAAAACATAGATTGGGTAGGATCTGAACCTAGACTAAAAAAAATAACCTTAAAAAAGATTAAGACCGTCTCCGATGGATTAAAACAAGTGAGTCAAAAAGAAATAGATGTCTTCCTTCCTTTTCATCCAAGTAAAAAAGGAGATTTGGAGCCTTATCAAGATTTAGACTTTGTCAAATCACCAGACAGGTTTCAAAAACTCAGGCTTTATTCAAAGTATGGTAAGCCCTCAGCGCTTAAAAGTTTATTTTGTAAAAATAAAGAAGAGATCTCAAAAGTTTTAGAAAAAAGCTGGGCTTTAAAGAGCAAAACATGTGATAAAAAAGACGAACCTGTTTTGCCTGAGGACTTAAAAATCATTATGAGTTCTGATTATGGACAAAAGATTTTAGATTTACTTGCCCAAGCTTATAAAAAAGAAAGTGGAAAAAACCTTGAGTACGAAGTTTTAGACAGTTTAAAACTTTCAGAGCGGTTAAGGTCAGGAAACTTTGATCACTACCTAAGTTTAGATGTGGAGTTTAAAGATATGCCGGTTTTGTTTGACTCTTTTCATTCTAAAGGCAGATACAACAGTTTAAAAATTAATGACTCTGAGCTAGACGCGCTACTTGTTAGAGCAGGAAAAGCTAGAACGTTAAAAACTTTTGAAAAATTTGAAGATCTTTCAAGAGCTAGACTTAAGGAGGTTGCTCCTTACGTCTTCGAGTATTCAAGACCTCATACTGATTTTGTGGTTCTTAAAAACAACAAGATTAAAATTCTTAAGTCCTCAAAAAAACTCATGAATTTTCAAAAATAGACCGATCTCTATTATGTGAATGATCTTTATTTTAAAGGCTTATATGAGCTTTCCTTATTAATTGAAAAATTTTTTTCTGTTTTGGGACTTCAAAGTTTAGTTAAAAAAGATTCTTCTGGTTTCAAAACCTTCTTAGATTTTAAACTTGGAGAAGTTGATGGAAAGCCCATCACTCTGTTTAAGATTTTTATAAGCATTGTTTTTTTGGCAGCTGGTATATGGCTTTCAAGAATTTTAATTAGAATCATTAGAAATAAATTTTTAATTAGATTTGTCGAGAATGAGTCTGCAGCTCACGCTATTGAAAACATTTCGTTTTACATCATGGTGACCTTCTTTGCTCTTGTGTCGCTGCAAGTGGCAAACATTCCAATCACAGTCTTCACACTTGTTGGGGGTGCATTCGCTTTAGCTTTTGGTTTGGGTGCGCAAAACCTAACTAATAACTTTGTCAGTGGAATTATTTTACTTATAGAAAGACCTGTAAAAATTGGTGATTTTGTTCAAGTTGGAGACGTGTATGGTCGTGTTGAAGACATCGGAATGAGAGCCACAAAAATTAATTCTTTGTACAATGTACATTTAATCGTACCAAACTCTATTTTGGCTCAACAAAATGTTAAAAATTTAACTCACAATTCCAAACGTATAAAATCTGAAATTAAAGTGGGTGTTTCTTATGGAACAGATATTGATCTCACAAAAAAAATCTTGCTTGAATCGGCTAGTGAAAATGTTGCCACACTAAAATCTAGAGAGCCTATAGTGATTTTTGAAAGTTTTGGTGACAGCGCTTTAGAGTTTAGTCTTTTGTTCGATATCAAACTCAACAGCCTGCTAGACATGAGACTTGTAAATTCTGCGATCAGAAGCACGATAAATACAAAGTTCAAAGAAAACGGTATCGTAATAGCTTTTCCTCAACGAGATGTTCATGTGCATCTTCCTGAGGAACTAAGAGAAAAATTCAAGAAAGTATCTTAAAGTCTTTCTTGAAAACTTTTAAATTAATTTCTTACAAGACATTGAAGCTGGTAATCTGTTCCAAAGCTCTACCATTTCTAAAGCGGGAGTATTCCATCTCCATTTTTTGAGTTGTTCAAAAAATCCCAGGTCCGTTAAGAGCTCTTTTACCCTCGCTGATTTTTTATGAGCTAGGGCTCTTTTTATAAGTGCTAAATCAGTTTCTCTTATGTATTGAATTGTCTTAAGACGCTCAATCATCAACTTACGCTCTGATGGAAGAAACCCTTTGCCGCCTAATTTAGCGTTGATCATAGCTCCACGGATAATCCAATCAAGACTGCTTCCTTTGGCTTTTGCCCAGTTTACAGTTTTGGGGGTTTGAGTAAGTATAGAAGTGAGTCCGTCATGTGGATCGGACATTTCAAAATGTCTACCTCTTAACTTATGATCTTTTAAATCAGAAACCACTTCTACAATTGATCTGTTTTTTAAAGGAATAAGAAGTTTTTCGACATCAAAGAGTCCTCGTGTGTGGGCATCTTCTACAGTCTTAAAAAACTTAAAGTCTATCTGAATGCCTTGAGCATCAATAATAATTACAAAACCATAATGAAAGGCAAAAACATTTCCGCCTGGCTTAATAACTTCACGGTGCATTTGAATTGTTTTAATAATTTTCCCAAATCTTTCTAGAAGAGCTAAAGCTTGCTCCTCACTAAGGTCAGAGCCTATTACAGCTAAGTCGTAATCTCTTGGCTGAAAAGGTTGATCTTTATAAACATGATTTATCATATCTCGGGCTAAGCCAAAACCTGCATAAAGATCGGCATTGAGAAGTGAGCTGAAAGGTTTTAAATCTGGATGTTCGGGGTTCGCAAAGACTGGTTTTGAAAACAGAATTAGGAAACAAATAAGTAGTGGTCTCATGAAAAATTTATAGTTAAAAAAAAGAGTGGTATCACGCTGTAAAAGCTGTGATGAAAGATATTCAATGAAACATAATATTTATGTTTCATTTTTGCTAGACCTTAAAATACAAATTGATCTCAAAATTTGTTAACATCTAAAAATGAAAAAAATATCACTGATTCTCTTCTTATTTTTTGTTTCTATAGAATCCTATGGTTTTTCAAAAAGAAAACCTCCCGTTGAAAAACAGGTTGTAGAGGCCCCCAAAAAGCAGTCGTTCAAAAACCTAGTTTTTAGATCTTCGATGTTTAAAGTTTTAAACGACCAGAAAAAATTTTCGTCTAAGGCGATTGAAAAAGCGTTCAAATTTTTGGATCAATATAAAGACGACATCACAAAAGCCGATTCAATCTGTTTGAGCGAAGACAACAAACGAAATAGAAAGAAAATCAGAAACCAAAACTGTTTAGTTGTGGCGGATTACACGAAAACTAAGAAAAAGCCTCGTATGCTGCTAATAAATCCTTTAACAGGGGAGTCAGAACTGTTTTTTACAGCCCATGGAAAGGGTTCACACAATCAAGATGAAATTGAGACTGGTGAAACAGCAAAGAGATTTAGCAATAGGTCGGGGTCTAATATGACGTCTTTAGGCTTTTATCTAACTGACTTTTTATACACCAGCAAAAAAGACACTTTTGGACCTGGGCCAAGCAACGGCTTAAAGCTAGATGGAATCAACTGTTCAAACAACAACGCTAAAATGAGGTACATAGTCATGCACACGGCCGATTATGTTCCTACTGTTAAAGCAGGCTCTAAAGACATAGGAAATAGTGAAGGTTGTGTGACCTTCCCTGAAAAGAGAAGAGATGTTCTCAAAAAGTGTAAACAAGGAGCCTTGGTCTACGCTTTTTATGAAAAGGCAGAACAAAGGTTCTATTAGATCTTCAAAGCTTTAAGTGCAGCAAAAGGGTTTGAAGCGTCATCTTTTTTCTGTGAAGAATTTGATTTAGAGCTAAAGTTTTTATTTTGAGATTTTTTATTCCCCGAACTGGATACGCCTGAGTTTTTATCAGCTCCTGTTTTTAACGACAGGGCTATCCTTTTTCTAATTGGGTCAACCTCCATCAACTTGGCTTTCACCTCCTGGCCTACCTTTAAAACTTCAAGTGGATTTTCAACATAAGAGTTTGACATTTGAGAGATGTGTATAAGTCCATTTTCTTTAATGCCTATATCTACAAAAGCACCAAATTGAGTGATGTTTGTAACAAGTCCGGGGTAGTACTGGCCCTCTTTAAGGTCTGAAATTGTGCTGATGCCTTCTCTAAATTCAAAAGGTGTAAACTCAGTTCTTGGATCTTGGCTGGGTGACTCTAGACATTTGAGAATGTCATCAAAAGTGTAGGCGCCAATGCTTTCTTTAAAATTTTTGTCTCTTTTAAGCATGGATATATTTTCTGGATTCTGTGGGAGCTCTTTTAAAGACACACTTTTATCTTTGCACCACTTTTCAAGATAGCTGTAGACCTCTGGATGAATAAAGGTGGCGTCAAGTGGATGCTCCCCCCCATGTATTCTTAAAAAACCTGCTGAGAGTTCAAAAGTTTTTGCAGTAAAGCGTGGTACTTTAAGAAGTTCTGTTCTGTTTTTATAACCACCGTTTTTTTCACGAGCTTTGACAATGCTCTTAGCAAGCCCTGGCCCCACTCCTGATATGTGTGTGAGAAGCGGAGCACTTGCAGTGTTTAAATCAACACCTACATGGTTCACGCAACCTTCAACCACGTGCTCAAGGGACTTTTTAAGCTTCAAGGTGTTCACATCATGCTGATACTGGCCGACACCAATAGATTTAGGATCTATCTTTACAAGCTCACCCAAAGGATCTTGAAAGCGTCTGGCAATGCTCACAGCTCCTCTAACAGTTACATCTTTATCCGGAAACTCTTCTCTAGCAATAGCACTTGCGGAGTAAATGCTGGCTCCATCTTCGTTTACCAACAGAGCTTTCACTTTTTTGTTCTGAACACTTAAAATATTCTTTTGCAAAAAGTCTAATGTTTCTCTGCCATAAGTTCCGTTTCCTACAGCCACAAATTTAATATCAAATTTTTCAAGGCAAGCAGAAATTATTTTTGCTGATCCGGCAGTATCGTTTTTAGGTGGGTGAGGGTAAATTATTGTATCGAATAAATAATTTCCATTTTTATCAATGGCTACAACTTTACAACCTGTTCTCACTCCTGGATCAATTCCTAAAATAGCTTTTTGTCCTAAGTAGGGTTGAAGAAGAAGGTTTTTTAAGTTTTCTCCAAAGATTTTTATAGCTGATTCATCACTTGATGTTTTGAGTTCATTTTTGATTTCTAAGCTTAAGCTTGTGTGGATGTAAACTGCAAAAGCGCGCGATATGCATTTTTCAATCAATTCTTTGCAACCCAGCTTTTCAATCTGTGGGAAAAGTCTAGTTTGAATGATTTTAGTCGCTTGATCCTTGTCGTATTCGATATCTACTTTAAGTATTTTTTCGAGCATTCCACGTCTAAGTGCTAAATACCTATAGCTACTTTTAGCAAGTTTTAGTTCTGATATTTTCTGTTCAAATTCAAAGTAGTCTTTGTACTTAAGATGATTTTCAATTTTTTCTGCATCTTTTCTTTTTTCAGATTTTAAAACAGCAGTTTTCCAATAGTCGTTTCTAAAGTCACTTTTAAGGTCATTATTGTGAGCGATCTCTTCAATAATGATATGGCTAGCACCTTCTAAGGCCTCTTCAAAAGATTCTACTTTCATTTCTTTGTTTACAAAAGTCTTAGAGTGTTTTGTCTCTAAAGTTTTTATGTCATCACTTGTTGTTTTTAAAAGCTCAGCAAGGGGAGCAAGGCCTTTGTCAGCTGCCAATTGGGCTTTAGTTTTTTGTTTGTTTTTATAAGGAGCATAAAGATCTTCAAGCTGATTTAAACTTGTTGCCTTAAGAATTTCTTTTTCTAAAGAAGGGGTAAGTTTTTCTTGTTTTTTAATAGATTCTAAAATGAAGGTTCTTCTTTTTTCTTGCTCAATAAAGTTGTTGTAGGTGTCTAGAATCTCTATGATGGCTACGTCTTCTAAGCCGCCAGTGGCTTCTTTACGGTATCTAGCTACGAAAGGAACAGTCGCCTTCTCATCGATCAAAAGACTTAAGGCGCTCCTGATTTGTCCTTCTCCATATTTTAAAGAGGTGCTTGTAGATTTAAGAGCTCGGAGATCTAGTTCTGACATAAAAAAATCCTTTATCTAAAAGTAATATTTTAGATAAAGGATTTGTAAGTTACAAACTTATTTTAGTTTATATCTCAGTTTACGACTGAAACAGTCGTAAGTGATCAATTAAAATGCAGACTCTTCATTTTCGAAATCTTCATCAAAGTCTTCTTCGTCTTCAATGACTAAAAACCCCTCGATTAATCCAAATACAAGGTAAAGGTTGTCTTCATAGTAAGTAACATGCGTCTCGCTTTGCCTGTCTGCGAGTTCACTTGCAATTTGTTTAACTTTATTTGTGAAGTCTTCAACCTGTCTGATTTCTAAAAGAGCAGATCCGCTCGCGCTCAAAGTGATGCCCGTTTCTTCAATAGTCATAACAACAGAAGCTGTTAAATTGTCTGTGATGTCTCCAGTTATGCTATTTTTACCAGTGTTGATTTGGAATGAAAGAATTAGAGCATTCTCTTGTGATTCAATTTTCAAAGTAGAAAAAATTTCGCCAACAATGTTACCCTCGTCTTTGTCTTTGCCGTAAGCATCACGAGCTAAATTTGCCGCGGTTTGAATGCTTTTTTCTAAACCAACTACTGTTTCTGCAGCTCTAAAGCCATCCATGATCACACACAAGATGTTTCCGTTAACATCTTCACTGGAAGAGTCTGAGTCAGTGGCCTTGATTTCGCATTCACCATAAACTTTAGCTATCGATTTGAGAACACTTAGAGTGTTTCCACCAATTGTAATGTCAGCATTAGCAGAAAAAAGTTTTCTACCGTCATCAGTGTTAGTTAAGTCAGTGAGTAGACTTGCACCTATTGTGAGTTGCTCAGCTGTGCCATTTTCTCTGTTGGTATTAGAATCTAAGGCAGTGGTCGAAGAATTAAGACTCACTTTAACTCTTCCCAAGTCTAAATTAGTGTAGACATGGTCAATTTCAAGTCCGCCGTCTTCAATAAAGTCAAAGTAGCTGATCACTTCAATAAAAGTAGAATTGAGGGTCTCTTCTAGCGCCTCGGTGTTGATTTGAGCAAAGCAAACAGATGCGTAGACAAGTCCTGTTAAAATAGAAAAAATTCTCATAATGACTCCTTTTGAGCTAGTTTAGGCTAAGATCTAGCCTGTGAACAGCTTTAAAAGTAAGGAAAACCAGCCTTATTGTATATATTTTACGCAACTTCAGCAGATCTTAAAACTTAAGTCTAGTCTAGCTTGAACCGATAGTTAGATTATAAATTGAAGTGAAGGGGCTTAATCATGTTGTTGCAACTCAATCCTACTGAATTGGAAGCTGTAAGCAGTTATTGGTATTTGAAATTTGCAGACCATTGGGGTGGACCATTTTCCTATATTGAAGTTTTACAGATGTTGAAATCTAGAAGAATCAATAGAGGTATGAAAATTAGAGCAGGAAAACTTGCTAATGAAAACAGTGGGGCCTGGCATCATATCGCTGACCTTGATGAGTTCTCTCAAACTTTTATCAGTGAGTTTTCAAAATACTACGTCCCTAAAGGCAGACCTTTTAATTTGATCAGAAAATTTGTGCGTATGGAGTACAAAGCAAAAGTTTTAGTGGTCACTGAAAAAGGAAATGTACATGAGTGCATCTGCACCGAGCTTTCGGCAGGTGGTGCAAAAATTAAAGTTCCAGCAGACTTTGTAGAAGAAGGTGAGTCTGTAACAGTGCAGTTTTTTTACAACCAAAAAATTAAATTGAAATCTTTTAAGTCGAAAGCAAATGTGCTGCGTTTAAGCGAAATTTCTTTTAGTGATAAAGAAGATGATAAGAAAGTATCTGAAGTTTACTCTTTAGAGTTTATAGATCTTAAGGCAAAATACAAAAGAATGCTGCTGGATTCGACTCAAATTAAAATATTTAGTTTGGCTAAGTATTTGAGGGTTAAGCAAAAAGAAGTTGTAGATGTTTTAGATCTTAATGAATTTTCTGAAAAATACCCGCACTTGATGCTAAGCCCGTGATGAACGGTCTTTTATTTTAACCCGAGCGAAATCAACCAAACTCGCTGTCAAAAGCACAACAAAAAGTATTTCTGAGACTTTGTGAAAATGAGGTCCTGACATTCCGTAGAATAAAATGTCTTCAAAGTCAGAATTCCAATAAAAAATTCTTTTTGTAAGCATCGGCAGTGAAAAGAAAAATAGATGAGCAAATGAAGCGTACAAAGTCAGGCTCTTACGAGCTCTGTAGCTTTTGCTATATATAAAAAACCCAAGTGCCACAAATAAACTTCCTGCAATTACAGCTGCCGTTTTTTTTGGTTCAACTGTTTTGAACAGAGCAATAACAGTGGGAACTGTTATGATTTCTAAGAACATAAAAATTATATAGTCTTTAGTTCTAAGCATCTTAAAACTTTATGTACTTTTGAGGATTTACGGGCTCCATATTCTGCATCAATTCAAAATGTAGATGAACACCCGTAGCGCGCCCAGTTCGTCCCATTGTTCCTATAAGCTGGCCACCTGTAACAACTTGGCCTGCACTTACAAAAATTTTATTTAAGTGAGAGTAAAGAGACGTGATGCCGTTGCCATGCTTGATCATAACCATTTTGCCATAGCCACTAAATTTTTGCCCTTTGTAAATCACTCTACCTTGATTAACTGAAAAAATGGGAGAGCCTTTTTTTCCAGCTAGATCAATACCTTTATGTGTAGGGTTAGACTTAGGCTTGAAAGTCTGGCTCAATCTATACCTCGTAGTGATAGGTCTGTTAAAACCAATCGTGTTGACCTTAGGCTTAGGAGCCGTGATCACCTGATTGCGCCCTGATAAAGCGCAGGAACCTAAGCCTAAGCCTAAAAAAATGACTAAGAGTAAAGTGGAAAATTTTTGCAAAGCTCTACGACCTGTTCTTTAATTCTGTACAAAACGTTTTCATCTTCAATATTGTGAATCACCTCGACTATTAAGCCCGCGATTATTTTCATTTCTTGTTCTTTCATTCCTCTAGTTGTGAGAGCTGGAGTTCCCAATCTTATACCACTGGTTACAAAAGGGCTGCGCTGCTCGTTAGGAATGGTGTTTTTGTTCACAGTGATTGAGGCTTTGTCCAAAGCTTCTTCGACAGCTTTACCTGTAACCTCTGCTGTTGTGAGATCCACTAAAACCAGATGATTGTCAGTGCCTCCCGATACAAGTTTTAGTCCGCCTAAGACGAGTTCTTCACCTAAAATTTTTGCATTTTTAAGAACCTGCTCTTGGTAGTCTTTGAACTCAGGTTTGAGCGCTTCACCGAATGCGACAGCTTTTCCCAAAATTGCATGTTCCAAAGGGCCACCTTGAATGCCGGGAAAAATTTGTGAGTTTAGTTTTTTTGCATATTCTTTTTTACAAAGAATAAGTCCGCCTCGAGGACCTCTTAAAGTTTTGTGAGTGGTTGTTGTCACAAAGTCAGCGTAGGGAATCGGTGAGGGATGAAGACCTGCAGCGACAAGACCAGCAAAGTGGGCCATGTCTACATGCAGAAGAGCACCAACTTCATCAGCCACTTCTCTAAATTTTTTAAAATCCAAGAGTCTAGGGTAGGCGGAGTAGCCAGCGATGATCATTTTAGGCTTGTGCTCTTTGGCAAGAGTCATAATTTCATCGTAATCTATAAGATGAGTTATAGGATCAATGCCGTAAGATACAAAACTATACTGCTTTCCAGAAAAATTAACTTTTGAGCCATGTGTGAGGTGTCCGCCCTGAGAGAGGTCCATTCCTAAAATAGTGTCACCTGGTTCTACAGCGGCCATATAGACTGCCATATTTGCGCCTGATCCTGAGTGAGGCTGAACGTTTGCGTGTTCTGCACCAAACAAAGCTTTGGCGCGGTCGATTGCCAAATCCTCAGCCTTGTCTATAAATTCACAGCCGCCGTAGTAGCGTTTACCGGGGTAGCCTTCAGCATACTTGTTGGTGAAGATGCTTCCTTGAGCTTCCATTACAGCAAGGGATGCGTAGTTTTCAGAGGCAATCATTTCAAGACCATAAGTCTGTCTGTGCAATTCTTGTGTTAAGAAGCTAAAAGCTTCAGGATCTGTTTCTTCAATATTTTTGTATTCTATCATAAGGACTCCTTAAGACTGGCCCGACTCATTTTATCAACTCTTGCTTGATGGCGACCACCTTCAAATTCTGTGGTCAAAAATCTTTTAACAATTTTTAAATTAAGGTCATCAGAAACTGTTCGTGAACCTAAACAAAGTACGTTAGCATTGTTGTGCGCTCGTGAAAGCTCAGCAAGTTCTTCGTTGGTGCAAAGAGCAGCTCTGATGTGTGAAAACTTATTTGCGGTCATGCAAACACCCTGGCCAGATCCACAAACCAAAATGCCAAGACTGTCTTGATTTATTTTTTGATCTTTATTTTTGTTTGTATTTCTATTTATTTTTTGACTCAACTTGATTGCAAAGTCAGGGTAATCGACTCTGTCATTTGTATTGGGACCAAGATCTTCAAAATCATAATAGTCCTTAAAATACTGGGTGATTTTTTCTTTGAGTTCAAAGCCTGCATGATCGGAAGCTATATAAACTTTCAAAGCTAAAGTGCTCCAAAAATTAAGGTTGCGTTTGTTCCGCCAAAACCAAAAGAGTTGTTCATAACGTAACGAACTTCTTTTTCCCTAGCTGCTCCTGGCACATAATCTAAATCGCAGCCTTCAGAAGGATTGTCGAGATTAATAGTCGGTGGAACTGTGTTAGAGTGAATAGCCATTAACGAGAAGACAGACTCAATAGCACCTGCAGCACCTAAAGTGTGGCCAGTCATGCTTTTAGTTGAGCTCACCCAAAGTTTTTTTGAGTGGTCACTGAAAACGCGCTTAACTGCGTCTGTTTCCATAATGTCACCTACAGGAGTACTCGTTCCGTGAGCATTTAAATAATCAACTTGGTTTTTTTCGATTCCGGCATCTCTTAAAGCCATTTCCATAGAAAGAGATGGTCCTAATCCGCCTGGAGAAGGATTTGTCATATGATAGGCATCACAAGAAAGGCCGTAGCCCAAGACTTCACCATAAATTTTTGCACCACGCTTAAACGCAGTTTCATAATCTTCTAAAATAAGTGTTGCGGATCCTTCGCCCATAACAAAGCCGTCTCTGTCATTGTCGAAAGGTCTAGAAGCTGCATGAGGGTCATCGTTTCTTTTTGAAAGTGCCTTCATAGATGAAAAGCCTGCAATCGACATTGGACAAATTGCAGCTTCCGACCCACCAGCAATCATAACATCACAGTGACCGTCACGAATGTATTTTGCAGCTTCTCCAATGGAATGTGCACCTGAAGCACAGGCACTGGTGACCACATAGTTTGGGCCTTGCATGCCATATTTGATAGCGACCTGTCCTGAAGCTAAATTTGAAATTGTAGCGGGGATAAAAAAAGGGCTGACTCTGCTAGGGCCTCTTTCTAAAAGTGTTTTGTGCTGCTGCTCAATGTAAGGAAGCCCGCCCATTCCTACACCTAAAACACAACCAACACGCTGAGCGTTGGTTTCATCAACGGTAAAACCAGCATCCTGAAGAGCCTCTTCAGTTGACGCTAGTGAAAGATGAATAAAGCGGTCCATCTTTTTTTGATCTTTTTTAATTATAAATGGATCAGGGTCAAAACCCTTCACCTCTGCAGCTATTTGAGTAGAAAACTCATTCGCATCAAAAGATGTGATTTTATCAACTCCAGATTTACCGTTTTTACACGCGTCCCATGAAGTGGTGACTGTGTTCCCTAAAGGAGAAATCAAGCCCATGCCGGTTACGACAACTCTTCTGTTTTCTTTTGAAGGCCTAGTAAAAGTCATATTGGATTTCTCCGAGCTGTTTTTTTTCTTACTTTTTATCTTTTAGATAATTTACAACATCACCAACAGTCTTAAGCTTTTCAGCATCTTCATCTGGAATTTCAATGTCGTACTCTTCTTCCATAGCCATAACAAGTTCAACTATGTCTAAGCTGTCTGCTCCAAGGTCATCAATAAAAGAAGCTTCTTCTTTTATTTTTTCGCCCTCAACACCCAATTGTTCTTCAATAATTTTTTTGATTTTGTCATCCATGCCCATTCTCCTTAAAGCAAAAATTTAAATAACTGTAACCATTTAATCAATAATAATAAAACCTAATTTAAATACATACCACCATTAACATGCAGTGTTTGTCCTGTGATATAAGATGAAGAATCGCTTATTAAAAAAGCAACCGCAGATGCTATATCGTCAGTGGTTCCAAGCCTGGCGATGGGAAGCTGATCTGTCAAAGAATCTTTTTGTTTGTCATCTAAAGCATCAGTCATTTCAGTTTGAATAAAGCCTGGTGCCACACAATTTACACGTATGCCTCTTGAGCCGATTTCTTTAGCAATCGACTTAGCAAAACCCTCTGTGCCGGCCTTTGAAGCAGCATAGTTTGATTGGCCAGGGTTTCCAATAGATCCAATCACTGAGGTGATGTTCACAATGGAGCCTTTTCTTGCTTTCATCATGGGCCTAGTGACGGCCTTGGTGCACAAAAAAGTACCTTTTAAATTTGTTCTGTAGACGTCATCGAAATCTTCAGTCTTCATACGTAAAAGAAGCCGATCTCTTGTGATCCCTGCATTGTTGACGAGCCCGTCAATATTGCCCCAAGCAGACAAAACCTCTTTGAAAAAAGATAAAATAGAGTCTTCATTAGAAGTGTCTAATGGAAGAAGCAGGTGCCCCTCACCTTCAAGTTTTGAGAAAACCTCTTCAGCTTTGTCTTTACTTTTAGCGTAGGTCACACAAATTTGCGCGCCCATTTTAGCAAGGAAAATGGCAATGCCGGCACCGATGCCTCTGCTGGAACCTGTGACCACAACTTTTTTACCTTTTAAATCAAGCATAAATAAACCTTTATAGTTACTTTGGAGGTTAAGCTAAAAACGCGCCAATTTTTTTAACGTCTTCTAATGTAGAGCTGTTAAAAAGTGAGAGTTCAGACCCCTCAATTTCACTGTTTATTTTTTTTATGAGTCCAGTTAAAGTTGATCCAGAACCTGATTCTACATAAACGCCAAAACCCTCTTGTGAAAGTTTAGAGATCAATTTGCTCCAAAGAACAGAGCCGCTCACTTGCTCAACCATATTTTTTTTAATTATTGATGTGTCGCTAGTGAAATCAGCGGTTACGTTTTGAATCAACTTTGTCGAAGGACTTTTAAAATCAACATCGTCTAAAAAACCTTGCATCACTTCTTGGGCAGGCATCATAAGTGCGCAGTGGAAAGGAGCGGAAACTTTTAAAGGAAGAAGTCTTACTTTTTTAGGCTTTGGTTCAAAATCAAATTTCCCGATATTTTCTTTTAACCACTCATAGGCCTCAGCTGAACCACTGACCACAACTTGGCCTGGACAGTTGAAATTCGCGGCTTCAAAAACCCATTTGTCATTTTGGGACTCAACCCACTTACAAAGTTGGACAGCTTGTTCATCCGAAGGGCCGAGTAAGGCTGCCATAGCGCCTTCTCCTAGTGGAACAGCCTCTTGCATAGCTTTTCCTCTTGTGCGAACAGCTTTTACAGCGTCTGCTAGTGAAATAACCTTTGAAGCGACAAGGGCTGCGTACTCGCCAACCGAGTGTCCGGCTACAGCATTAGGTTTAAAACCAAATTCTGTTTCTAAAACTCTAAAAGTTGCAACCGAGCAAGCAACAATCGCAGGTTGAGTGTTTTGCGTAAGTTTGAGGTCTTCTTCGGGCCCCTCAAGACAGAGTTTTTTAAAATTTAAACCGATTGCATCAGAGGCTTCTTCAAAAGAGTTTTTGAAGACTTTAAAATTATCAAAAAGCTCTTTACCCATCCCAACGTGTTGGCTTCCTTGTCCAGGAAATACAGATGCAATTTTTGTCTTAGAATTTTCGGTTTTCATATTAGTACCTCATCAAAAGGCTGCCGCTGGTGATTCCACCACCGAAGGCTGTGAGAAGAATGTTTTGTCCTCTCTCTACGCGTCCGTCACGAACAGATCTGTCTAAACATATCGGTATTGTGGCTGAAGAATTGTTGCCCATCTTTTCAATTTCTACGATTACTTTTTCCATTGGAAATCCAAATTTTTTAGCGACAGATTCAATAATTCTTAAATTGGCTTGATGTGGGATGAGCCAATCTATTTCACTTGGATCCACTTTAGTTTGTTTTAATACGTCATCACAACACTTGGCCATAGTTCTTGTTGCACTTTTGAAAATCTCACGGCCTTCCATCGTTATGTAAGGTCCAATATTGTCAAAATTTTCTTGCGTGACAGGGTGCTGACTGCCACCCATAGGAAGAGTCAAAAGTTCACCTAGCTCGCCATCAGATCTAAGTTTATGTCCGTAAACCTTGGAAATTTCATCTTTTGATGCACTTAAAACTACGGCTCCAGCACCATCGCCAAAAAGAATACAAGTTCCACGGTCAGAGTAATCAACAAATCTAGAAAGAATTTCAGCTCCAACAATAAGTATGTTTTTATACATCCCGGCTTTAATCATGAGGTCTGCAATTGAGAGCCCATATAAAAAACCTGTGCATGCGGCGTAGATATCTAAAGCACCACATTTGCCAGCGCCAATCTTAGCCTGAAGTACAGAAGCTGAGTTCGGCATAATACGGTCAGGTGTGGTTGTTGCGAAATAAATAAAATCGATGTCTTTAGGTGTGAGGCCTGCAGCTTCAATGGCTTGAAGCGAGGCGTGGGTTGCGAGGTCGGTAGTGTTCTCTTGTGGGGAGGCGATGCGTCTCTCGGAAATGCCCGTTCTTTCGACTATCCAATCATTGTTGGTGTCGACCATTTTTTCTAAGTCGTAATTAGAAAGAATTTTTTCTGGTAAATAGGAACCTGTTCCAGTGATTTTTGAATTGATCATCAATTCCTCCGCTGGTCTTGTGTTACTTTGATCAGGTTTTACTGATCAGAACCGCAGACTAAATTCTTGCTGTTACGACTTCTTTTCCATCGTAGTGGCCGCAGCTAAGACAAACAACATGTGGCTTAGTGATAGAACCGCAGTTCTTACAGTCATGAACTGTAGGTTTATTTAGGGCGTTGTGAGAACGTCTCATGCCTCTTTTAGATCTAGATATTTTACTCTTTGGACTTGCCATAAGATCACCTCATTGCTTTGAATGAAAAATTTTAAAAAGGGAATATATCTATAATAGAGGTCTGATAGCAAGCTTAAAATCCGCTTAGGGCGCAACAGATCTGCAGATATCAGTTTAGCTTGCCCTTTAAGCTTTCTAGAGCTGAGAAGGCGTTCGGTTTGTTCTCTTCAATAGAAATCCAGCCTTTTTTAACAGCCTCATCATAGTGTACACAATATTCTAAGCATTTTTCGCCATTTTTATAGAGTTGGTAGGGGGTTTCTAGTTCAACAGATTCTACGACAAAGGTGGACCATGTCCACTTAGGTGATTCGAGAATTAAAAAACCTTTGTCTTCACCTTCTTCATCTTTATCCAAAGAGAGGTATTCAGTCGAGGTCTCTTTGAACCAGTCTTCAAAACCTTCACCACATCTTGAACAGTTTAGGGGACGTTTGAGATTGATTTCTGCTTTCACTTCAAAATGCTTAGACCCAATTGGAGTGATAAAAATGTTTATAGAATTGGACTCGTGAAAGAGAGCTATCTCATCAAAAGCTGAGCTTTTTTTGATTGCTTCAGCATCAAAACTGAAGTTTTCGCCTTCATCAGGAACTAAATTTAAGTTGATTTCATTTTGAAGCTTCATCCTAAAAGGTAAAGCAGCAGATGGTAAAAATTGCAAGAATTAAAGTCTGTTTTTGGTTACAAAGCTTGAGAGGTTAGGATTGGGTCAAATGGGTGGATTAAAAATTGACGAAAGTGACTAAAAGCAGGAATCTCCCATCCACAAACCCTTAAAGCCAAAGTTAAAGGAAAGCCTGTAAATGAATGTTTTTTTAAAATCTATTTTTCTAATCACGGTAACGTTTACTACTGCTGTGTCTTCTGCCGCTGATAAAAAAAACCTGACCAATATTCCTGTAAGTAATGTTTTAGACCAGTCGGTTCAATACACAGACCAAAAGCTTTCTTTAGAGCTTTTTTCTTATGAGGAGTATGTCTACTCTCAATCTCGAAAAGCTGAAATTGGAGACCAGATAGAACTGACTTCTAGATTCCGTTACCAGATCTCTGAGCAAGCTTGGATGTCTTTAGGTTTTAGAACTGACCCGAGCAGTGATCGTTTTGACAACAAGACTTCAGATTTTGAACTTAGATCGGGTTACAACTTTGGTTCTCTGATTGCGCAGGTGGATCTTTCATTCAACACAAATGATCCTGATGGTGGAATCTCAATTGGTTTTGATCTTGATTCAGAAAACACTTTTCTTCGTTACATGATCAACGACAATTTCCAGTTTACTTTTTTTCCACTCAATTTTGATGGAGAAGTTGGTGTTGAATTTAAAACCGGTGATGTGACTAGAATTTATTATGTTGATGGAACTCCGAACAACATCACAATTAACCCTGATCCAGATGATCCAGCAGAAAGAATCGCATCAAAAACCATTCCTGGGTTTGAGCTTAGATATGCTAGAGTTAAGGACAGTAAAAACATAAAAGCTGTATACATTGGTTTAGGTGCTGCAAGTTACGAGTATCCAAATGATCCAGGCTTTGACATCACTCAAACTTCGACAGGAAACACTTGGGCTAGACGTGAAGCTTTTGGTTATAAAATTGGTGGTATTTTCAGAACGCCGAGAGCTTTTTCAAGTTTGCAGTTTGTTGGTCACACTAAAGACAACGAAACAGGTGCTTTATTAGCGAATGCTGCATCTGTATACAGCCTATTTGACATTGGCAGCAAATTTATTTCAGAAGTTGAAGTGACTGCTTCTGAAGGTGGTTCACAACCTTACAGAATAAACCGTAGAACCCAGTGGTTTGACGAAAGCAATCCAATAACAAGACAAACATCCCAGAGAATTTACAAAAGCAATGATGGCGATCTTCAAAACTGGGTTGGTAAGTGGGGCTCTGCAGCAAGCTTAAAGCTTGGTATTAAAAGAAAAGGCTACACGCCTTACTTCTCTTATAAATTTCAAGATGAAAATTTTGTATTCTCAAGCCGCACATCGGCTCACACATTAAGAACAAATAACTTAGGTGAGTCACACGGTGGTCTTCACCGTATTGGGTTCGGTGCTTACATTTACAATAACAATTTTATTATCAATCCCAGGTTTGAACACCTAAAAGCATCGAACAATGTTTTTTCTGATAATGCGATTATTACAGATTTTGATCCAGTTGCAGTTTTAAAAAATACAGATTTCAACTTTTTTATTAACGTTTCTTATTTTTATGGCAAGCGTACAGGTCCAAGAACTTTCAGACTCTAAAAGGGGAATGCACATGGCTTTAAGATTAATACTATTAGTGTTTTTAGTTTTTCAAACAGCATGCGACAGCGACAGTGAAAAAAGAGCAGGTTCAGTCATTGAAGCGCAGAGTTTTGGCCAGCAAGATTTAAAATCACTGATTGCTGATCTTGATGGATTGGAATTGGCAATTGTCTTAAACCAAGTGCTACAAACAAACCCCGACCGTTCTCGGAATATAATAATTGGAGCAATAGAAAACGCCAGAAGCGGTGTTCTCATACTAGCAAAATTTAGAGATACAAATGAAGGCAGAATGAAAGATGCTTTTGATGTCATGAGTGCGGCAATCAGGCAGTATGATGATTTTGGTATTTTAGAGCATGAACAGTATAGGTTCGATGAAGTTTTCAATCCACTCAGAGCTCTTAGAGGAACTCTGGCTGCTAAACTTGGGATTTTTGATAACTACACCTGGGCAGTGTATAAAAACAACTTTGGCAACATTGAGCCTGACTTCACAACTTATTCAGAGAAAGGCGACTCTGTTTGGGTCAGAAATGATCAGATAGGAGTCACCAAAGTAAAAGTTGAGGGTTTAAGAGCTCAATCCTGGTTGGTCTCAAAACCTTTTGATTTATCGGTGATCAGAAACCCAAGTTTTAGAATTTTCACATCACTCTTGGCTAGATCGAATGAGTCTGAAATTCCAGTGAGTGAAGTCATTTCGAAAGTTTTCAAAACCTATATCATTTTAGACCTAGAAGACGGAGAGCTTGCATACACCATTCCTAAAGAACGTAAAATCCGAATAAACTACAAACCTGATGAGATGCCACTAGGTAGTGATTTTCATGATGACTGGACCCCTTTGAAATCTTTAGAAGACTTTGAAGG